>Ga0315268_10002137_pt1 | contig 22574 bp, 21 predicted proteins | sample C1_top_MG_FD_204535 | JGI IMG/M metagenome (GOLD analysis project Ga0315268, IMG submission 204535) | Sediment microbial communities from Yellowstone Lake, YNP, Wyoming, USA - C1_top | ecosystem: Environmental > Aquatic > Freshwater > Lake > Sediment | place: USA: Wyoming | collected 2017-08-01 | reverse complement strand
TTGGGCTGCGTCGCCTCGGAGGGCGGGGCTCCGTTCGTGGCTCGCCGTGCGATGAACCTGCACGGCTGCGCTTTACCTCACTGCGCCCCCCCTCCTGCGGCGACTCCGCCGCAGCACTAAGGCGCAGGCATAAGATCGGATAGACTCGGGATCCGGTACACTACTCGACAGAGGGGACATCATGGATCGTTATACGAAAGGATTCGTGGTCGCGTCGCTCGTCTACTTCTTCCTGGCCGCCGTGCTCGGGATCTGGATGGGGGGTTCGGACGCCGCGGGGTGGGTGCGGTTCGCCCACGTCCACTTCAACCTGCTGGGCTTCATGGCGATGATGATCTACGGGGTCGGGTACTTCATCCTGCCGCGCTTCAACGGGCGGACGCTGCGCTGGCCCTCCTGGGTCCCCATCCACTTCTTCCTCGCCAACATCGGGCTGATCGGGATGGTGGCCACCGTGCCGGAGCGCCCCTCCACGGGATTCATCCTCTTCTCGGCCCTTTCGGTCATCTCCGCGGGGATGTTCGCCGTGAACCTCGGGACGACGATGCTGATGGAACCGAAGAAGGAAGAGGAAGAAGAGCCGTCCTCGGCGTCGGGAACATCTTCCGTCGCCACGGAGGGCGCGGCACCTGCGGCGCCTTCCGCACCACCGGTCGCCGCGCCGAAGATCGACCCGGACATGCGGGTGGGCGAGATCCTCACCCGGTGGCCGCAGGCGGTGGACGTCTTCGTGGGGCACGGCTTCGCCTCCCTTGCGAACCCGGAGCACCGCGAGCAGGTGAAGCAGATCCCCATCACGCTGCGGATGGCGTGCCAGCGGCACAACGTGGACATCGACTACATGGTGGCGGAACTGAACGAGGCGATCGCCCCCGCGCCGCCGAAGACGGCGGCCGCGACGAAGACCGCTCCGGCGAACGCGGCGAAGAAGGGGAAGATGGCCAAGGGGGAGACGATCGGGGCGGACCATATCCTCGGCGAGATCCTCGCGGCGTACCCCGAGACGGAGAAGGTGTTCCGGAAATATTACGGCGACGGCTGCTTCTCCTGCCCCGGGCAGGCGACGGAGTCGGTCAAGCAGAGCGCCATGATGCATAATGTAAGCGAGAAGCAGTTGCTCGCGGAACTCAACCGCGCCGCGGGGTTCTGAAGCTCAGGGGGCCGCCCCGCTACGAGCTTCGCGCCGGCGGGGTACCCCCGCAACAGGAAAACGGAGGGGGCAATGACGCTGATCGACCGGATGCAGGAGCTGCTGGAGGCGGAGCGCGCGGGGGTGAAGTGCCTCGACGTGATGGCGGACCACGCCGCGGACATGGGGAAGAAGGAGCTGTTCACCCTCTTCCGGAACGACGAGGGGAAATTCTGCGCCGGCTTGTTCGGATTCCTCCAGGCCCGCGGCGCGGCCCCCACGACGAACGTCGGCGCGTTCGCGGACAAGGTGATCGCCCTGCCGACGGAGGCCGAGCAGGTTGCGCTCCTCGTCAAGGGGCAAGGGTGGGTCGTCCGCAAGATCGACGAGATCCCCCCCGCGGAGCTGGGTGCGGAGGAGAAGGCGTTCTTCGCCGACATGCGGGAAGTGCACGTCGTCAATATCGAGAAGTGCAGGAAATTTGCATCATAGCGGCTGACGGGGCCTTTTCACCACCCGTCAAAGAGGAGAGCCCATGCACATCGGCGCGTGGAAGGACGTCGAGGGGAAAGCGGTAACGGAAGCGGGCGCCGACGGCGTCACCCTCCGCGTGCTGATGGGGGACAACGTCGGGGCCCCGAACTTCACGACCCGCCACCTCGAGGTGGCCCCGGGCGGCCACACGCCGTTCCACGCCCACCCGTGGGAGCACGAAGTGTTCGTCCTCTCGGGGAAGGGGAAGGTGAAGCGGAAGGACGGCGAGACGGACGTCGGGCCGGGGAGCTTCGTCTTCGTCCCGCCCGACGAGGAGCACGCCTTCGCCAACGCGGGGAGCGAGACCTTCTCGTTCCTGTGCGCCATCCCGGCGACGAAGGTGTGCCTGAGATAATTCTCTCCCTCCCCCGGGGAACTGCGATAAAATCGTTTCGAGACCAAGGCCGGTTTGTACCCTCGCAGCGCCGGAAAGAGGACCGATGGCCCGAAGGCCCCTCAACACCGCGATCCCCCTAGCTTGCCTCGCCCTGACGCTTTTCCTGTCCCCGAGCGCCGCGTTCGCCGAAACGGTCCCGCAGCCGATCGCCTTCTCCCACAAGATCCACGTCACGGATTACAAGCTGAATTGCCGGTTCTGCCACTCCTCCGCGAACAAGTCGCAGTACGCGAACCTCCCGTCCGTGGAGAAGTGCATGATGTGCCACCGGACGATCGCGACCGACAAGCCCGAGGTGAAGAAGGTCGCGCACTACTGGAACGGGAAGAAGCCGATCCCGTGGAACAAGGTGATCGACGTCCCGAACCACGTCTACTTCCCACATAAAAAGATGGTGAATGCCGGGATCCCCTGCCTCACCTGCCACCCGGGGATGGACCAGGCGGGAACGGCCGTACAGAAGCTCGAATTCGGCATGGGGATGTGCATGGAGTGTCACCGGAAGAAGAAGGTCACGATCGACTGCTGGAAGTGCCATTACTAATCGCGGGGAGCAGATGCTCGATCGACGGCAATTCCTGAAACTCGGCGGGGCGACGGCCTTCGCCACCCTCTTCGGCGGGTGCGACCAGGTGCAGCGCAAGCTGATCCCGTTCGTCATCCCCCCGGAGAACTACACGCTGGGCGAGGCGCTCTGGTACGCCTCGGTGTGCAGCCAGTGTCCCGCGGGGTGCGGCGTCGTCGTGCGTGTCTCGGAGGGGCGGGCGAAGAAGGTCGAGGGGAACCCGCTCCACCCGGTGAACCGGGGGAAGCTGTGCGCCCGGGGGCAGGCGGCGCTGCAGGCGCTCTACCACCCGGAACGCCTCTCGCGGCCGATGAAGCTCTCCGGCGCGCGCGGCTCGGGGTCGTACACGCCGGTCTCCTGGGAAGAGGCGCTCTCCCTCCTGATGGGGCCGTTGAAGAAGGTAAAAACCGAGGCGCCGGCGTCGCTGCTGATGCTCTCCGAGCCGTTGCGCGGACATGCGGGCCTGATCGCAGGCCGGTTCATGAAGGCGTTCGGATCGCCGCACCGTGTGACGTGGGATCCGTTCGGCCCCGACGCGATGTTGGCCGCGAACGCGGCGGTCTACGGCGTCCGCGACCTGCCGGAGCACGACCTCGCCAACGCGCGGTACCTGCTCTCCTTCTCCGGCGACTTTCTCGAGACCGGCATCTCTCCCGTTCACTACGCAAGGGAGTACGGCCGGATGCGCGGAGACCGCGAGACGATCCGGGGAAAATTCGTCCACTTCGGCCCCCGGCTATCGATGACCGCGGCCGCCGCCGACCTGTTCCTGCCGTGCGCCCCGGGCACGGAAGGGATCGTCGCCCTCGGGATTGCGCACGTAATGGTGCGGAACCGGCTCACCGTCGCAACCGCCGCCGCGGGGCGGCTTGCGGACGACCTGGACGCCTGGTCCCCCGAGGAGGTCGAGAAGAAGACCGGGGTCCACGCCCACGACATCGTCGCCGCCGCGGAGGAGTTCTCCCGGAACCAGCCCGGCCTCGCGATCGCGGGAACGGGGGCCGCGACCGGCCGCAACGGGGCGTTCCACTGCGCCGCCGTGGCGCTCCTGAACGTCCTCGCGGGGAACGTGGGAAAGCCCGGCGGGGTTTCGTTCCCGAACCGCGCGCAGGCGTTCGCGAAGTACGGGGCGGATGCCCCCCTGCTCGCCCCCTCCCCGGAGAGCGGGTACGCGGGGATGCGCGCCGCACTCGAAAAAATGCGCGGCGGCGCGTTCCGGATGGCGATCCTCTCGGGGGCGACGAACCCCGCGTTCACCCTCCCGCCTTCGCTCAAATTCAACGAAGCGCTCTCGAAGGTCCCCTTCGTCGTCGCCTTCGCCTCCTTCCTCGACGAGACGACGTCCCTGGCCGACCTCGTGCTTCCCGTCCCGACCGGTCTCGAGGCGTGGGGGGACGATCTCGCCCCCGTGGGGCACACCGGGGCGATCACCCTCTGCCAGCCGGTGGTGGAACCGCTCCACGACACCCGGTCGATGCCCGACGTCCTGATCGCGGCGGCGAAGGAACTGGGCGGGGAACCTGCGAAGGCGCTGCCGTGGGGCACGTTCCGGGAGTGCATCGAGAAGGCGTACGGCGGCCCCGGCGGGGAGATGGAGAAGGCGCTCCAGCGCGGCGGCTTCTTCGGGGAGTCGTCCTCCGCGCGGTCCGCGTCCCGAACGGGGAACGTCGCCTTCCCGAAAACGGCGGAGCGCCCCATCGACGGCGACCCGAAAGCGTTCCCCCTGGCGCTGCACCTCTACCCTTCCGTGACCCTCTACGACGGGCGCGGGGCGAACCTTCCGTGGCTCCAGGAGATGCCCGATCCGATCTCGACGGCGATGTGGCGGAACTGGGTCGAGGTGAACCCGAAGACGGCCGCGGGGCTGGGCCTCGCCGAGGGGGACGGCGTGACCGTCACGTCGCCTTCCGGGAAGATCACGGCGCACGTGGCGTTCAACCCGGGGATCGCGCCGGACGTCGCGGCGATGCCGCTGGGACAGGGGCACACGCGGTACGGCAAGTACGCGAACGGAAGGGGGGAGAACCCGATCACGCTCCTCCCGGCGGGGGAGACGTACACGCTCCAGGCAACGCGGGTCGCCCTCGCGAAAACGAAACTTTCCACTACCCTCGCGCGCACGGGGCACATCGAGGGGCAGTGGAAAGTGAAGAACATGATGTGAGGAAGAGATGAAGCACACGTGGGCGATGGCGATCGACCTCGACCGGTGCACCGGATGCGGCGCCTGCGTGGTCGCCTGCAACGCGGAGAACAACATCCCCGTCATCGGCGAGGCGGAGGCGGGGAAGAACCGCCTGATGCACTGGATCCGGGTGAACCGGTACTGGGAGGGGGAGTACCCCGAGGCCCAGGCGGTCTACCTGCCCATCCCGTGCATGCAGTGCGAGCGGGCCCCGTGCGAGCTGGTCTGCCCCGTGTACGCCACGTACCACAACGAGGACGGGCTGAACGCGATGGTCTACAACCGGTGCATCGGAACCCGGTACTGCGCGAACAACTGCCCCTACTCCGTCCGGGTGTTCAACTGGTACGACTACAAATGGGAGAAACCGCTCGACGAGCAGCTCTCCCCCGACCTCACCGTGCGGTCGCGCGGCGTCATGGAAAAGTGCACCTTCTGCATCCAGCGGATCCGGCGGGCGAAGGAGACCGCGGCCGAGGAAGGGCGGGAGATCCGCGACGGCGAGGTCGTCCCGGCGTGCGTCCAGACGTGCCCCCCCGGGGCGCTTCTCTTCGGGGACCTCGCCGACCCGCACAGCGAGATCACGAGGAAACTCAAGGACCCGCGCCGGTTCCGCCTGATGGAACACCTCGGGACCGAGCCGCGGGTGGTGTACCTGAAGCGCCAGAAGGGGGCCGGGCGATGAGCACCGAAGCGCCGCGCGCCGACGACCATCACCTCGCGCAAACCGACGAGACGGCGTTGTTCGAGCGCCTGTCCCGATCCAACCTCGTCACCACCTGGAAATGGTACCTCGGCGTGGCGGCCGCCGGCGCGGTCCTCCTGTGGGGCGTGATCGTCTTCCTGTACATGGCGATGGTGGGAATGGGCGTCACCGGGTACAACAAGCCGGTCTTCTGGGGGCTCTACGAGGCGAGCCTGGTCTTCTGGATCGGCCTTTCCCACTCCGGCACCCTCATCTCGGCGATCCTCCGCCTCACCCACGCCACGTGGCGGGCTCCCGTCCTGCGCGGGGCGGAAGCGATGACCGCCTTCACCCTGATGGTGGGCGGCATCATCCCCATCATCCACCTCGGGCGGAACTGGCGCGTCTACTACGCCCTGCCGTACCCGAGCTCGAGGGAGCTGTGGCCGAACATGCGGTCGCCGCTGATGTGGGACGCCATGGCGATCACCACGTACCTCATCGGGAGCCTCACCTTCCTCTACGTCGGGATGATCCCGGACCTCGCCCTCCTGCGGGACAAGTCGGCCGGGGGACGCAGGAAGTTCTACTCCGCCCTCTCCCTCGGCTTCCGCGGCACCCACGCCCAGTGGCGGCGGTACCACGTCGCCTCGACGCTCTTCGCCATCCTCATCATACCGATCGCCGTGTCGGTCCACTCGATCGTGAGCTGGGACTTCGCCATGGCGAAGGTCCCCGGGTGGCACAGCACGATCTTCGCCCCCTACTTCGTCGTGGGCGCCATCTTCTCGGGGATCGCCGGGGTCGTGATCGTGATGGCGATCCTGCGGAAGGCGTTCCGGCTCGAACGCGTCCTCACGCCGCTGCACTTCGACAACCTCGGAAAACTCCTGTGCACCATGACCCTCCTCTGGGGCTACTTCTACTTCACCGAGTTCCTGACCGTCTGGTACAACCGGAACCCCGAGGAGTGGGAGGTCTTCTCCTCCTACGCGGGCCCGTACCTGCCGCTCTTCCTCACGATGATCGTGTGCAATTTCGTCATCCCCTTTCCGATGCTGTGCCTGAAACGGGTCCGCCGCTCGGTTTTCCTGATCCTCGTGCCCGCGTGCAGCATCGTGATCGGGATGTACGCCGAGCGCCTCCTGATCGTCATCCCTTCGCTGGCGCGCCGCAACGACCCGTTCATCTGGGCGAACTACTTCCCCACCTGGGTCGAGTTCTCCGTGATGGCGGGGGCGGCGGCGATGTTCGTCCTGCTCTACATGCTCTTCGCGAAGTTCTTCCCGATCATGGCGATCAGCGACATCAAGGAGCGGCTCTTCCATACCTCCGACCGGACGTTCGGGGGAACGACGGTGGAGTCGATCGCGCAGGTCGAGGGGGAAGAGGAGGCCCACGCATGAGCACGGTGATCGTCGGCCTGTTCGACGGCGTGGAGACGGCGGCAAGGGCCGGCCGGGCCCTCAAGGGGCTCTCCCTCCCGGGGGGGAGCGTCACGACGATCTCCGCGGTGCCGCTGCCCGACGGGGCGGTCGTCACCGACCCGACGCCCGTCCGGTTCCCGAGGATCGTGATCGCCGGATGGTTCGTCGGAGCCGCGGCCGGCCTGGGACTCACCCTCGCCACCTACATGCTCTATCCGCTGGTCACCGGGGGGAAGACGATCGTCTCCGTGCCGCCCACGCTGATCATCACCTACGAGGTGGCGATGCTGGGCGCGCTGCTCGGAACGCTCTTCGGCGGCGGACGGGAGATGGGGCTGCTCCGCTTCCCTCCGAAGGTGATCCACGACCCGCGGATCCACGACGGGAAGATTGCCCTCTGCGCGCGCGTGGAGGGAGACGAGCAGGCGCGCCGGACGATCGAGGCGATGAGAGAAGCGGGCGGCACCGAGGTCCGGGCGGAGGAGGGGGAACTGTGAGAAGCGTCCGCCTCTGCGAGCCGTTGCGATTCGCGGCCGGCTTCCTCCTCGTCGCGCTTCTTGCGGTTTTCCCGTTTTCCGGCTGCGAGAAGCTCGATCGGAACATGTACGACAACCCGGCGTTCCGTCCCCAGGAGGAGCCGGTGCGGCTTCCCCCGGCGGGATCCGTCCCGACGAAAGGGTTGGATCACACCCCGAAGCCGGGGACCCCGGAGGCCGCGGCCCTCAGGAATTGGGAGAAGGTAACCGACTTCTCCCTCCTCACGGGGAAAGAGCTGTTCGGCATCTACTGCACGCCGTGCCACGGCGCTTCGGGCAAGGGCGACGGGCCCGTCGCGAAGAAGTTCGTCCCCACCCCGGCCGACATCTCCGCCACAGGCCACGGGTCGCACCATCCCGAGGGGGACCTGTTCGCCATCCTCACCCACGGGGTGAATGGCATGCCTCCCTTCCGCTCCGACCTCACCGCGGAGGAGCGCTGGCTCGTCGTCGCGTACCTGCGCACGCTGAAGTAGAATAGATTCATGTGCCGCATGGTCGCATTCGCATCCGCAGAGCCGCGGGACGTCGCACCGTATCTCGCTTCCCTCGCGAGGTTCTGCGAATCGGGGAACCTCGTCGCGGGCTGGGAGAGGAGGCCGGGAGGGAACCACCCGAACGGGTGGGGGGTCGCCTGGCGCGCGGGGGACGAGATCCGGATGGTGAAAAGCGGGAATCCCGCCGCCTCCGACCCGCTCCTTTCCGGCATGCGCGCCGTGACCGACCGGTTCATCGGCCATGTCCGGTACGCGTCGAACCCGGAAACCGTGAGCGCGGCGAACTCCCACCCGTTCCAGGCGCTGGGAGTGACCCTCGCCCACAACGGGACCTTTTACGGGAAGATCGGCGCGGAGGGAGATGCCCGCAAGATCAGCGATACCGCGGTCTTCCTCGAACTCCTCGAGGACCGGTGGGTGGAGCGGACGCTGGCGGGGTTATCCGAAACGCTACGGGGGATGCTTTCCGACCGCGACCTGGTGGGGGAATATTCCGCGGCGAACCTGCTGATCGCCACTGGCGACGAACTCTTCGCGTTCCGGCGGTTCCACCGGAACGGGGAGTATTACACGCTGTACCTCAAATCGGGGGAGGGGCTCACCGTCGTCGCGAGCCAGCCGCTGGATGCGGAAGCCGGGTGGCGGCTCCTCGCGGACGGGGAGCTGGTCGAACTTTCGCAGGGCGTCCCCCGCTCCGTCCTGCTCCCCTAATGCGAACGGGAGTGCTTCGCGATGTCCTCGGCGACCTCGCCCACGGTCTGCTTCATGAACCGGTCGGTTTTCTTCTTGGCGGATTCCCCCGAAGAGGACATCTTGGAGACCCAGTTCCCGCCCTTCAGCACGAAACCACCCCCTCCGCCGATCAGCCGGGTCACCGCCTTGCCGCAGTGGGGGCACTTCTTGAGCGGCGGATCGGACATCCGCTGCTCCTTCTCGAACTCCCCGCACTCGGGGCATTTGTACTCGTAAGTGGGCACGTTCTCCTCCGTCGGGACCGGTCCTCGTACCCGGCGATTATCGCACATTCGCCATGAACCTGTTCCTGCTTTCGTTCTTCCTGGTCTACGGTTCGGTGCACGTCTACGCCCTTCTCAAGGCGAGATCGGCGCTGGCCTTCGGTCCCTGGGCGACGCTCGCGCTCCTCCCCCTCCTCGCGGTCCTCCTGTGCGCGCCGGTCCTCACGTACCATCTGAGCCGCAGCGGCCACGAGAGCGCCGCCCGGGCGGTCGCGCACATCGGCTACCTCTGGATGGGGTTCCTGTTCTTCCTCACCTGGCTGAGCCTCGGCACGGACCTCCTCCGCCTCCTCCTGCGAATACCGGTGCGCTTCGGGATCGCCGTGGACGCCGCCGCGGTCCTCGCGGGGCGCGCCGCGTACCTCTGCATCGCCGGGCTCGCCGTCGTGCTGTCGGCGTACGCGATCGTCGAGGCGGCCCGTATCGAACTCGTCCGGGTGCGCATCGTCACGGACCGGCTCCCGGCGTCCGTCCCCTCCCTGCGGATCGCGCAGATCACCGACCTCCACCTCGGCCTCGTCCACCGGAACGGAAAGGCCAGGGAGGTCGCGGCGATCGTCGCCCGGGAGCACCCGGACATCTTCGTGTCGACGGGGGACCTCGTGGACGGGCAGCTGGACGGCGTCGCGGAACTGGCGGAGATCCTGCGCGGGATCCCCGCGCCGCGAGGGAAATTCGCGGTCCTCGGGAACCACGAATATTACGCGGGGATCGATCGCGCGATCGCCTTCACCCGGGAGGCGGGGTTCACGCTCCTTCGAGACGAATCCGTCACGATCGACGACGCGGTGCGCATCGCGGGAGTCGACGATCCCGCCGGCGTGCGGTTCGGTCGAACCGGCGGGACCTCCGATGCCGCCATCCTCGGGGATCGTCCGGACGGACGGTTCACGGTCCTCCTCAAGCACCGCCCTCAACTGGACCCGGCCACGGAGGGAAAATTCGACCTGCAGCTCTCGGGACATACCCACGACGGGCAGATCTTTCCGTTCCGCCTCCTCACCCGGCTGGTCTTCCCCCTCCTCGCCGGGGACCACCCCGTCCAGGGGGGCGGAATCCTGCATGTGAGCCGGGGAACGGGAACGTGGGGACCCCCGATGCGGTTCCTCGCCCCTCCGGAGGTCACCGTTGTCGACATCGAGCGCTCCGTTCCGGTGGGTCCCCGATGAAGCCGGGCCGCTTCGCCCCTTCGAACCGCGCGGCGGGAGTCCAGCTTCCCATCATCCCGATCGTGGCGGGGTGGATCGCGGAGACGCCGGGCACGATCTCGCTGGGGCAGGGGGTGGTCCACTACGGTCCGCCGCCGGCGGCGCTCGCGGCGATCCCGGAGTTCCTGGCGACCGTTCCCCACCACCAATACATCCCCGACGCCGGTCTCCCGGAGCTGCGGAAAGCGTTCGAGGAGAAGCTGCGCGACGAGAACGGGATCGACGCCCCCTTCGAGCGTGGCATCTTCGTGACCGCTGGGGCGAACCAGGCGTTCCTCAACGCGGTCCTCGCGATCTGCGACCCGGGGGACGAGGTGATCCTCCTCTCCCCGTACTACTTCAACCACGAGATGGCGATCGCCCTCGCCTCCGCGGTTCCCGTGCCCGTGCCCGTCGACGAGCGGCTCCAGCCGGACCTTCCGGCGATCGCGGCGGCGATCACGGAGAGGACGCGCGCGATCGTCACCGTGTCGCCGAACAATCCCACCGGCGCGGTCTACCCGCGGGAGACGCTCGCCGCGATCCACCGGCTCTGCGCTTCGCTCGGGATCTACCACGTCAGCGACGAGGCGTACGAATATTTCACCTACGACGGCGCGCGGCACTTCTCCCCCGGCTCCCTCGGCGGGGAGCACGTGATCTCCCTCTACAGCCTTTCCAAGGCGTACGGCATGGCGAGCTGGCGGGTCGGGTTCCTCGTTGCGCCGGAGCACCTCCACCGCGACCTCATGAAGATCCAGGATACGGTCGTCGTCAGCGGGTCGGCGATTTCCCAGTTCGTGGGACTGCGCGCGATGCGCGAAGGGCGCGGATATTGCGGGGAGCACCTCCCTTCCCTCGCGAAGGTCCGGAAAGAGGTCCTCGCGCGCCTCGCCGCCCTCCCGGGGCTGCTGAAGGTCCCCGAAGCGACGGGAGCGTTCTACCTGTTCGCGAAGGTGAACACGGGGATGAGCGCCATCGCCCTGGCGGAACGGCTGGTGCGGGAGCACAAGGTGGCCGTCATCCCGGGAGAGACGTTCGGCGTGGCGCGGGGGTGCTGGCTGCGGATCGCCTACGGAAGCCTGCGGGAGGAGACCGCCGTGCTGGGGATCGACCGCCTGATCACGGGTTTGCGGGCGATCCTCGCCCCTTGAGCGGCATTCTCCGTTCTCCGGGGCGGTTGACCAGCCAAACCCCGCACAGCATCAGCGCGCCGCCCGCCCCCTGCAGCGCCGTGGGGCGCTCGCCGAGCAGCGCGGCGGCGATCAGCAGGGCGAAGACGGGCGCAAGGAACATGAACGACGTCGTCGGCCCCGACCCGATCGCCCGGATCCCCTCCATCCAGAGGATGTAGGCGATCACCGTGGGGAAGACCACCACATAGGCCAGCACGACCCAGAAGCGGCCCGTGAGATCCGCCCACGGCACGGCCGCAAGCTTCGGGGAGGAGACCAGCAGCAGGACGAGGCTCCCGAGGAAGATCGTCCACGCGGCCGTCGGCATCGCGCCGATCCGCACCGACAGCGGACGCGAAAGAATGGAGGCCGCCGCCCAGCACATCGCGGCCCCGACGAGCGCCGCGTCCCCCCACGCCCGGCCCCCCTGCCCCGCCGTGTGGAGAAGGACATCCCCGAAGAAGAGAACCGCCCCCGCGAGCGAAACGGCGAGCCCCACGACGCGGCCGAGGCGGACCCCCTCGCCGAGGAAGAGCATGCCGGCCAGCGCGGTGAAGACGGGAGACATGGTGGGGATGATCATCCCCGCGTCGGAGGCGGGCGCAAGGGACAGCCCGCGGAAGAAGAGGGTGTTGAACCCCGTGACGCCGACGAGCGCGACGACGACCAGGCGCCCCCAGTCGGCCTGCGCGGGGATCGGCTTCGCCGAGCGGCGGAAGAGGATCGCCATCATCAGCAAGGAGCCGAAGCCGAACCGCAGGACCGCCCCCACCTCCGGCGGCACCTCGAGGACGAGCATCTTCGACGTGGCGAAGGCGCTCCCCCAGAACACCATCGTGAGGACGAGGCCCGCGTAGACGCGGCCGTGCGGACGACCCGTCCCGCTGGCATGGGAGGATTTCACGTGCGCACTATACCACCCCGGCGGCGCCGCCGAGGACGAGCGGTAAAAAAAGCCCCGGAGGACGAGGGACCCCCGGGGCCGCCGTGCCGTCGTCGCTCTCTTTCTTACCAGGTCTGTGCCGAGTGGCAGCCGTTGCTCGCGTTCGGAGTGCACCGGTTCGTGCTATCGACGTAGGTGACGATCGTGCCCGCTCCCCCGACGGTCGTCCCTGCCGGACCTTCCAATCCGGTCGTGTTGAGGAAATTGAAGTGGTTCGTCGCTCCGGTCGCCCCGTTGGCCATGTTGTGGCAGTTCGTGCACGGCTGGCTACTATGCTGGGAGCGGTTGTGGTTGGTCGACGTCGGGCCGTTGAATTGCGTCGTGCCGTACACGTGGCACTGCCGGCACCCGGCGTCCGTGTTCACGTTGATCGTCCCGGTCTGCCAGCTCGGCGCAGACTGCCCGCCGTGGCAGCTCACGTTGGCGCAGGTAAGGGCGGTATTGCTGAAGGAAGAAGCCCCCGTCTTCGCGTTGTAGGTGGAAACGAAGGCTACGTCCCCGGGGGCGACGCGGAGCGCGTTCTTCCCCGGGCGCGCATTGGCCCGGTCGTAGTGCGCCTGGCTGCCGGTGTTCAGCCCGCTGTGGCAGACGCCACAGGCGCCGGTGACGCCCGTCAGGGCGTCGTGCTTGGTATGCTTCCCGGCGATCTCCGGATACGTCGCCCCCGTCGGCGGGTTGGCGTGGCACGAAGTGCAGTTGAGGGCCGTGAGCGGGGAGCCCGCCGTGTGGCAGGTCACGCAGGTCGGCGCCAGGGAGAACGGTGAAGTCCCCGTGACCGCATGGCAGGTCGCGCAGTTGCCATTGAAGCCGGCCTGGTTCACCGCCGTGTGGGCCGTGGCCAGGAACGGCACCGCGTGACTCGCACCGCCCACCCAGGAGGAGGTGATGTGCTGGTGCGAATGGCAGGTGACGGTGCACGTCTGGTTCGTCGCGTTGTAGTTGGTCCGCAACCCCAGCGGGGCGACGGTGTCGCTCGCCGGCCCCTCCATCTGGGGGGTGTTCAGGAACCTGAAATGGTTGGTCGCCCCCGTCGTCGCGAGGGTCATGTCGTGGCAGTCGGTACAAAGCGCCACCACCGTTCCGGACACGCTCAGGTGGAAGTCGTGCAACCCGGAGAAGGGGCTGTTGTTTTCCGGGGTTCCCAGCGCCGATCCGAGCTTGTGGCACAGCCGGCAGCCGGCATCCGTATTGGTGCTGATGGTCCCGGTCTGCCAACTGGGCGCGGCTACGGCGCCGTGGCAGCTTACGCTCGCGCAGGTGAGGGCGGTGTTGCTGAAGGAAGCGGCCCCCGCCTTGGCGTTGAAGGTGGACTGGAACGCCGCGTCGCCCGGAGGAACGCGCAGCGCGTTCTTCCCTGGCCGCGCGTTGGCCCGGTCGTAATGCGCCTGGCTCCCGCTGTCCAGCCCGGTATGACAGGGGCCGCAGACCCCGGTGACGGAAGCAAGCGCGTCGTGCTTTGCGTGCTTTCCGGCGATGTTCGGATAGGTCGTCCCCGCCGGCGGCTTGACGTGGCACGAGGCGCAGTTCGTGAAGGGCAGCGCGGCAGCGGACTGGTGGCACACCACGCAGGACGGCGCCGATGCGACCGGGGAGGATCCCGTGACCGCGTGGCACGGCGCGCAGTTGGCGTCGAAGCCGGTCTGGGCCACCGTGGTGTGGCCCGTGGCCAGGAACGGGACCGCGTGGTTCGCCCCGCCCTGCCAGGAGAAGTTGGTGTGCTGCACGGTGTGGCAGTTCACGGTGCACGTCTGGTTCGCGGCGTTGTAATTGGCGGCCGATCCGTTCGGTTCCACGGTCTGGCTCGCCGGCCCTTCCATCTGCGGAGTGTTCAGGAACCTGAAGTGGTTGGTCGCCCCCGTGGTGGCGTTTGCCATGTTGTGGCACTCGACGCAGGTCGCCTTCACTATCCCGGCCGGGTCGAGATGGGACGAATGGAGCCCCGAGAAGGGGCTGTTGCTCTCGGGAGTCCCGGCAGCGGTTCCCAGCTTGTGGCACGCCCGGCACCCGGCGTCCGTGTTCACGCTGATGGTCCCGGCCTGCCAGTTGGGCGCGACGACGGCGCCGTGGCAGCTCACGTTGGCGCACGTGAGAGCGGCGGTGTCGAAGGAGGCAGCCCCCGCCTTGGCGTTATAAACCGCCAGGAACGCCGCGTCGCCCGGTGGGATGCGCAGCGCGTCCATCCCCAGCCTCGCATTGGCACGGTTGTAATGCTCCAAGGTCCCGGAGTCGAGGTTGTTGTGGCAGGAGGTGCAACCTCCCGTGACGTTCGCCAGCGCGTCGTGCTTGGCATGCCTGCCGGCGATGTTCGGGTAGGTCGCTCCCGCCGGCGGCTTGGCGTGGCACGAGGTGCAGTTCGAGAACGGGAGCGCAGTCGCGGACGTATGGCATACCGTGCAGAGGGGCGCCGACGAGAGGGGCGAGGTACCCGAAACGGCGTGGCACGGCGCGCAATTGCCGTCGAAGCCGACCTGATTCGTCGCGGTGTGGGCCGATCCGGTGAACGGAACGGCGTGGTTCGGCCCGCCGGGCCCGCCGGAGTGGCAGGTGGCCCCCTTGAACGTGGAGGAGAAGCAGCTCGGCGCGTTACTGTCCGTACCCGTGCCGGGCCCGTCCACCTTGTGGCAGATGGCGCAAGATACGCCCGGGCTCCCCGCGTTCCGGTGCGACGCGGCGTAGGTCGGGAACGGCTGGGGAGCCTGGCGCCAGGTGGTCGGGTGCGCCTTGGCCTGCGGATGGCAAGTGGAAGCCTGGCAGGAGGTCGATGCGGCACCCCCGTTGAATTGAATCGTCCCCGGGGTGCCATGGCAACTCTGGCAGAAATTCAGGTCCTGCTTGGCGGTCAGCCCGTGGAACTGGCTGGTGGTGGGGTTCAGCCATGTCGCCCCCAGCGCGTGCGGCGCTGACCCAACGCCGTGGCACAGCGTGTTGTTGAAGCATCCGGGCGCGGTCCCCGCCGGGGCGGGCGTGGCCGGATGGCCCGCCGGGTTGTTCGCGGACCCCGCGCGATGACACTGCGCGCAGACCGGCGCGTTCAGGGGATCGGCGTTGGTGTGGGAGACCCCCCCGGACGAAGAGCGCCACGGCCTGGCCGGATGCGGCGCGCTGACGCCGTGGCAACCGAAGCAGGAAATCCCCGATCCGCCGCCGGAAAATCCACTCCCGTGGCAGATCTGGCAGGAGGCGAACCCGGAGTTGCCGGGGGCCCTTTTGGCGACCACTCCATGCACGGCCGGCCCGAACCAGTTCTGGATCGGCCCGTGGTGACAGCCGGCGGCGTTGCCGAAGCAGGATACCTTGGAGATTCCGCCGGTGAGATCCGCGCCATGGCACTCCGTGCAGCCGGTTTCCCCGCCGTTGGAGACGTAGTTCAGCGTGGCGGTGCTCGCGTGCGTCCCCCCGGAGGGGAGGACGAACCACCCGGGAACGGAAGTCCCTGGCGCGGCGATGTGGTTCCCGTTCCCTCCGCTCGAGCCGCCAGAGGTATTGGCGGTCGAGCACCCGGTCCCGGCCATCGCCAAAAGCAGCAGCAACCCGATCGGAATGCGGAGAGTTCGGAGAGAACCGTTCCTCGGATTCTTCCAGATCATCCCTTCTCCCCTTCTATTTGTGGCACTGCCGGCATTGGGCGTCGTTCTTGTTCCCGTGGCAGCGGAAACACGACCCGGGGTCAAGACGCCCGTCGATCCGGTGGGTTGCGAGGTAGTCCCCCCGATGCGGCGCCATGCGATCCGGCCGGTTGCCCATCTTGACGTTCGGCTTCATCTCGTCCTTCCGGGCATGGCACGTCTGGCAGAACGCCGGCGCGTGGCACGCGGCGCACAGGCTCTGCCCCTGGCGCGCGTACGTCCCGTGGGCGTCGATGAAGACGCGGGAATGGCGGACCGTGGCGTACGGCTTGAGGGCCCCGGTCGAGACGTCCTTGTGGCACTCGAGGCAGTCGACCCGCCCCGGCGGCAATTCCTCGGGGTGCTTCGGCGGCACCGACGGGGTCTGGGAGACGGCGGAACATCCGACGAGCAGGGCGATCAGGAATGCCCCGAAAACGGCGGCGAACGGCGCGCGACGCGTCATTTCTTTCCTCCCGTGGCCGTCCCGAGCTCGAGAGTCGCCCGGAGCAGCCCCGCGTAATCTTTCTGAAACGTCGGGCTCTGCGTATACGTCAGGTCGCCGGAGATCGACAGGGACGAGAGCACCTTGTACCCGGCAGACGCGACGACCTGGGTCGCGTTCTTCTTCCCGTCGATCTCCTTTTTGTACTTCTGGGTCAGCGCGTCGAGGGAGAAGCGGAACTTCGCCGGGGACCAGGTGGCGAATCCGCGGAACTCCCGGTACTCGTTCTTGTCCTGGTCGGCGGTGACGGCGGCGGCGGACAACCCGAAGACGTCCTTCTTGCCGTTAAAGGTGTAGCGGACTCCGACCTCCCCGCGATTTGCGTTCCCCGTGCCCACGTTGTCGTGCCGGATGTTCTTCGCGGCCAGTTCCAACGTCAGCCCGGAGACGACCTCCCAGTCCAGAACTCCGAAGATCGTCCGGACCTTGTCCGTGTTGTCGACCGAGGGAGAGAGAAATGCCGGATGGAGCGACGTCTGGAAGAGGTCCTTGTACGAGTACGCCTCGTAGCCGGCGGAGATGTCGAAGCGGGAGCCGGGGACGACGCGGACGGCGTACCGCTGGGACGCCATCGCCTGCGTGGATCGGTTGTACGCCGCCTGCCCGGTGAGCTCCACCGGCCCCGCAACGCGCAGCCACAGGTCGCCGCCGTACAGCTCCCGGTCCTTCCCTTCGAACGGGCCCTTCTCCTTGAGGTACGAGGCGCCCAGCTCGACGAATCCGCCCCGGACGAAGAAGATCCGGCCGCCGTAAAGGGAATTTCCCGTGCTCACGTTGTCGAGGATGGAGTGCTCCACCGGGACGCCTCCGTACCCCGAGATGCCGATCCCGACCGGGGTCGTCACCTTGAAGAAGGCTCCGTCGAGCGTCTCCACCGCCACCCCTTCCGCGAGGAAGAAGCGGCCGAGCTTCATCTGAGCGTTCCCCTTCGGGTGCAGGTATTCGAGATAGGCGCTGCCGAGGTCCCCTGACTCCTTCCCGGTGCCGGTCTGGTCCGCGAAGTCCACCCGCCCCCAGCCGTAGAAGTGGAAGGCGACGGACGTTCCCCCGAGGTCCGTCGCATCCGCCGAGAGGTACTCGTACAGGGGAGCGAACGTGTTCTTGTTCCCGCTCGCAAGTTCCTGCTTGTAATACCGGAGGTACGTACTGGAGGAGACGGAAAGGTCGGCCGCGCGGGCCGTGCCCGCCAGCAGGAGGGGAAGGAGCAGAGAGACGGCAACAATGGCCGGGAGCAGCCTTTTCCCGGAAGATACCACGGTCGTCGGACGTGCCATTCGTACCCCCAAAACGATATTTTGAAAGAACGTATTCACCAAAAAACCCGTTCATATCAACAAAATTTATTGACGGCAACAGCAAATATTCTCGAACCTTGCACTTTGAGGCATCAAATGAGCGGATCAACCCGATATCTGAAACAATAACAGCAATTAATGTGCCTCACTACCGATAAAGGTTTTCAATTTATAATCAACAAGATGGGCGTTTGGCCTTCCTGAAGTTCTTTCGAAATCGTACTATTGCATATCCCGGACACAAAATTACCCATCTCGAGATGCCGTTTTACCATCGATCGGTCAAGGGACGAACCATCCGGAACACGACTGTGCGCCAGAGGGCACCGATGCGGATAAACTCCCACAGTTCTTCCTCAATTTCAGCGAAATGCCTCTGTGGTCGGTGTACAATTGTCCTAGTAACCGCCACTTCCTAAAGGAGACTCCGCATGAAACCGTTCCTGTCCGCCTGCACCCTCGCCGCGTTTCTCGCCCTGTTCCTTTCCGCCCCGGCCGAGGCGTTCCAGAAAGAACCCGCTGCCGCCAAGGGGTGCGCGGAGTGCCACAAGCTCACGAAGGAGGAGGCGGGGAAGCTCCTCGGGAAGGTGGTGGACAACGTCGTCGGCGTCGTGCAGGGACCGTTTCCCGGCATCTGGGAGGTGGACGTCGCCCGGGACGGAAAAACGTACCCGATCTACCTGGACTACTCCCTGAAGTTCCTCTTCAACGGGCAGTTCATCCGCCTGGCCGACATGGAGAACCTCACCGGGCGGCGGTACCAGGACCTGAACCGCGTCGACGTCTCCTCCATCCCCCTCAAAGACGCGATCCTCATGGGAAGCAAATCAGGGAAGAAGAAGGTCATCGTCCTCACCGATCCCACCTGCCCGTACTGCGTGAAGCTGCACGCGGAGATCAAGAAAGCGGTGGCGAAGGACCCGGAGGTCGCGTTCTACGTCATGCCGTACCCGCGCAACGGGAACGACAAGGCCACCTACGCGAGGTGCCTGACCGTGGTCTGCTCGAAGTCGGAGAAGCTGCTCGACGACGCGTACGCCGGGAAGGAACTGCCGGCCCCGTCGTGCAAGAGCGACGCGGTGGACGAGACGATGAAGCTCGCCGACCGGCTGAAGATCCAGGGGACGCCGACGATGATCCTCCCCGACGGGCGCCTGATCAGCGGTTCCATGGACGCGGACGCGCTGCTCGCGCTGCTCCGGTAAGGCGGCCCCGGGGCGGGGGCAGAAACGCCACCCGCCCCGGGATTCAACCCGTTACTTCGACGCCGTCTTCTTCTCGAGGGCGTCGCCGATCAGCTTGATCCCCTTGCGCGACTCCTCGACCGACCTCGTCAACGACTCGCGGGCCAGGGCCGGGTTGTGGAAGCCGTCGGAGTTCTCGGCCGTCCACCACTCCCAGAGAACGTGGGCCTTCTGGTGCTGTTCCTGCGCCTCCTTGATCACCTCGGGCGGGAGCCCCGCCTTCTTCCCCTCGACGATCTTGTCGATCAGGGCCGAGAGCCAGAACTCCGCCTTGCGCATCTTCCCCTTGGTGAAGTTCCGGACGGAGTCGATCTCGTAGTTCGCCTGCGCCTCCGTAAGGGCAGGGTGGCACTTCGACGTGAGGCACGTCTGCTTCAGGTAGTTCCGCGGGCTCGTCTGCCAGTGGGAGGTGTATACCTGCCCTTTCGCGTTGCGCACCTTCGGCATGTGGCATGCATTGCAGCTCGCCCCCGCCTTGTCGTGCGTCGACCCCCAGAACGTCTCGGCCTCCGGGTGCTGCGCCTTCCACAGCAGCCCGCCGGTCAGGGTGTGTTTGAAGTCGCGGAACCCGAGGTCGTTGTAATGATCGTAGATCTGAAGGACGTTCTTGAACGGGAAGTGATTCGTCCTCTGGTCCGCCGCCTTGATGGAGTATTCGCCGGTCTTCGGGTCGAAGCCGGGGTTGCAGTTGTACTCGACGTGGCACTGGCCGCACTGCAGCTTCGCGTCGTACTTCTCCAGCAGGGCGATCTTCCGGAAGCCGCCGCGGAACTCCTTCACGTCGATCTTCGTCGCCTTCGGGTCCTTGTGCCAGAGCGTGTCCTTCTCCGGACGGGTCAGCGCCTGGATCAGGCCGTCCCGGACGATCCGGGGCTTCGCCGCGTGCGGGTCATGGCACATGAAGCAGTTGAGGGCGTTGTTCAGGTCCTTCACGAACTCCACCACGTTGGAGGAGCGATCCCACTTCGCCCGCTCGTCCTTGTCCCCCATGTACTTCCATTGGAGGATCTTGTCCTGCGTCTTGCACTGCAGGCAGGTCGGGTTGGCCGCGGCGGCGCTCTCCGGGAGGAACGCCTTGTGCTCCTTGCTGTCCGGGTACCGGTCGACCAGCACGTCCCACGCCTTCACGGGTCCCGGCATCGAGACGTACCCCCACCCGTCCTTCGCCTGGAACCGCCCGCCGTACGCCCGGTCGACGATCAGGTGGTCGACGAGCATGAAGGCGTGGCTGCGCGGGTTGGCGTGCTCCTTCGTGAAGCCGTGCCCCATCATCAGCTTGTCCCAGAACGGGTTCGGGGCGCGCTCCGTAAGGAGCGACTTCTCCGTGCGCGCGGGCTTCTTCAGGTTCAGGGTCGCGAAGCTCGCGTACTGGTCCGGGTGGCAGCCGCCGCACGTCTCGAGGTCGACGCGGGTCGCCGGCCGCTTGTCGCTGTCCTTCAGGTGATCCGCCGTCCCGTCGTGGCAGTTCGTGCAGTTGACCTTCCCGTGCTTCCCTCCCTTCTTCAACGCCTGGATCTCGTCGTGGCATTCGAAGCACTTCCCCTCGGCAACCGCAGGATCGGCCGGTTTCGGCGCCTTCGGCACGGCGCGGACCGTCATCGGGCCGTAGATCGCGCCTTCCGCGCCGATATCCCCGTCCGCCTTTTTCTGTGACGATTTGTCGGCCATCGCGCTGCCGGACATCAGGTACGCCGACAGGGCTCCCACCAGAACGACGATCCCGACCCACGCCGCCTTTTTCATCCCTCGCCCTCCTTTACGGGTCCGATCTTCGACGGATCGCATACAGTATACATATCCGCCCACTGGAATCATCAGGGAAGACGGAACGGAAAACATTGATCCGGGTCATGGAACCGGGAAGGGGAAAGGAAACGGGCCGCCCTCGGGAAGGCGGCCCGCAACTTCTATTGAAGATGGTCGGGATGACTGGATTTGAACCAGCGACCCCCTGGTCCCGAAAAGGACCAGGGGGTTTTTAAAAATATTCGTCATTACAAGAGTTTAGCATAATCAATGAGTTATAGAGTGCACACCATCCACCCCAACCATCGAAAACACACCATCCAAGCAACCGACGGTCACAAATTGGTCACAAGCGATGAATGGTGAATGTGTATCCGGCTGGAGCCTGCAACCCATGAATTCTTGCAAGCGCGCCCTGTCGGTCAATGATGAGCAATGCCGCCAGCTTACGCCTGTAGATCAGAGCTGGAGGACGTCTTGTAAATGCTTCGGCATCTCATCCGTTTTCATATGGCCCAGGTCCTTATTCACGAATGCCGTGACCAGTGCGGAGGTCTCGCGCGAAAGCACGGCGCGCAGGATACCGAGGAAATGCGCTTCCGCTACCAGCACCAGTCTGCCGTAGCTCTTCCCGACGCGGCCCTCCTCGAGCATCCCGGCGAGCTGCTTGGCAAACACCTTGGCGACGTGCGCTGCAAGTCCCACCTCCTGCTGGAAGGAGTGCCGGGCGCCGTGGCTGTCGAAGCTGCGGCCCGGCTCGTCCGTTCCGAGGTCCTTGCTCTTGAGCCGTCCCTCGGGGTGCGGGATGTCCTGGAGCAGGCTCAGGCCTTTGCCAGGCCCCTTGTTTTCAAAGACTCGCGCGCCGCCGCGATGGGCGATCAAGACCCAGGTGTTCTTCATGGGAAAGGCACCTCATTGAAGGAAATTAATTACCTCACTCGCCTCTGCCCCGCCGGCCGCGGTCTTACGCGCCCCCCTGCGAGGGACTGCCGCCGGCTGGCGGGATGGTGCCTTTCATGGCCTTCGAGATCTGCATGAAGGGGGTCAACAGGTCGATCGGGACCGGGAAGAGGGTCGTCGAGGGTTTCTCGGTCGCCACTTCCCCCAGCGTCTGGAGGTAGCGCAGCTGCAGGGCGATCGGGTTCTCGGCGATGATCTTTGCCGCGTCGGAAAGTTTCTGGGCCGCCTGGAACTCCCCCTCGGCGCCGATGACCTTGGCGCGACGCTCCCGCTCGGCCTCGGCCTGCTTGGCGATCGCCCTCTGCATCTCCTGCGGCAGGTCGATGTTCTTGATCTCCACCTTCGCGACCTTGACGCCCCATGGCTCCGTGTCCTTGTCGAGGATCTCCTGTAGGTGCGTGTTGATCTTCTCCCGGGACGCGAGGAGATCGTCGAGCTCGGCCTGGCCGCAGACCGACCGCAAGGTCGTTTGGGAGAGCTGGGACGTCGCGTAGAGGTAGTTCTCCACTCCGACGATCGCCTTATTGGGGTCGATAACGCGGAAATAGAGAACGGCGCTCACCTTGATCGTGACGTTGTCTCGCGTGATCACGTCCTGCGCGGGGACCTCCATCGCCACGACGCGCAGGCCCACCCGGACCATTTTGTCGATGACGGGGATGAGCAGGATGAGCCCCGGCCCCTTGGCCCCGATGACACGGCCCAACCGGAAGATCACCCCCCGCTCGTACTCGTTCAGGATCTTGATGGCGCTATACAGGAACAGAATCACGATGATCAGCAGCGCTAAATACGGAACCATTCCGTTTCCTCCTCCCGGGAGGCCCGACCTGTACCTTGACTTCCCCTCACTCTATTCCCATTTCTTCTGACGGGGAACACTGAAAAGGAAATCGGCCGCTTCGGGACGCCATCTCGACGAGATCCTCGTCCGATATCGCCG
>Ga0315268_10002136_pt1 | contig 22579 bp, 25 predicted proteins | sample C1_top_MG_FD_204535 | JGI IMG/M metagenome (GOLD analysis project Ga0315268, IMG submission 204535) | Sediment microbial communities from Yellowstone Lake, YNP, Wyoming, USA - C1_top | ecosystem: Environmental > Aquatic > Freshwater > Lake > Sediment | place: USA: Wyoming | collected 2017-08-01 | reverse complement strand
CGTTAGTATTCTCCCCAATCAATTGTCCGTCTCGCTTGACGATGGTGTTCACTGCGCGAATGTCGCGCGCACTCTTGCCCAAGCCGTCCAGCCACCGCAAGATCGTTTCTTTGTGTGGGATGGTCACGTTCGCGCCAATGCAGTCATCCGTGCGTAAATGCGCCATGGCTTCTGGCAGGGCTTCGGTGGGCAAGTCCCAAAGTGCATAGTGCCAATCGAAGCCTGTGGCACGCAACGCTGCGTTGTGCATCACGGGTGAAAGCGAATACGCGATTGAAGAGCCGAGTAGAAAAATACTTTTCACTCTTGCGACCTGAGACCTTTCAGTTGCTTCAGTATCTCTGCATAGTTCGGAAACGAATCCGCCACGCGCTCCCAGCCATCAATGATCGTTTCACCGTTCGCGATCAATCCGGCGACGGCCAGCGACATTGCCAGCCGGTGATCGTTGTGAGCGGATACTCGTGTGCCGCGCAGTTCGGTCGGGCCGGCGATGGCAAAGCCGTCGGCGCGTTCTTCGATCTGAGCGCCCATGCGGCGCAACTCTAGCACAAGCGAGCCGATTCGATCTGATTCCTTGACGCGCAACTCGGCGGCACCGCATACGACGGTCTCGCCGTGTGCCTGCGTTGCGGCAATAGCTAGGATTGGGAACTCGTCGATCATGCGCGGAACCAGCTCGCCCGCCACCTTGGTCGAGCGCAGTCCATCGCTTGCCCGTATGATTACATCAGCCATTGGCTCGCCCGCCTTCTCACGAACATTTTCAAATTCAACAGATGCACCCATTTGCGCCAGCGCATCGAGCAGGCCGGTGCGCGTGGGATTCACGCCGACACCCTCGATGCAGATTTCGGAGCGCGGCACAAGCAGCGCGGCGACGATGAAAAAGGCGGCGGAGGAAAGGTCGCCTGGGATGGATGTTGAGCGTGGAGCGCAGAGCGTGGATCGCGGAGAAAGACGTGCCGCAAAGCCCGCCGTCGCACCGACAGATTCAACAGCGACGCCAAATGCGCGCAACATGCGTTCGGTGTGGTCGCGGCTAGGGCCAGGCTCACGCACGGTTGTTGGCCCTTCGGCAAACAGACCCGCCAGCAAGAGTGCAGACTTGACCTGTGCGCTAGCGACAGGCAACGCCCAATCAATCGCATGCAACTGACCACCGCGAATGGCAAGCGGCGGCAATCGCCCATTGTCTCGTGCCAGAATTGTTGCGCCCATCGAGCGCAGAGGCTCGACAATGCGTGCCATTGGCCGGCGCTTGAGCGCGGGCGTGCCGTCGAGAATAGACATGAATGCCTGGCCCGCGCAAACTCCGGCGAGCAACCGCATCGTCGTGCCGGACCCCACGCAAAACAAAACGTCACTCGGTTCGCGCAAAGAGCGCAACCCGCGACCATGAACGACGAGTGTATCTGGTGCGACCTGCTCGATATCGGCGCCCAACGCACGCAGGCAATCGAGCGTGGCAAGCGTCGTCTCGCTGCGCAAATAGTTCTCGATGCGCGTGTCGCCCTGGGCCAGCGCACTCAAGATTGCCGCGCGATGCGAGATTGACTTATCGGCAGGAACGCGGATGTGTCCTTGCAGTGGTTGGGAAGCGGGAAGAATACAGAGTTCAGACATAGACAATCGATATATCAAATGCTGGATTTCAGAGTGCGACGTTTGACGGCAGCGTTTTGTAAAAGGGCGTACAGCGCGGGTTCGTCGGCGGCGGCGATCAAGTCGGCCAGTTCATCGAGATAATGTGCACAGGCACGCGTGGCAGCGGCGACGTTTTCGCGATTGGTCATCAGGATGTCGAGCATCATTGTCGTGTCGCTGGCAGCCAGGCGCGAGGTATCGCGGAAGCCGCTCGCAGCCAGCGTGTACGGCTGGTCCCCGTCGCGGGTCAACTCCTCGACAGTCGTCATCAAGCTAGTGGCTAGCGCAAACGGCAGGTGGCTGATGGCCGCGACAATCCTATCGTGCTGCACTGCATCGAGGGTGACGGGCCGCGCGCCAAGTGTCACCGCAAATGACTCGGCGAAGGCAAGCGTTTGTGGCGATGTGCGTTCAAGCGGCGTGAGGACGAATACCGCATTGTGATACAGGTCAGCATCGGCAAAGTCGAAACCGCTGCCCTCTTTGCCACACATCGGATGCGCACCAATCGGCTCGAGGTAGCCGGGCAGATCTTGCATTGCGCGCGTAATTTCACGTTTGGTCGAGCCCAAGTCCATGACGATGGCTCCTTCGCACGCAATCGTGCCAACCAGCAGCAGTTGCGCAAGGATGGTACGTACCGGCGTCGCGAGAACAATGACGTCGGCTGCCGCGGCCAGATCCAATTCTGCACCCGCAACATCCACCCATCCACGGGCCAGCGCCGCCTGGCATGTTCTATCATCACGAGTGATGCCAATGATTCTCCGGCAGGCGTTTTTGGCGCGCAGGGTCAGTGCGAGCGACCCGCCCATTAACCCCAAGCCGACGACAGCAACGGCTGAATCCTGTAACGATTTCATGCTGTCCTGCCAATGGCTTCCGCCACGCGACGAACATCTGATACGAGCCTGGCAAAGTTGTCAGGCTTGAGCGACTGTGCGCCGTCGCTCAGCGCTTTGGCCGGATTCGGGTGGACTTCAACGATAAGACCGTCCGCACCTGCCGCCACTGCCGCTCGCGCGATCGGGGTGACGAGTTCCCATTTACCCGTGCCGTGGCTGGGGTCGGCAATGACCGGCAAGTGTGTGAGCGATTTAAGCACCGGGATGGCGTTGATGTCGAAGGTATTGCGCGTCGAGGTCTCAAAGGTGCGGATGCCCCGTTCGCAGAGGATCACCTTCTGGTTGCCGTGTGACAGAATGTATTCGGCCGCCATCAGCAGCTCTTCAACAGTGGACATCAGTCCACGCTTGAGCAACACCGGCTTTTGTATTTCGCCGACGGCAGCCAGCAGCGCAAAGTTCTGCATGTTGCGCGCGCCCACCTGAAGGATGTCGGCGTACTGTGCGACGAGCGTGACTTCTTGCGGCGACATCACTTCAGTCACGATGGGCAGTTGAAACGCGTCGTGTGCCTCGCGCAAGAGTTCCAGTCCTTTGAGGCCTAGCCCTTGAAATGCATAGGGTGAAGTGCGCGGCTTCCACGCACCACCGCGCAGGACGTGGGCTCCCGCCGCCTTGACCGCCGCGGCGGTCTCGATCAACTGTTCGCGTGATTCGACGGAGCATGGCCCCGCCATTAGAATGACCTGGCGCCCGCCGATGGAGACGCCGTTAATCTTTACGACGGAATCTTCCGGGTGAAAATCGCGCGAGGCCAACTTGAATGGATGCAAGATGCGCACGGCGCGCTCGACTCCGTCCAACAGTTCAAAATGCTCCGGTTCGACGGGCCGCTCGTCACCGATGACACCAATGATGGTGCGCTCCTCACCTTGCGAGAGGTGCGCTTTGAAGCCAAGCGACTCGATGTGCTGGACGACGTTTCCAATGTCCTCGGCCGTGGCACTGTGTTTCATCACAATGATCATACAAGCCTCCTCTAAATTGTTTACCATTTACTGACTCGGTCAGGTCGCAACACGCGTGCGCCCCCCAAGTATACATGGCGGATGTCGCGCTCCGACCGGTCGGTGTTCCAGTGGACCAGAATACGGATGCAGCGAGACACGTCGTTCGCGACGCGCGGGGCCTGGGCATCGAGCAAGGCGACATCATTCCACCCCATCATTCGCGCAGCCGCCGCGGGAAAGGCAGCATCCAGGTCGGGCGTCATCGTAAAATAAATGCTGGCGATTTCGTCTTGGCGCAGGTCGTTTGCTTGAATCAAGGCATCGAGCAATTCGTGCGTCGCCTTGAGAATCGCCTCGCGGCTGTTATCGCTCGCCGTCGTCGCACCACGAACTCCACGTAGGGGCATAGCACACCTTTCCCGAAGCCGAGCAGGAAAACAAAAAGAGCGTGGGGTTGAAATCCCACGCTCTTTTGAATCCCGCTCGACTAACCTAGTCGTTTGGCGTGACGATTCGACCCCGCGCTGAAGCGGCGGCGTAATAATAGCCGTAAAAGTAATACGCGCAGGTCGAATAGAGTTTTGCCATCACTTGCCTCAAGTAGTCGTTACTTTACCACACCCTTCGACGGATGTCAAGCGCTTTGCTGTTCTCACCCGGTCACTTGTGCTCGGTGAGTCTCAAGCCGATGACGAGGATACGAACCGAGGACGCGCAACGTGAGAGCGTATTCCCCGAGGTGACTCAACGCGCGCGTCACGGTAGAGTCGTCGGTGGAGCCGACCAAGTCAATGTAAAAAAAGTAATCCCAAGGCTTGCCTACCAACGGACGTGATTCGATCTTGGTCAAGTCCAAATCACGCAAGGCAAAGACGCTCAGGGCCTTGAACAGCGCTCCAGGGATGTTGTTCAGGGTAAAGACGATAGAAGTCTTGGCGTCGTTGCCGGGCGCGATAGGCTGCGGAGCGATCGCGAGGAAGCGCGTAAAGTTGGCCGGGTCGTCTTCGATGCCTTCGGCGAGGATTGCCATCCCGTACACCTCAGCCGCGCGGCGAGAAGCGATGGCGGCCGCTGAGCGATCCCCCTGCTCGCGGATGATCTTGACACTCCCAGCAGTATCATACACTGCTTCGGTTTTCACATTCGGAAAGGAACGCAGATACCGCTCGCATTGGGCAAGACCCTGTGGGTGGCTGATCACCTTACAGATGTCGGTCAGCGCAACACCGGGATGCGCGATGAGGCAATGTTGTACGCGCAGGTAATGCTCGCCCACGATAGGTAACGAATGCTGGAGCAGCAGATCATAGTTGCGGTGGATGCTCCCGGCAAGCGAGTTTTCAATCGGCACGAGCCCAGCGTCACACGCCCCGGATTCAACGGCGGCAAAGACCGCATCGAAAGTTTTGCAGGGAAAGCTAACGATCACCGCGCCGAAATGTTCTACCGCGGCGGCCTCGGAATATGCGCCGGGTTCGCCCTGAAACGCGACTTGCATTTATGCTAACGCCATTTCTCGCGCCGGCATGGCAAGTGCGGCAACGTCCACATAGTCCAGCCATTCTGCCGAGCGCGCATGTTGACCGTGAATGGCCGCATGGAAGGCTCGCTGCACCGTGCGCGTGACCGCCCCCATCTTGCCCGCCCCAACGACACGAAAGTCAATCTCCCGCAACGCGATGCATTCGGCGGCAGTGCCGCACACAAAGACTTCATCCGCCACGTACAACTGATCGCGCGAGATGGGCTGCTCAATCACCTCATAATCCAGGTCGCGGGCCAGTGTGATGAGCGCGTCGCGCGTGATGCCTTCGAGGATATCCACTGCCGGGGGAGTGTAGATCTTGCCGCCTCGAACAAGGAATACGTTTTCGCCCGTGCACTCGGCCACATAGCCCTGCGGGTCTAGCAGGATGGCTTCGTCAAATCCGAGGCGCATGGATTCGGTTTTGGCCAGCACGCTGTTAGCATAGTTGCCGGTGATCTTGGCTTTCGTCATCATCACGTTCGGGTGATGGCGCGTGAACGAGCTGATATTTGCGCGGATGCCTCGCTCTAAGCCTTCTTCACCGAGGTAATTCTTCCACTCCCACACTGCGATGCCTACACTCGGCTTGCCCGGATCCACGGTGAGGTTCCAGCCGCCGTGGGCGAGGTAGATCAGCGGGCGAATGTAGCATTCGTCAAAGCCATTCGCTGCGACGGTGAGCTTGATGGCCTCCACGAGTTCGCCAGTGGTGTACGGCAAATCACGGAAGCCCAGCACCTTGGCCGAGTTCACCAGTCTTTGTGCATGTTCCTTCAGGCGGAACACTGCTGGGCCGCGCTCGGTTGCGTAGCAACGAATCCCTTCAAAAACGCCCACGCCATAGTGCAGCGCTGCAGTGAGAAAGTGAAGCGTGGCCTTTTCGAATTCGACCAGCTCACCGTTCATCCAGATATACTTTGATTCCATGTCCATGATGATCTTGCCTCCCAGTTTTGATTGTTAGTTGACTTGGCAATCGGCAGTCCGAAATCAGAGATCTACAATCTGCCGATGATTTCGTCTGTCATCTGCTTTGTTGTCCATTTGCCACCCAAATCGGCGGTGCGGCATCCGGCAGTGAGGGCATTGTCCACAGCAGATTCAATGGCGTTCGCTTCGGATTCTAGCTTGAGGGAATATCGCAAGAGCAATGCCGCACTCAAAATCGTGCCTACAGGATTGGCGATACCCTGGCCCGCAATGTCCGGCGCCGAGCCGTGAATGGGTTCATACAGTCCGGGGCCGCTCTCGCCTAGCGAAGCTGAGGGCAACAGCCCCATCGAGCCGGCCAACACCGATGCTTCGTCGGTCAGAATGTCGCCGAACATGTTCTCGGTCACGAGCACATCAAAGCTTGCAGGGCTGGCGACGAGCCTCATCGCCGCCGTGTCCACCAGCATGTGCTCGAGTGTGATGTCCGTGTGCTCTGCGCCAATCGCAGTTGCGATCTGCCGCCACAGTCTCGAAGATTCGAGCACGTTGGCCTTGTCCACCGACGTGACTTTATTGCGGCGGCTCGCAGCCAAACGAAAGGCGAGTTCCACTACACGGCGAACTTCGTAATCGTGATATTCCAGTGTATCTACTGCGCGCTCGTGCCCATCGCGTACCTCGCGCCCCTTCGGCTGGCCAAAGTACAGTCCACCCGTGAGTTCGCGGACGACCACGAGATCCACCCCCACCAACTTTTCAGGCTTGAGCGGCGAAGCATCCGCCAGGCTGGAATGCACGCGCACCGGTCGCAGGTTGGCAAACACCCTCAACTCTTGCCGCAATGCCAGCAGTCCTTGCTCGGGCCGTACCTTGGCGGCAGGGTCATCCCATTTAGGCCCGCCTACGGCCCCGAACAGCACAGCATCGGCAACTTGGCAATCGGCTAGCGTTTCATCCGGAAGCGCTACGCCGTATCGGTCAATCGAGCAGCCGCCTATCAACTGCTCGGTGAATTCAAACGTGTGATGGAACTTGCTGGCGATCATATCCAGCACGCGCACAGCCTCGGTCACCACTTCAGGACCGATGCCGTCGCCAGGGAGTAGTGCGATCCTTGCTTTCATGTATTCTTCGTATCTGACGTTCTACTTTGTCTTGACACGGCGAAGTTGTCACCTCGTCGCCGTGTCATCCCTACACGGCAATGGTCAATCCGTACTCTACCGAATCGGACAGCGCTCGCCAGCTAGCTTCGATGATGTTCGCGCTCGCGCCGACGGTGCTCCAACGCTTGGTGCCGTTCCGAGTGTCAATGAGCACACGCGTGATTGCCGCTGTGCCATTGTTGCCGTCGAGGATGCGAACTTTGTAATCGGCCAGGTGAAAGTGGGCGATAGTAGGATAATGCGAGATGAGGGCTTTGCGGAGCGCCGCGTCCAATGCATTGACCGGGCCGTTACCCTCTGCTGCCGTGTGCAAGACTTGACCGTTTACACGCACCTTCATCGTGGCTTCGGCAAAGATGCCGCGTCCCAGGCGGTGTTCCACGGTCGCGGAAAAGTCAATCAGCTCGAAGGGCGGCGTGTAGCCTGGCTGTTGACGCTTGAGCAGCATTGCCACCGATGCCTCGGCTGCCTCGAACGAAAAGCCTTGTGCTTCGAGCACTTTGATCTCGCTCAACACGTTCGCGACGCCTGCGTCCCCGTTGATGTCCAGGCCGTATTCTTCCGCTTTGCTCAACAGGTTGCCGCGCCCAGAAAGCTCACTCACCACCACGCGCAACTGGTTGCCCACATGCGTCGGATCAATATGCTGATACGAATTAACGTTGCGACGCGCCGCCGTGACATGGATGCCGCCTTTGTGCGCAAACGCGGATTTGCCCACGTATGCTGTGTGCTCATCCGGCGCAAGATTGGCTACTTCCGCCACAAGGTGAGAGACTTTACACAGCTCGGTCAAGTGACCCTCGGGTAGGCAGCGCAGGCCAAGTTTCAATTCGAGGTTGGGGATGATGGAGCATAGGTTGGCGTTGCCGCAGCGTTCGCCGTAGCCGTTGATCGTGCCTTGTACTTGAATGACACCTTCGTGCACCGCCGCAAGCGAGTTGGCGACGGCACACTCGCCGTCATTGTGAGTGTGAATGCCAAGAGAATGAGGAAACGCCGCCGTGACGGCTCGTACGATCTCGGCCAGTTCCCATGGCATTGAGCCGCCGTTTGTATCGCACAATACCACGGTTTCTGCTCCGCCGCGTGCTGCCGCGCGGAGGGTTTCGAGTGCATAGGCCGGGTCGGCTTTGTAGCCATCGAAGAAATGCTCGGCGTCATAGATCACGCGGCGACCTTGCGCTCTCAGGTAGGCTAGGCTCCGCTCGATGATGCGCAGGTTGTCCTCGAGTGTCGTCCGCAATACCTCAGTCACGTGCAGTGTCCATGTTTTGCCGACGACGGTGCAGACCAGCGTGCTTGCATTGAGCAGTGCCTTGATGTTCGCATCATCTTCGGGACGGCCCTGCGCGCGGCAGGTCGAACCGAATGCGGCGATGAGGGCCGTCTGCCATTGCATGTCCTGCGCGCGCTCAAAGAACTCGGCGTCCTTTGGGTTGGAGCCGGGCCAGCCTCCCTCGATAAAAGCCACGCCTAATTCGTCCAGCTTGCGGGCGATGCGCAGCTTGTCCGCGCACGAAAGCGAGATGCCCTCACGCTGCGTGCCATCACGGAGAGTCGTATCGTAAATCTGAATCACGGACATCCTGACTTCCGGCTAGTTTTTCAATCAACCATTCGCCACTTCGTAGGCCGCAATCTGCTTCTCAAAGCTCATCAGGTAACCTAGCTCGTCTATTCCTTTGAGCAAACAGGTCTTGGAAAAGCCATCAATCGAAAAAGACATCGCATGACCGGTGGGCAAGGTCACAGTTTGGAAAGCGAGGTCAACGGCGAGTTCGACATGGGGGGCTTGGCTAACCAGGTCAAACAACATGCGGTGTGCCTCGGCATCCACCACGATGGGCAACAGACCATTCTTGAGTGCATTGTTGCGAAAGATATCGGCAAAGGATGTCGAGATGACGGCACGAAAGCCAAAGCCGGTCAACGCCCACAGTGCATGCTCGCGCGACGAACCGCAGCCAAAGTTATCGCCTGCCAGCAGAATCTGCGCGCCTCGAGATCTGGGCTGGTTCAAGATAAAGTCTGGCCTGGGCGAGCCATCGGCGTTGTAACGCCAGTCGGCAAACAGGTGATCCCCCATGCCGGTTTTGTCGGTGGCTTTGAGGAATCGGGCCGGGATGATCTGATCGGTGTCCATGTTGTCGACCGGCAATGGAACCACACGAGAGACAAGAGTAGTGAATTGGGCCATAGAGTAACACCGTAGCACGGTGACAAGGCGGCATGGTGATCTCGTCACCTTGTCATGAACTAGGGGAGGATCGTCCTGACATCTGCAATCCTGCCAGTGAGTGCGGCTGCTGCCGCTGTGAGCGGGCTGGCGAGGAATGTCCTGCCACCTTTTCCCTGGCGCCCCTGGAAGTTGCGGTTGCTGGTGCTCACGGCGTATTGGCCGGGTTCGAGTTGATCGCCGTTCATGGCGATGCACATCGAGCACCCGGCTTCGCGCCACTCAGCTCCAGCATCTTTAAAGATACGATCCAGTCCTTCGGTCTCTGCCTGCCGCTTGACTTGCTGCGAACCGGGGACGACGAGCACACGCACATCGGGTGCGACCTGGCGCCCCTTGAGCACGTTTGCCGCAAGCCGTAGATCAGTGATACGCGCGTTGGTGCAACTGCCGATGAACACCACATCCACCGGATGACCCAGCAAAGATTCGCCAGGGCGCAAGTCCATGTAACGCAGCGCTGTCTCGAGCGTGGCCTTTTGGCTTGTGTCCGGCAATGCATCCGGAGACGGGACGCGGCCTGTGATCGGCATGCCCATGCCAGGATTGGTTCCAAAAGTGATCATCGGCTCTAGCGCCGAAGCATCCAACGCCACGACCTTGTCATAGGTTGCGCCTTCATCGGTTGGCAACTGCCGCCACTGCGCCACAGCGCGATCCCAGGCTTCACCCTTTGGAGCGAACTCGCGTCCGGCCAGATATTCAAACGTTACGTCGTCCGGGGCGACCATGCCTGCGCGCGCACCGCCTTCGATGGACATGTTGCAGACCGTCATGCGTTCTTCCATCGAAAGTGCGCGGATGGCCGAGCCGGTGTACTCGAACACATGACCTGTGCCTCCACTGATGCCGATCTGGGCGATCAGCGCGAGGATGATGTCTTTGGCAGAGACGCTGGGCGCCAGCTTGCCCCCGATGCACACCTCGCACGTCTTGGGCTTGTGTTGAAGCAGACACTGCGTGGCAAGAACGTGCTCGACCTCGCTCGTGCCGATGCCGAAAGCCAGCGCTCCGAACGCGCCGTGTGTCGCTGCATGGCTGTCGCCACAGACGACAGTCATCCCCGGTTGGGTGAGCCCTAGCTCTGGGCCGATGACGTGTACAATGCCCTGCTGAAGGCTATGCAGGCCATACAGCGTGATGCCAAACTCGTTGCAGTTGTCTTCGAGCTGTTGAATCTGTCGGGCGGCGAGTTCGTCCACAATCGGCAGCGTTCGGTCATGCGTGGGGATGCTGTGGTCCACAGTCGCCGTGGTTTTGTCCGGGCGGCGTACCTTCAGTCCGCGTTCGCGCAGGCCGGAAAAAGCTTGCGGTGACGTGACCTCGTGAACCAGGTGCAGGTCAATGTAAAGCACTGCCGGTGAATCCGGCTCTTGCATCACAACGTGCCGATCCCAGACTTTATGGAGAAGCGTAAGAGGCTGCGTCATGAGAGAGCCGACTCGCTGCCTGGCTTTAGCGCCGTCTGACTCGCTACGACGGGAAGGCCATTTCTCGGCCGCTCGCGCACCATGTCGAGCATGTCGGCCAGACTCAACCCACTCGGAAACGTTGTGATCTCGGGAAAGGGATCATACGTTTCGGGACGAGAGTCGGCGCGTGTGTCGTATTCGGTTGTCATGATCATTTCCTTTCTTGCGGAGAGGCTCCAGCGGAACCTCCCTGCTCGGTTGTTTGCACAGCAGATGTCTCTGCCGGGCTGTATGGGTGAGTACCGACAAACAACTTGTTCAGCGCGGCGAGATAAGCCTTGGCGCTGGCGACGATAATATCGGTATCCACGCCGTGGCCGCCGAATGTGCGGCTGTGCTCGGTCTCTTTCTGCGCGTCGAGCGCATGATGGCCGTTGTTGCTTTCGATCCGCACGGTCACTTCGCCCAACGCGTCAATGCCTTCGGTGACGGCGTGCACGGTAAATTCGAGCAGGGTGTTGGGCATTTGAACAATGGCATCAATCGCCTTGTAAGTTGCATCCACCGGACCGGTGCCGATGGCGGCATGAGTGTAGGTTGACCTATCCGGGCCACGCAGGCGCACCGTCGCGGTGGGCATGCCCATGGTCCCACACGCTACTTGCAGTCCGTCCAGCGTGTACACCTCGCGGGGCTGATGAAACTCGTCTGCCACCAGCGCTTCGAGATCGGCATCGCTGACCGCCTTTTTCTTGTCGGCCAAATGCTTGAATCGCTCAAAGGCCTTGTCCAGGTCAGCATCGTTAAACGCATATCCCAGCTCGTTGAGCCGCATCTTGAGCGCGTGCCGTCCTGAATGCTTGCCCAGCACTAACTGCGTCTGCGACACCCCCACCGTTTCGGGCCGCATGATCTCATAAGTCTGTTGATGCTTGAGCATTCCATCCTGATGAATGCCGGCCTCGTGCGCAAACGCATTCGCGCCGACGATGGCTTTGTTAGGCTGGACGACGATGCCGGTATAGTTGCTCACCAGTTTGCTCACCCGCATAATCTGTGTGGTGTCAATACCGGTGACCAGGTTAAATACCGGGCGGCGCGTGTTCAGCGCCATGACCACTTCTTCGAGCGACGTGTTGCCCGCGCGTTCGCCGATGCCGTTGACGGTGACTTCGGCCTGGCGCGCGCCAGCGCGGATGCTCGCGAGTGTGTTCGCCGTCGCCAATCCCAGGTCATCGTGGCAGTGAACCGAGACAATGCAGTTTTCGATGCCCGGTGTGTTTTGGAGGATACCCCTGATCAACTCGCCGAACTCGTCGGGTGTGGTGTAGCCTACTGTATCTGGGATGTTGAGTGTGGCTGCGCCCGCTTTGATGGCCTCGCCCAAGACAAGGTAAAGGAACTGTGGATCGCTCCGACCTGCATCCTCCGGTGAGAATTCCACATCTTCACACAGACTGCGAGCATAGCTCACCATCTTCACTATGCGCTCCAGCACCTGTTCCCGATCCATTTTGAGCTTGTAGTGCATGTGAATCTCGGAGGTGGCAAGGAAGGTGTGAATGCGCGGGCGCGCGGCGTGCCGCACAGCATACCATGCCTTGTCAATGTCGCCCTTAAAAGCTCGCGCAAGGGCGCAGATGACCGGAGGGCGTTGGGGCAGACCGTCAGCTCGAGATGAATTGCCTACCTCTGTTGCAATCTGGCACACCGCCTCGAGGTCATCCGGCGAAGCCGCCGGGAATCCGGCTTCGATGACGTCCACGCCGAGCTTGGCCAGCGCGCGCGCCACTTCCAGCTTCTCGGCAGAGGTCATTGTCGCGCCAGGCGATTGCTCGCCGTCGCGCAAAGTAGTATCAAAAATGCGGACATAATTATCCATATGTAGCTCTCCCGGGCGACACGTATTCCGTACTGCGAATTCCGTCTGCGGCAGGCTCTACTCGCCCGGCTTGATGGTCACCGGATTCAAGAACGGCATCATCGAGCGCAGTTCCGCGCCCACTCGCTCGATGGCCTGATCTTGCTCGCGGCGGCGCATCTCGTTGAACCACGGTCGCCCCGCCTCGTTCTCGGCGATCCACTTGCGGGCATAAGTGCCATCTTGTATCTCATTCAGCATTGTCTTCATCTCGCCCAGCGTATCTTCGGTGACGAGGCGTGGCCCCCCGGTGTAATCGCCGTGCTCGGCAGTGTCGCTGACCGAGTAACGCATATAGTTGAGGCCGCCGCGATACATCAAGTCCACGATCAGCTTGAGCTCGTGCATGCACTCAAAGTAAGCAATCTCGGGTTGATAGCCCGCCTTCACCAGCGTCTCGAATCCAGCTTTGACGAGCGCGCTCACGCCGCCGCACAACACGGCCTGCTCACCAAAGAGGTCGGTTTCGGTTTCCTCGGCAAAGGTTGTCTCGATCAGCCCGGCGCGCGTAGCGCCAAGTGCCCTGGCATAGGAAAGCGTTAATGGCTTGGCGTTGCCTGTGGCATCTTGCTCCACCGCAAGCAGAGCAGGTGTGCCGCCGCCTTCCATAAAGACTTCGCGGACGCGATGTCCGGGCGCTTTGGGTGCGACCATCGTCACGTCCACATCGGCAGGCGGGACGATGGTCCCGAAGCGAATGTTAAAGCCGTGTCCGAACATGAGCATCTTGCCTGCGGTGAGGTATTGCTGGATGGATTCGCGATAGATGGCAGGCTGCGCTGTATCGGGCGCGAGGACCATGATGACATCAGCCCACTCGGCTGCCTGGGCGACTGTGGTCACCGTTAATCCGGCGGATTCGGCCTTGGCCTTCGACTTGCTTCCCTCGGCCAGCCCCACACGCACCGTCACTCTGCTATCCTTGAGATTCAGCGAGTGCGCGTGCCCCTGCGATCCGTAACCGATGACCGCTACCTTTTTGCTCTGAATGAGCGTGGGGTCGGCGTCCTTGTCGTAATAGATTTTCGCCATGAGATCTCCTGTATGTATTATTTCACCACTGTGGCAAAGTCTGACTGGATCCCTTTTGCCTTTGTGGTAAAGAATGAGCAATTAGAGGTTCGCTATGCAAACATCGCCATTGCGCTGGCCTGTTCGGGCATGCGAGCCGGGACAAGCGGCGGGTTGGCTGTGACGGCAGCCGAGCCGCGCGTCATCGCCACGATGCCGGTCCGCACCATCTCGATGATGCCCATCGGCTCAAGCACTTTAATCAGCCCTTCGATCTTGTCTTCGGTGCCGGTGATCTCGACCACGAGCGATTCGTTCGCCACATCCACGACCCGTGCGCGGAACACATCTACGATTTGCATCACTTGCGCGCGTGTATGAATGTCTGCTGAGACTTTGATCAGCGCAAGATCACGCGTCACGGCGGGAGTATTCGTCACGTCTTCCACTCGTAGGACGTTGACCAGCTTGTAGAGATTGGCTTCCACGCGGCGGACGCCCATCTCATCCGTGTCCACCACAATCGTCATGCGCGAAACGCCAGCCTGTTCGGTGTGCCCAACCGTCAACGACTCGATGTTGAACGCACGCCGGCGAAAGAGTGAGGCCACGCGGTTGAGCACGCCGGGTTTATCTTCAACGTAAGCGACTAGGGTATATTGCATGTCAACTCCTCTTCTCGAACCTCCACGCCGCTTTCTACCAGCACGCTTGGCACCGGACGGCGAATCATCGCGCGCAGGTCAGCGCCGGCAGGCACTATCGGAAACACGGCGTCTTCCTGCTCGACGCGAAAGTCAATGACGACCGTCCCAGAGTGGGCGCGGGCTTGCTCGACCGCCGAGCGCACCTGAGCGCGTTCGGTTACACGCAGGGCCTTGTGCCCAAAAGCCTCCGCCAGTCTGCCAAAGTCCGGGCTGAGCATTGCCGTCGCGGCATAGCGGCGTTCGTAGAAAAATTCCTGCCACTGGCGCACCATCCCCAGAAACCCATTATTGATGATCGCCACGTTCACTTTGATGTTTTCCTGTGCAATGGTCGCCAGTTCAGCCATGGTCATCTGGAAGCCGCCGTCGCCCGCGATGACCCAGACTTCTTCATGCGGTACGGCAAACTTTACTCCAATACCGGCCGGCAAGGCAAAGCCCATCGTCCCTAATCCGCCCGACGTGATATACGAACGTGGGCGATTGTGCCGGTAGTACTGCGCGGCCCACATTTGGTTCTGTCCTACATCAGAGACAACAATAGCTTCACCTCCCGTCAGTCGCCACAGGTCATGGATGACATGCGCAGCGTAGAGATGACCGTTGTCAGGCAGGTTCTGGATATCGCGCACTGCGGCGTCGCCTTTCATCTCGTAGATATGATCGAGCCAATCCACGCGATCACCGTTTTCAACGCTCGGCAGCCAAGTCTCCAGCACCTCACGCAAATCACCGACGAAAGCGACATCCACTTTGACATTCTTGTTGATCTCGGAAGGATCAATCTCGATGTGAATCTTTTTGGCGTTGGGCGCGTACGTCTTTAGGTTGCTAGTCACACGATCATCGAAGCGCATCCCAAGTGCGAGCAACAAATCGGCTTCTTGAATGGCGTGATTCACCCAAGCCTCGCCGTGCATGCCCATCATGCCGAGGTTCAATGGATGGGATGCGGGGAATCCGCCAATGCCCAACAGCGTCACTGCTACAGGGATGTTCGCCTTCTCTGCGAACTCTTGCAACACATTCATGGCGCCAGAGACGATTACACCGTGGCCGGCGAGGATGACGGGACATTTGGCCGAGTTGACGAGGTCAACGGCCTGTTGATATTCGGAAGGAAGCGCACTCAGATCGGGGCCATAGCTGGGCAAGCGCGGCGCGGCAGCATCCCAGTCAAATTCGACCGAGTCTTGCTGAGCATCCTTGGCGACGTCAATCAACACCGGGCCAGGCCGCCCGCTGCGCGCGATGTAAAAAGCTTCGCGGACGGTACGTGCAATGTCTTGGGCGCGGGTGACGAGGTAATTGTGCTTGGTGATGGGCAGAGTCACGCCGGTTATATCCGCTTCCTGAAAAGCGTCGTAGCCGATGAAACGACTGGCTACCTGCCCCGTGATACAGACTATCGGCGAAGAATCCATAAAGGCTGTGGCGATGCCGGTGACTAGATTCGTCGCACCGGGGCCTGAGGTCGCCATCGCTACGCCGATCTTGCCCGAAGCGCGGGCGTAGCCATCGGCCATGTGGGCCGCGCCTTGTTCGTGCCGGACGAGGACGTGGTGCACGGGATAGTCCAACATCGCGTCGTAAATAGGCAGATTCGCTCCGCCGGGATAACCAAAGACGGTGTCCACGCCTCCGCGGACAAGACATTCCCAGATGATCTGCGCGCCTGTACGTTTCATGGGTGTCTCTTCATTAATCCATCAGCTGGAACGACAAGAGCCGCCCCTTTTTGGTTGGGCGGCTCTTGATACTTTGCCTTTTTTCGCTTGACTCTATCTGTACTTGGCCCGTGGCGTTGCCAGCCCAACCGCGATAAGGTTCTCAAGGACGAGAACCTTAATAATGACGACGATAAGGATGAACAGGCTGGAAAACGCGTTCGTCATAATTTCACTGCTCGACAGTGTGTGTACGCTTGGTTCGAGAGTCTTGGCGATATTATAGAGTCATTGCGAGTGGCTGTCATCATACAATGTGCCAGAAGCTTACAGAGATGTCTTTGGGCAATATGTCCAAGTCTTGTGAACTCGGTCACTAGAGCCTGGATGGCACTCCCGCCCGCAAATAGCCCGCAGCGACTTGCGGTATTGCCTATAATCCATGCAAATCTTGCTCGTGGTCATCTCCAAACGTGCGTTCGCGGAGCACGCGGCGCTTCCATGTTTGAATCTGCGGCACGACGTAGGGGAGTATGCGCAGACTATGATAGGGCGGCAAGATGGGCACGCCGATCATGTCGCCCATGGTGATGAGCATGAACAGCGTTTCCAAGTTCGCCCGCATCTCTGTCGCGCTTTGCACAAACTCGTAGCCAAACATGCCAAAAAGAAAATCCCGAGTGGCCTGCCACCATCTGTGGTCACGTGCCGAAACGTTTGTCGTTGTTAACTGATTCATCCTTGTTCCTCCCAGTTGACTCTCGTCCATTGCGGGACTATAATCATCTTCATATCCAGCCTGCGGTTGTGTGCCTGTGTTATTGGGCACCCGGCTGAAAAACTTTCAGTGCGACTCGGTCGCCTATCTGATCTGCCATGACACCTGCAATTGCCATTGTTATCCTGTTTGTGGTGGGCTGGTTCGCCGGCGGCACCATTTGGAACATCCGAAAAGGCAGCGCGGCGATGCGCTGGATGCATGACGGCCTGCCGCTTCTCGGCGAGCATACGACCGTGCGCTGGCTGGGGACGACCGCCGTCGAGCTGGTCATCGTCAAGGCCAAGCTGCCTTTTCAGCAGGTGACCGTGCTGATTTTTATGGAGCCTCGCGATGTCCCCTGGAACTGGGGAGTATCCCGATTGCAGGGCCGACGCGACACACTCATCATCCGCGCTCAACTTCACACGTCTCCCCACGCCGATGTCGAAGTTGTAGACCGCGCGAGCTGGTCTGGCCGAGACGTTTTGCGGCGTATCACCTCCGAACGGTGGACGCTCGTCGAGCCAGAGTCCCACAGCAACCTGTCGATCTACTACAAGACCGAGGCCGCACTCGGCCGCGTAAATGCACTACTTGACCTGACCCGCCAGGCCGGCTTTACCGTGCGACGGCTCTCGGTGCGGCACGCATCACCGCACCTGCAGCTTCACGTTGACTTGCCTGCCGCTTCGACCTCTGCCCGCGATGTTTTCGAGACCGTCCGCGAGTTGGGTGAACGGGCCAGCGGATAAAACTCTTCCATCGAGCACGAAGAAATACGAATAGATAGCAAAAACCGTCGTGACCTCAATGACCTTCGCGAAAAGCAAGGCCCACTCCAAAGCTAGACCGGGGTGGGCCTTGTGCTTTCCAGATCCGGAAGGACCTGGACTACTTGCCCGCCGTAGCGGAGGCCTGCGTGAGTGGCCTCGACCGATAGCGCCAGTAAGCCTGAAGCCCATCCCAGCCGATAAAGAGCGCGGCTATGATGAGCAGTACTGCCACAACGATCATGGCCCACGCCCCGGCCACCGAGATGAGCTGAGAATTGGTGGCAGGATTGACGATGATGGTGACCCACAAGTTGTATGCAGTGACGACCGTGGAGACAATCGTCGTGATATACATGAACAGCATCGGCCACAGCGCATAGGCCGGGTTGCGATTCTCAGACTTGAGCCAGACGGTGACGACCAGCAGACTCAGCGCCGCCATCAACTGGTTGGAAGCTCCAAAGAGCTGCCACAAGTAGACCCACGTTCCGCTGAGGACAAAGATCAGCGTCAGGATCATCGAGATGATGGTGGACACGTGCATGTTACGCACCGCCGGAACGACCTCGCCGACCCATTCGCTCAACGTCACACGCATGACGCGGAACACGAGTTGGACGACTGTCAGCACGATCACCATGAAGGAGCCGAAGCCGAGCGCTGTCCCAAAGGGCAATGCCACCGCGCCGAACGTCGCCACGTTAATCAGTTTGCCCACACCCGCGGCAAATGCACCCGCGCCCGCGCCTCCGGCGATCGCGACCGCCGTCAGCGAAAGCAGTGCTAGCGTGTTCTCGCCGAACATCGCGCCGCCGCCCACTGGCAGCCCATCCGTTTCGTATTCCAACTGGCGAGCTGTACCGACTGAGCCGATCAGCGAGTGCCAGCCAGAGATCGCGCCGCAGGCGATGGTCACGAACAGCATCGGCCACAACGGTTGGATGGGTGCCAGGCCTCCCGTGACAGCCGCTTGAGGCGGCGCAAAGCCTTTCCACGCACCTAACGTAAAGGCAGCCACCTTAGGCGCGGTGAAAGGCCCCAGTATCGCGCCGACGGCGCTCAACACGATGGTGATCAACATGATCCAGAAGCCGATATAGTTAACCGGCTGCGCAAACCTCCAAATGGGCAGGTTCGCGCCCAGGTAGCTAAAGATTAACAGGAACAGCGCCCACCAGAGATAGCTTGGCATCATCTTGATCAGGCCGGTCCTGGCATCGGCCAACTTGGGGTTCGACAGGCGTGGATCAGATTTAGTCGGATCTACCGTCGTCAGAACACCCTGGCCTCCGCTTGTCGAGTCCACGGCGTTGTTGATCGCGACGACGGCGTTGCCGACCGGACCCTGCGCCGCAACTGCGCCTTGAGCGTTGAACGCCTGTCCGGCCGGGCCGAGCACCATGGCCGCCAGCGTGATGACGACGATGACGATCGTCACCGGGATCACATCAACCTTCCAGCGATAGAGCATCTGACCGCCTAGCAGCCCCATGATCGCCAGCACCAGGATACCCAAGGGCACATCGGGCCGCGCGTCCATGAGTGCCGCCATGATGCCCAGGAACGCCGCCGCCAACAGCAACAGGTAGAAGAAGATGAAAATGAAGAGGATCGTGCGCGTGCGCGGAGCGATCAGCTTGTACGAGATGGCGCTCAGGCTGTTGCCGTCGTTGCGCACCGACATCATGACGGCGCTATAATCGGCGGCCCAGCCGATAAAGCTGACGCCCAAGATCAGCCAAATGATCGAGGGCACCCAGCCCCAGATGTTAGCAGCGGTAATGACGCCGACGATTGGCCCTGCCGCCGCAATGGATTTAAAGTGATAACCGTAAAGAACGCTGCGGCTGGTGGGCATCTAGTCCACGCCGTCCATGTACATCTTGGCCGGCGTGGCCCGTTTAGAATTAGATTGAATTACCTCTCGGTCAATCCGCTTTGCGTACAGGTTATAAGCCAGGACGATAGTCAACACCCCCAGAACAACTACCCATAGCGTGTTCATCTCAACAACTCCTTCACTTCTTCTCAAACCTCTCCATTAAACTCTATTCGAAATCCAAGTCTAAAAGCGATCCCTTACCGCCTGATTTGACCTCCCTTCTCCCGAAACAAAAACGCCTGGCCTCGGCCCGTCACGCAGACGGGGCCGGAGCCAGGCGCCGGGCAATGGAAGCGTCGGCCGGAGTAAAGTCTATCCCTGTGGACTTGTCGCGGCCGTCCACGATAATCGCCGGGCAGCGATGCACACCATACTGCACCGATTTCCACATTCCCTCGATCGATGCAGCGTCAATCACCTTGACCAGGACGCGGTCGTAATATTGGGCAAACAACTGCCGCACCCAATCTGAAACGGCGGCATATTCGCGCAAAAGATCTTCTGGCAATCCGTTGTTGATTTGCTCCCGGCGCACGCCCTGGCTGAATCCAGTTTGATCCCACACCAACTCGCAATGCTGGCAATGGTAAAAGGCTGTGGGCGCATAAGCGATTATCTCGACCTTTAGCGGCCCCACTCTATCGTACCTCCCTCATTAGCCAGATGCTGCACGACAGCTACATAACGCTGAACTTGATGATAACGCAAAGTGTTCTACTTGTCTTTACATTTCACTTAGGACAAGCTTAAGGTAAGCTTAAGTACACCCACTTGCGCTCGTCGTCGCCCCGGCCGGCTACGGCAAAACCACCTTGCTGCGGGAATGGGAGCGCAGCCTGACGACAAGATGTTGATCGGCGGCGATTTCACCATCGTGAACAGCGTGACACACAACCGGCTGGCGCGGCTGTGCGCCAACGGCAGTGTGGTCAGCGCGTTCAACTCCGAGGTGGATAAGCAAGTGGGCGCAATCGCGCTTCAGCCAAACGGCAAGATCGTGATCGGCAAGTTCACCACGGTGGGCGGCACAGCGCGCACCCACGTCGCGCGGCTCAACACGAATGACTCACCCGACACTGCCTTCGATCCAGGCTCAGGTGCAGAGCGGGGGGACGACGCCAGCGGTGTACGCTGTGGAACTCCAATCGGATGGCAAGAAGCTGATCGGCGGCGGCTTTCTAACGATGGATGGTGTCATACGCAATCGCATCGCGCGGCCGTGGGGTGACAGATTCGCCTTCCTGCCGCTGATTTTGCGGCAGTGAAACGCCGTCGGTTGGAAACCAGTTGCCTAAGGGCGACCCGCGTAGTCGCCGGCGCGGAGAGACCCGAAGGGTTTCCCCAAATCCTTCGGGTCTAGTGCGTTCGTTGCGTCCAACGTGACAGGTACACAGCCGTTTATCGTAAAAAGGGGTTGACATTTATTTGATTCCATAGTAGTATTTTTGGTGGTGCTATCACCAACTGCTGAGCCAAGGCAGCAGGATGCCAGTCGAGTTGTAGTTTTCGACTTTGCATTTTCCCGTCAACTTTTTCTGAATACCGAGTCGTCTATCATCTCAATTCATATTGGCATTAGGCCCTTGGTCAGAGCCGTTTTTTTGTCGCACATTCCACAGGCTTTGTCCTGCGAGTGTGCGCAGCCAAGGAGAGCTAGAATGCAAGCTTCCCCCAGCTTGGGAGCCAAGGTGGGTCGTTTCTTGTTAGGCTGGCGTTGGTTGGTCGTGTTCGTGATGGGGCTCACCGCTGTCGGTCTCGAGGCTACTGAGCGAGCTTTCGGCACTGGTAACGATTTTGATTCTGATTTTGTGTTAGGGGCCGTCGTTTCTGGTTTGGTCTTTCCCGTGATATGCGGAGTCATGCTGACCGCGCTTGTACGCGCGCAAGCTGAATCGGCTACCATTCGAGCTGTATCCATTCAGGCTGAACAACACCGTATTGCCCGCGACCTGCACGACTCTCTGGCGCAAAACCTCGGATACCTGCGTCTCAAGCTGGACCAGTTCTCGCACGACAATGCGTTACAGCAGATCCCGGCGATTTCGCAAGATCTCCAGCGGATGAGGGAGATCGCCAATGCCGCTTACGAGCAAGTGCAAGAAGAACTGGTGCGTTTGTACTATACCAGTTCAAGCGATCTGCAAACCGCTCTTCTCAGCCTGGCCCGGTTGGTAGCCAGCCGGGCGGATTTTCAGATCCAGTTCGCCAGCGAAGGTGTACCCCGCAGTATCTCACCTGATGTGCAGGTCCACCTATGTTATCTCTTGCGTGAGGCCCTGACCAATATAGAGAAGCACGCCGCTGCCAGGTCGGTTCGTATCAAGCTCGAATGGGCTAAAGATACGCTGACGGTCACCCTTGCGGATGACGGGCGCGGGTTCGAGCCAGATACAGTCTTGTCCAACGGACATTTAGGCTTGGTCATCATGCGCGAGCGCGCCAGAGAGGTCAATGCGCAGTTGACGCTTGCCTCCCGCCCCGATGCGGGCACACAACTGATCGTCCGTCTCCCCCTCAATCCATCTGGCGTTCCCTAAAATGGCGTTGACGATTTTCCGTCGCAAGTGTTCGGCGGGACGCCCACCGCCCTCCACGGGTGGCACTATCGGTTCGAGGATTTGCCATTCTGGGTCAGTCGAATCTGCGGGGTAACTGCGCCGCTCTGCCATGCGACTATGTTACCTACTTTTAAGACACCCTCTAACCGAATTCTAACCTGCGATGCTGAAACCACTGTTCTTGTGGTCATTACGATGACCAATCTAGGAATTTTCATATTGAATTTCTTCAAGTATTTGTGCTATACTCTGATATTGAAGCCAAGTGTTGACTCGATTTATTCAGTTTAACCCCAGTTGCGAGTTTTTGGCCTGGAAAAAGGGTAATCTTGTACTGCGTTTTGAGCTGAAAGGCCATAAGCAACTTGAGTTAAATAGAGCTGACCTATTAGGGTCAGCTCTGGGCGGTCAGGTCAAGAGCATTACCAGCAAGTTTATGCCAGAAAATTTGCTGGACCTTGCAGGTTGCGCTTGCGTAGGGCAGGCGTGCACTGCTTTGCTTTTGACCTGAACGATTTCA
>Ga0315268_10002135_pt1 | contig 22579 bp, 19 predicted proteins | sample C1_top_MG_FD_204535 | JGI IMG/M metagenome (GOLD analysis project Ga0315268, IMG submission 204535) | Sediment microbial communities from Yellowstone Lake, YNP, Wyoming, USA - C1_top | ecosystem: Environmental > Aquatic > Freshwater > Lake > Sediment | place: USA: Wyoming | collected 2017-08-01 | reverse complement strand
AGCGCGAAGTATGCCAATCAATCGTTCAATGGGACAATAACCGTTCATCTCGTGCCAGGTTTCACCCTGGGCGATGTTCACGTGAATTTTGAAGGAAACCTTACTGAGGTCGTCGTGAGCGATTCGGTAGAAGTCTTCTACAACTACACCCTCCCAATCCCAGGCTTCCCGATCCTGAGCGAGACGTACCTCAGTCAACTGCTTCAGGGTCTCAATAGCACGATCCCGGGTGAAGGGCCTGGGTCGCTCTACAACATGACTTTGGGAACGCTTGAATGTACTACGTTCAACACGAAAATCACGCCTATCGATGTGAACAGTGCAAGCGTGTCGTTCTTCGTTGTCGTTCAAGGAGATTTCATCCGGTTTCTGACCAGCATGTACTCCAACTTGACCGGCGTCCCTGGCTCTCCAGGAGGTATTCCGATTTCAGGTCTTAACCTAACAGCTCTTTACTCGCTGTCCAACGCAAGCTTCAATGCAACAAAGAGCGCAGACTTGACGATGTCCTATTCAAAGGCAAATAGGAGATTCGACGTCCAAGCAGACAGTACGTCGGATCTGAGAGAATATTGGAGCGCGATGGCTGAGGTTTATCCCAGCCTCTTTCTACCTCCGATGCAATCTTTCATCCAGTCGATGTTCAACGAAACTTTCCTTTCGGTGAATTCCTTGAATTCATTGAATGAGACTATGTCCTACAGCAACGGGCACGTGAACTTCAGTAATATAGTTGTCTTCGCGGGAGACATGAATGGGGAAGTGAACTATCTCAAGAACGCTTTCATCAACATGACGGAACAAACCGGTCCATCGCAAAGCATGTTGTCTGTCTTGAAAGAAACTGACGTGGACGTTAGCAACTTGAAACTAAGCCTAGACGTGCAAAACTATTCGACCCTCTGGAGCTTTGAAAATGTGAGAGTAACTCCTCCGACTGATCCGATAAACGCGACGTGCTTCAAGCTTCGAAGATTCTTTAATCTGACCTTGAGCCCATACGAACCTCCACTTCAGAACCAACGACTCAAGCTGATTGTTCAAGGAGGCAACAACGGAACACACTCTGTAACAGTGTCCATAGACCCGAACGATCCGGAAAAGCCCGGTGATCCTGACCAGTTCGGAAGCGATAACACAATGATATGGAACAACATGAGCATCAGCAAGCTCAGGTCGTTGATCTTCAAGGTGTGGCAAGGCTATGCTGAAACAATCTTCACATCAGCATCAGTCACGCAGGCTAGCCCTTTCACAATCGATGCCAAAGCAACCGCTGCTTGCACCTTAACGCTCACCAACATTTCAAAGCCCGCGACAATCTCTGTCAGAAACACAACCTCTCCACCCGATGTCGGGCCCACGCCATCAACGTACAAGATGTTGGGCAACTATGTGCAGATCACAGCTGACTCAACAGACTTAGCCGTTAATGCCACCATATGCATCTATTACACACCTGAACGGCTAGCTGCATCGGGCCTCAGTGAAAGCGACTTGAGAATATTCTATTGGGACACGGGGACAAGTAGTTGGACGGCTGCAGATACAAAGATAAACAGCGCTGAACACTACGCGTGGACGGTTGTCAATCATCTCAGCACTTGGGCTCTCTTGGAGCAGTCAGGTCAGGTTTTGTGGCAACAGCCATGGTTCATAGCATCAATCGTGATTGTTATTGCAGCAGTGATAATCATTGCAGTTTTTACTTTGAGAAGGAAAAAACCAGCATCTCCTGAGACAAAAGCAGCAGAAACCTCTCAGCCAACTCAATGATCGTCAACTCCTTCTTTTTTGTAGACTCATTCGCGCAGTGACCGTTCGGCATCCAAAACGGCCATTACTAACGTTCTCTTTTTCCTTGTATGTAATCTTCTACTGATTGCCTTGCTTCAGAGTCTGGAACTTGGATCGGTGGGTGTTTGAAAGCGTATGAAGATATACTCAGAAGTTGACCACCTATCCCACGGTCTAACGCCAGCTTCACGGCCCTTACTACGTCAATGACCACGCCTGCACTGTTCGGTGAATCCTCCACTTCCAGCTTGACCGTCACCGTGAGCGGTCTGTCTCCAAACTTTCTCCCTTTGAGCCAAATATAGCAGATTTTCTTGTTCTCCAGGAACGGCACATAATCAGAAGGTCCAATCCTTGTGGGCAGATCGTACGGAACAAGACTTGTCACGGCCTCCGTCTTGCTTATCCGCTTAGTCTTTAGACGCTCTTCCACAGTCATGTTCAGAAAATCAGTATCTCCGCCAAGATTCAGCTGATACGTCTCGTCGATGATCACTCCCCTGTCGACGCAAAGTCTGACGAGATTACGATGCAAAATTGTTGCACCGAGCTGGCTCTTCACGTCGTCTCCTGCAATCGGCAAGCCCTTTTCTTCAAATCTGCTGCTCCATTCACGGTCAGACGCGATGAATTCAGGCATACAATTGACAAACGCACAACCAGCCTGCAAAGCTGCCTGCGCATAAAACCGTGAAGCATCATGGCTGCCAACCGGCAAATAGTTAACAAGCAAATCCGCCTTCGCTTTTTCCAAGACGTCAACCACATCCACTGGTGGAGGATTTCTCTCGTCATAAACCTTGAAGGGTTCCTTCATGTGTTCAGCCACCCCATCAAGAACCGTGCCCGGCAAGACTTCCACATTCAGATTTGGCACGTCAGCAAATTTCACGGCACAATTCGGCTCTGTAAAAATGGCCTCAGACAGGTCCTTCCCAATCTTGTTCCTGTTCACGTCGAAACCGGCAACAAATCTCACGTCTCTGATATGGTATCCGCCAAAGTTAACGTGCATGAGTCCTGGTACGGTGACATCTTCCCTTGCGTTGTTGTAGTATTGCACTCCTTGGATGAGCGCCGATGCTGAATTGCCCACGCCTACTAACGCTACACGAATTTCTGGCAAGCTGGTAAATACTCCTTCAAGACTGTTCAGTTCAAGGCTTAGAGAAGCGTCTGCTCTTTAACTTTTTCTAGAAATATGATAAGATTAAAAGGGAACCTGAACCAGATAAACACTGCAAGAAAAAGGTGAACATCATGGGTGAAAATGAAGTCGTGGTGAAGTTCGAGCCTTTCAAAGAGATCGTAGTCATGGAACGAGATTACTTTACGACTCCTGACGACATAGCAAGATTTGCTTCGATCATCGCCGGCGGCAAGGCTGCAGGCCTCTACTGGGCTGAAGGTGTGGTTTTTCTTTACTTCCCACTACCAGCATCAACGGAGATAACCTCAAGAATGCTGGTTGAAAACAAACGAGTCTACTGGACCTTTCTCGGTTACTCATTCATGCCCAAGTACCAGTCTGTAATCGAAACACGAGAGAAGATGATTGTGCCAGTGGTCGACATGACCTCGAACGCGTTGATGAGAAAAGTAGCGATCTGGCTCAAAGAACAAAAATAACCTTTTTTCTAAGACTTGAACTCTTTGTTTGAGCCTGAACAGAACCGATGAGGAGTCCAACTCATTGGAGACGCTTGTTCTCAAAGGCAGAGTCTTTACAGGGAAGAGCGAGGGTGCAGAATTCATTAGACTTCGATGGGTGCAAAGGCAGACTAAAGAAAAACTCGGTTTTCTGCCGTATCCAGGGACTCTAAACATAAGATTAACTAAAGAAGGCATCGGACGCAAGAAAGCATTAACAAGAACAGATGGCCTAGAGATCTCGCCTGCCACAGGCTATTGTGGCGGAAAGCTTTTCAGAGCTCATTTGGGGAACGTGGAATGTGCGGTGGTTGTTCCAGAAATCGCAGACTATCCGGAAGACGTAGTCGAGGTCATCGCCTCGGTAGATTTGCGAGAGAAGCTTGGTCTGGCCGATGGAGACTTCGTCAAGGTTGAAGTCATGCTCTGACGCCGTATTTTTTCCGTTTGATTCGCAGAAATTTCCGAGTGTATTCTTCTAGGCACTGTTTCTTCTGCAGGTACAGTCCGTACTTGGCAAGAGCATTAATTGCCCTCGCAGCGTCTTCCGGCGAGGAGTAGGCGGGAATATTCAGTTTGTCAAACCTCGAGCGAGTGTTCAACGCCATCTCGGTCTCACCAATGTCGCAGGCAACCATAGGCTTCTCATACCTGCCTGCTACCGCTGCCACCTTGTCAATGTAGTCCTCCTGCAGGGCTGGCGTGTGATGCAAACCAAGCATTATTATGCCGTCAATCTCAGAGTCTTGAAAGAGAATCTCCGTCGCCAGTTCAAACATTTCTGAAGTTCCTGAACCAGTTATGTCCACGGGATTAAGGTTTGTCGCGAATTTTGGAAGCCTACCATCGGTCTTCAGTTTTTCAAATTTCTCGATCGTTTTATCAGAGAAACGGTTAACAGTCAGTCCCTTCGACCCGCACTCATCAACTGCCATGATCCCTGGCCCGCCTGCGTCCGTGATTATTCCGATGTTTTTCCCCTTAGCAGGTAGCTGCATTGATAACGCCTTTCCAGCGTGGAAGAATTCATCCATGTCTTTTGCCCTAAAGATTCCTGTCTGTTCAAAGACTGCATCGTAAATCTGATCTGACCCGGCCATGGCGCCTGTGTGGGAAGCGGCAGCGCGTGCTCCGGCCTCTGTTCTGCCAGATTTCAAGGCCACAATGGGCTTTTTTGACGTGATTTCTTTGGCCGATTCGAGAAACTTTCTTCCCGATTTTATGTCTTCAACGTACAACAATATCACGTTAGTTTCATCGTCGTGCAGCAAGTAGTGGAGCATTTCTGCCTCGTCCACATCGATCTTGTTGCCGAAACTCACAAATTTGCTGACTCCAGTGTGTGAACCAGCCAAATAGTCTAGGGCTGCTGCTCCGAACGCGCCGCTTTGGGTCACGATCGCTATGTTTCCAGGAATAGGACGCGGTGTTGCGACTACTTCGTCCCCTGTTGTCAGAACCTTTGTCTCTGGCAGGAATAGCATGTCTACGCCTGTTCTGGAATCATAAACACCAAGACAGTTTGGTCCCAGAACCCGTATCTCAGCCTCTTTGGCTATGGTTGCCACTTGATTCTCAAGTTCATGGTTTCCAATTTCTCCAAAGCCTGCACTTATTATCACAGCGGTCTTGACGTGCTTGGCTGCGGATTCTTTCATTATTTCTGGCACGATATCGGCTGGGACGACGATCACAACCAATTCTAACTCTCCGGGGATCTTTGTTACAGTCGGATAACATCTTATTCCCAGAATCGAATCCTCATGCGGATTGACAGCGTAGATTTCGCCCTTGAAGACCTGTCTGGCCTTGTTATCGACAAAATTCTTGAAAATCACGTGTCCCGCCTTGTCGATTTTTTTTGTCGCTCCAACAATCGCAACTGAATGCGGTTCAAAAAAGGCGCCGAGCTTCCTTGTTGCTTCGTCCATCAGTTTCCCCGCCGTTTGCTTCTAAGAATCACTATAGGTTTATGTTTTACTGTCTCAAGCATCTCCCAACTAACTCCAGCCAACTCCACATCAAACTTTTCAGCCATATCCCACACCGTTCGTCCAGCGCCGAAGCCTCTGGAGCGGTTTGCAATCGTAGCAACCTCCAAAGCTTCCTCAGCTGACATTTTGCGTCCTGCCACAGCCACTGGTGTGGCTCTCCTGCGAAGCTTCAACATCCGTCCGACGACATAGGCGACAAATCCCCCAAAGGGATGAATGCCTTCAACAGGGTTTGGGCGAGGAGTGAAATGGAAATTTCTAAACGAATACGTCTTGTCGGTGTCCACGATTATTACAGAAACATCTTTCCGCAGAAGAAGCCGTATCCTGTTTCGTATTTTTTCAGCTATTATACACGCATTATTCAAGGGAAGACTTACGTAGGAGTATGGCAAATTGCTTCCGTCGATGCCGCCTTCAGATCCAAACATCAAAGCCTGCAGCAAACCTGCACGTTGCAAGGCCACTTGCTTATGTCGACTCCCCATTTCAAGCGGATAATGGCGCAGTCGCCGAATCAGCCTTTGCCTGAGATGACACAGCGGGCCTAGAAGAAATCCCCACACTATTCGCATCCAAACCGCGGCAATCACCCTCGCACTCAAGCTAGGCTCAAGCTTGCTTTCATCCGCAATATTACCCGAAGCAGTGGAAAGAGCCTTTTCCGACACGATGACAAGGTCCCCATCAGCCACGTTTCCTTCGATACCGTTGATAATCTCCCCTACGGAGTCTTCTCCCGGCCTCCAGTATTTTGTGGCAACAACCAGAACCTTGTATCTAACCATTCGCATCGCGCTGTGTCTCAGAATAGGAGCTGCGCCTTCACAGTTTTCGGAATCTTTCCTTTATCTCTGGAATGTTGCATTCTGGAGGCTTCATCTTTCCCTCGGCACACCATCCCAATTCCACGCAGGTAGGTCCACAATCCTCGAACAGCACGGGCGCGGCCTTCTTCGCTTGCCTGAGCATCTCCACCGCAACCTCTCTTATCTCCCACTGGGCGCGTGCACAGCAGCGCAAATTGAAGAAGTGCCGCAGTTCTCTCGCGTTCATCGTCACGATGATGTTGGTTTTGGCTGCGTTCGGCAGAATGAACCTCGCATCCTCCTTCGAAATTCCCATGTTCAGGAGCTTTTGATACGTCTCGGAAATTTTCTCCAACGTCTCGTCAAAAACTTTTTTCGCTTCGATGTTGCTTGCAATGCTTTGCGGCGTCACATATTTTTCCAAAGTGTCGTATTTTACGTAACGTTGGCTTTGTTGCGTGTACGATGCAATACGGTGTCTGACAAGCTGATGTGTCATCACCCTTGAAACGTCTTCAATACTGAACGTGAAGGACGCATGTTCGATAACCGAAGCGTGTCCGTATCCGGTCACTCGCTTGATCAATTGCTTGGCAGTTTCGGCATCCATTTTCTCCAGAATTTCTGATGGTCTTCCGCGTTTGGTTGATGTTGACGCTGCAGCTCCACACAAGAGTTCAGCATCAGCTGTGTGACGGAGAAGCTTGACTTTCAATTTTCAATCCTCACCATTCTATTTTTTTGAACGAAAGCAATAGACTATTGGAAAACCGCGTATAAATTATCTCTCAGGGCATATAAAATGATGGAGGCAAGGCGGCGCCCGCCGTCGATTTTGGTTAAGGTAATCTTTTAAACTGGGTGAGGAATAGAGTATAATTGGACGTTAACCCAGGGTGGGCATTGTTGTCTTCGCTTGAACACCTGCAGAATGGCAGATACGCAATTCTAAAGAAGCTTGGAGAAGGCGGAAAAGGCGTCGTGTACAAGGCCAGAGACACTGCTTTGAACCGTGTCGTGGCCGTCAAAATGCTCAAAGGCGCAGTCTCAGGGGAGGAGGCATATTCCCGGTTTACACGAGAAGCGCAAGCCGTTGCGAAGCTTAATCACCCAAACATCGTTTCGATCTACGACATCGGGACAGAAGATGAAAAACGATTTTTTGTGCTCGAATTTGTAGGTGGTATGAGTCTTCGCGAACTTTTGAAAACCTATCCTGAAGGCAAATGCGACATGCAGACTGTCTTGAGAATTGGCATAGACGTTTGCAATGCTCTTCAATATGCGCACTCTCAGGGCGTTCTGCACCGGGACATTAAACCGGAAAACATCTTGATCACGGAAGAAGGTATTGCGAAACTGATGGATTTTGGCTTGGCTAAAATGCTCGGTGAACCTAGCATCACGCAAGAAGGAATAATTGTGGGCACGGTTGCCTATGTGGCTCCAGAGATTGCTCTGGGAAAAGGTGCTGACGCTAGGTCCGATCTTTACTCGTTTGGCGCGGTGCTTTATGAGACTGTTACTGGGAAGCCTCCTTTTCAAGGCGAGGATCCAGTGAAAATCATCTTTGGTCATATTCATGATTATGCTGTTTCACCAAGTAGACTGAGCCCGAAGGTTCCACAGGCTTTGGCTGACTGTATCATGAAACTCTTGGAGAAGGAGCCGGGCAAGAGGTATCAGACTGCGTCAGATTTGCTTGAAGTGCTCAGAGAAGTTGCTGAGAGCTTCTTAAGGGAGACTCTCGTGCCTTCTCGCAAGCCAAGCGTTGTTGTTCCGGCTCCCCGCACGCCTGCCGTGAAAGAGGTTCAGCTTATCGACAGGGTTGAGGAGATGGGTCTTCTCAAGGGGGCTGTTGATAGGGCGGTTCGCGGCGAAGGTGGTGTTGTGTTTCTTTACGGAGAGGCTGGAATCGGTAAGACGCGATTGGCTAGAGAGTTGGGGGCGTATGCGCGTTTGCGTGGCATGCAGGTTCTGTACGGGAGGTGTCCCGCCTTGTTCAGGATGGATGGTGTACCTCCGTACGTTTTGTGGAACGAAGTTGTCAAAGATTACTTGCAGATTTGCACCCCTGAGCAGTTGTACAAGGTGATTGGTTACTATCCAGGCGAGGTTTGTAAGCTTGTTCCCGAGGTTAAACAGAAGCTCGGCATGATTCCACAGTCCTTGCCCATAAGTCCCGAGCATGAGCGTGACAGACTTTTTGAGGCAGTTTCGCAGTTTGTCACCAACATTTCTAAGGAAGCACCGTTGTTGGTTGTTCTTGATGATTTGCAGTGGACTGACCCGTCTTCGCTTTTGCTACTGCATTATCTGGCTCGCGGCGTCTACAAGGAATCTTTGCTTCTCTTGGGTGACTATCGGGACACTGACATTGATGAAAGGCATCCTCTGTCTCCCGTCCTAACAGAATTTAACAGAGAACGCCTGCTCCAATCCATTCAATTGAAACGCATGTCCTTGAAGGATGTTTCAGAGATGATCAAGCAAATCTTGGAACAAGACGATGTGCCGAAAGAATTCTGTGAATTGGTCTATGAGAAGACAAGGGGCAATCCATTCTTTGCCGAAGAAGTCATCAAGTCCCTGAAGGAAGAGGAAGTCATCTATCGTGAAGGGAACAAGTGGAAGATCAAGGAAGTCTCGAAGATTGAGTTCCCGAGAACGGTCAAGGGCGTGATCAAGGCGAGAATATCTCGCTTGGATGATGAGTGCCAGAACGTTTTGACTATGGCTTCTTTTGTTGGGAACGATTTCACTTTTGAGGCCTTGTGCGGCATAATAGGCGTTGAAGAAAACAAGCTGCTTGAACTGCTGGAGAAGATGCTTAAGACCGGGCTGATCAAGGAGAAGCTGATACGCGGAGAAGACGTCTACTCCTTTGCTGACGTCATAGTGAGAGACGTTGTGCATGAGGAAGTCAGCCTCTTGCGGCACAAGAAGCTTCACAGCGCTGTTGGACAGGCCCTAGAGAAGGTTTACGGCAAGAACACTGAGGAACACCTCGGAGAACTTGCTTATCACTTCCTCGAGGGCGGAGACAAAGAAAAGGCCCTTGACTATTTCCTGAAAGCTGGTGAAAGGGCTGCAAAGATCTACGCTAACGGAGAGGCAGTTTCTTACTTCCAGTCTGCCCTTAATCTACTTGAAGGCAAGGAAAGTGAAATCCGGAAAAAGGCCTGTATTTTTGAGAAGCTCGCTGACCTCAAGAGGTTACTTGGAGAGTATGATGCAAGCGTAAAGTATTGGGGTAATTCGCTATTACTGTGGAAACAATTGGACGAAAAAGAAACAATCGCAGCACTGCACCGCAAAATAGCAGGCGTTCTTTGGAACAATCTAGGAGACAGAGAAAAGGCCACAGAGCACCACGACGAGGCTTTGAAGATTCTGGAGCATGGGCCTGAAAGCATTGAGTTGGCGAGGCTCTACGAAGACATGGCGGGCATGGTCGCGATGGGGGCTACTGGAGGTATGGCTCAGGCTCTTTCTTTGAGTGAGAAAGCGATTGATCTTGCCAAGAGGCTGAACGCCTACGACGTCATCGCACATTCATACATGTGGGCTGCGGAGATTTCAAGTTGGCTCGGAAACAGAAAGAAGGCTCAGGAATGCTGTGAGAGAGCGTTGAAAATAGCACTTGATAATGGTTGTTTGGAGACCGCGGCATGGGCGTATGATGACCTTGCCAACTATCACCTCGAAATGGAAAGAAAAAAACGATTTGAATGTTTGGAAAAAGGATTTGAACTCGCAAAAAAGGTGGGGTCTATTGAATGGATATCTTTGATAGGTTTGCATTTGGCACAGAATTATGCTGGAATGGGAGAAATGAGCAAAGCAGTTTCTATGGCGGAAGAATCGATTTCCTTGAACAGGAAAGTCGGAAATATGGTTCAACTTACCTGGTCGTTGGATTGGCTCGGGATCTTCTACGAGATGTTGGGAGAGACAGACAAGGGTGCCCAGTGCTTCAATGAAGCAGTAAGCATTTCCCAACGACTTGATGATTTTCAAGCAATGTTCTCCGCTTTTGCAGGACTAGGATGGTCCTATTACAGAAGAGGGGAGTATGTGAAGGCTAAGGAGCTCATGGAAAAGGGTTACGGAATCGTGGAAAAACATGGAGTAAAGGGAATACAATATTCTCAGTGGATTATTAGAAATTACGTAGAGCTCGGAGAAATCGAGAAGGCCAAGAGTCTGATCGACAGCTTGGAAGAGTTTGCTCTCGAAGAGAAGAACAGACAACTTGCTGCCCTCGCACGTGCGTTGAGGGGAACGCTGTTACGTGCACAGAAAAAATGGGAGGAATCTATTGAACAGTTCGAGAAGAGCGTCCAAGAGTTCGAGGCTCTGGGTGCGAGGCAATGGAACATGTACGATTTCGCCGACTTTGTTCTCTGTGAATACGCCCGAGTGTACTTGGAACGGAACCAGGAAGGCGACAGAGAAAAGGCTCACAACCTACTTAACCAAGCACTGGAAATATTCCAGAAAATCGGAGCCAAAAAAGACATAGAAAAAATAATAGCTAAAAAGAAACTGCTCACAGCCTAGAGTCCTGTGCTAGACGTGTGCGTAGACGCGGTCGCTCGTGTATTTTCCACTATGCATTTCTTCTTCTATCTCGCGCAGTAACATTATCCGTTTGAAAGTCGGCGGGTGCGTTGAGAACCAGCTGTTTATCGTCTTCCACGTGGATTTGGCCTCCTTTTCCATCGCCAGCTCCAATTCCCTCTCGTCCAGCACGCCGTCATGGTCCAAGTCGTATTCTTCTTTCTTGTCCATTATCTCATGAATCTCCTGCTTAGCCAGTGCGGGGTCGCCTATGTAGAAGGCTCTGACGCCGGAAGGCGCCTTTGACGAAAGTGATAGTCCGTAGGTGATTTTTGTGAGCGCACTTTCCAAGCTTCTGGGCGAGGTGGTTACGTAGGCCGAGTAGGCGTCCGCGTAATGCTCACGCAGCCTGCTTAGCCTCATCACCGCTAATAGCGAGATAATATAAACCACGTAGGAAAGAACTCCGATAGCGAATAGGGCTGCCTGCATGCTGCCCTCGTCTCTTTGCCTTCGAGATCCTCCTGAGGCCCAAGCTACCGTCCATGTTCCCCGCGCAACCAGATAAGCGATCAGCGGCAGTGCCGACAACACGGTCATCACGATGTAGTCCTTGTGCTTCACGTGTCCCAACTCGTGACCGATGACACCTTTGACCTCGCCTTCGCTCAGGTTTTTGAGCAGTCCCTCGTGAACCGCGAGAGTGGCGGTGTTGGCGGTTCTTCCAAAGACGAAGGCGTTAGGCGTGTTGTCCGGAACTATGGCCAGTTTTGGCATCGGTATTCCGCTTTTGTCTGCAAGTTCTTTTACTGCAGATTCAAGCCACGGGTTCTCCCCAGCCTTCAGATATTGCAGCCGCGTTGACATTTTGACAACGGCTGGTCCGATCAAGTACTGAAACAGTATGAAGATGATTGGAAGGACCACTATGAGTGCTACAGAATAGATCAAGCCCAGCTGAACCACGAAAAGCTCAATAACAAACAGTATTGCCGCAAGGAATGTGGCAAATATGAACGCAAGTAGGAATATGCTTGTTCCCATCGCAACTCTTAATTGACCAAGTCCAGCCAAACGGTTTTTCCTCGCTGTATCTTTAAGACAGAAAAATGTCGGAGAATTAAAGTTTTCGCGCCGTTTTTTATAAGTAGACAATTCATATTTTCATGGGCGTACTTATCATTTCAATCCTTGCGGTCTTTTCAGAACACATGACGCGAACGAGCATTGCTTCTTGGTGAATGTCCGCGCATACAAAAGCGCGTTGAAGCGTTCTGAGTTCACGAAAGGTTTTAAGTCACCATTGCGGATTACTTTCTTAGGATAAGTTGTAGCGGGACTGTGAGGGAAAGGCTTTTGGTGAGAGGCCGAACTATAGTAATAGCAGTATTCTGCATAACTGCCATTATTATTGCCGCTCTGTTCTTCACCTATGTCAATAGGCCAATACCGCCAATTCCAACCGGTGAAAATGAGAATAGAAACAGAGAACCACAACCCGTCTGGACTGAAATCAAACACTATCCACTGAATGAGTTGTCTTTCACGGTGACTGACTGGACATTAACAAAGGAAGGACATCAGCATATCTTCGGAGTAAATTTACTTGAACCCAAAAACGGAAATGTCTATGTGATCGTTAACTTCACTTTTCGCAATATCGGCGACATTGAGATAAACATACTGAATAATGAGAACTTCTGGAAATTGGCAGAAATCACAACACCGTTGTTGGAATACGGCGACTATTACGCGCAAGCCTATCCTAGAAACTTTTGTAGTGACGCGGGTCTTTACTGGTATCAACCAACGGATTTGATGCCGAATCAGACGACCCAAGGCGGACTGCTCTATGAAATACTCGAAGGCTACACGCCGAGCAGTCTGTTGTACCCGAACAAGGACTCTCCAACATTTGTGATTACCCTTTGTTGTTTTCTTTGATCATCTCATCGAGCAGATTCTTGATTAGGTGAACTTCGATTCCGAAACGCTCTTTTGCCTCATCAATCACTAGCGAATCAACGATCCAAACTACTAACCATTTGTTGTAAGGTTTATTGCCAAAAATCTCATGTATTGTATCAAGAACGACAGAATCATTAAACTTGTCGGTCTATTTCCTTGCCATGCTCGCACTTTATGTTTGCCATGGCGAAACAGTGCAAGACTTCTTGAAAATACTTTTCGATCATGTGGACTTCCGGTTCTATGTCGAATCACCTTTTCTCATTTTCTTCGTTTCAACCTTACGCTATTGGCTGTCAATATTGCGATCAGCACAGAACCCACTACAAAAGACGGAATGACATATTGTTCGTCGTTGGCAAACAGAATGATCATAAAGCATAGAGCTATTACGAAAGCGAAGAGCCATGTCATGTTTTTCTTGCCAAAATTCACGAGTCTGGCTTTCGATAGTTTTGGACGGCTCAAAACTGTCCAGCGACTGACAACTTCTCCGATTATGATACATGAAACGAATATCCCGAGAAGAACCAGAAACCAAGTCATTCTAGTCGGATAGGCTACGAAACCTAGCAGTATTGAGAAGACGCCCAGAAAAGCGAAACTAAGAAACAGAAACGCTTTCGCCGTGGATTCAAACGTGAATGATAATGCTTTGCCGATCACATCTTTTGACTTGCCTAACACCATAAAAGAATGCATATGCCGACCCAAAAAAGATTGTGATGTCTAAGAAGGGCGAGACATTATAGGAGCGGTCGTTAAGCACAATATTCAACACGGGTTGCTGAATTCTAATCGATGCAAGCACTGCTAGCAAACCTAAAACGAAAAGACCTCTGATTTCTTCTTTTCTATCATCGCGGCTCAAGGCGTAGACCAAAAGAATCAGACTGTTCAATTTTCTATTTAAACGTTCACTCATTGCTACTGAATCGGCTTCGGGTCAAAAAAGGTTGTGTCTCCATTCATGACCGTTTCAACATTTTTGTATTGGTGCGCACCACACCAATTATCGCGCACGCTAGGCAAATGTCTCAAAGGATCTATCAATGTAAAAATTGCTGGATGTTGATGTTTCTGAAGAGTGAGGTATATATTTTTGTTTGTGTACGCTAGAAGTCCGGAGCGTCTTGTTTGGAGATACTTTCATGAGCGAAGAGCAAAACCATCAACAGAAGGAAAGTGCAAAAGCGGAAACGCTTGAACAGGCCTTAGAGGAAGAGAAAAAGCGTTCAGAAGAGTATCTTACGAGGCTCAAGTACGCGCAGGCCGATGTTGAGAACCTGAAGAAACGGTTTGATCGTCAGATAGAGGAAGTCAAGAAGTACTGTAATGAACGCCTCATCATCGAATTGTTGGACGTTGTCGACGAGTTGGAGATGGCCGTCAAATCTGGTCGCTCCTCAGACTCTGCGGAGACTGTGATTCAGGGCGTTGAAATGACCCTCAAGAAGCTGAAGAAAGTGCTTGAGAGTGAGGGAGTGTCTCCGATAGAGTGTGTGGGTAAACCCTTCGATCCGTCAAAACACAACGCCGTCGCCACGGTGGAAAAGGAAGACGTTAAGGAATGCACGATAGTTGAAGAGGTGAGGAAGGGTTATACCATGAGGGAAAAGGTGATTAGACCGAGCATTGTTAAGGTGGTAGTAAAACCTTCAAAATCACAAAGGGAGATGAGTTCAAATGAGTGATGTGAAACGTGAAAGAGTTTTAGGAATCGATCTTGGAACTACAAATTCCGCCGCTGCCATTTACGAGGGCGGTCGAGCGACTGTAATACCGAGTGCTGAAGGGCCGACGATGGCTGGGAAAATGTTTCCATCAGTCGTTGCCTTCACCAAGGAGGGGCAGCTGTTGGTGGGGGAGCCTGCGAAGAGACAGGCAACCGCGAATCCTGAGGGAACGATTTACGAGATAAAGAGGAAGATGGGGACTGACTATAAAGTCAACATTTCAGGGAAGGATTACAGTCCACAACAGATCTCTGCCTTCATACTGCAGAAGATAAAGAAGGACGCCGAAACGTACCTTGCCACCTCGACAAAGAAGGCTGTGATAACGGTTCCAGCCCACTTCAACGACAACCAACGTCAGGCCACGAAAGATGCCGGCGAGATTGCTGGCTTCGAGGTTGCACGGATAATAAACGAGCCGACCGCGGCGTGCCTCTCGTACGGGATTGACAAACTCGAGAAAGAGATGAAGATACTCGTCTTCAGTTTCGGCGGGGGCACACACGACGTGACCGTTATGGATTTCGGCAAAGGAGTCTTCCAAGTGCTTTCAACGAGCGGTGACACCCAGATCGGTGGAACTGATCTTGACAACGCGGTTATGGATTACCTCCTAGATGAATTCAAGAGGCAGACGGCGACCGACCTGCGCAATGACAAGACGGCGCTGTCAAGGTTGAAGGAGGCCGCTGAGAAAGCGAAGATAGAGTTGTCCACGCTCATGACTACTGATATTGATCTGCCCTTCATAAGCACGTATGCCTCCGGGCCCAAACATATGCACTTCACGTTAACGAGGGCGAAGCTTGAGACGCTTGCTCAGCCGATAGTGCAGAAGACCGAACGCACGCTTGTCAAGGCTCTCGAAGACGCGAAACTGACCCCCAAAAACATAGACAAGATAATTCTCATCGGTGGAATGACGAGAATGCCGCTTGTTCAGAGGTTCGTCGAGCAGATAATGGGAAAACCCGCTGAAAGAGGCGTGGATCCCATGGAGTGTGTTGCGATCGGCGCTGCGATACAGGGTGCCGTTCTCTCGGGAGAGGTGAAAGATCTGCTGCTGCTTGACGTTACACCGTTGTCGCTCGGCGTTGAAACCCTAGGTCACGTGTTCACAAGAATCTTGGAGAAGAACACGACCATTCCCACGAGAAGAAGCCAGATCTTTACAACGGCAGCCGACTTCCAGACTGCCGTCACGATTCACGTGCTTCAAGGGGAACGTGCGATGGCGCAGGACAACGTGTCGTTGGGCATGTTCAACTTGGAAGGCATACCGCCGGCGCCGAGGGGTGTGCCGCAGGTAGAAGTGACGTTTGACATAGACGCAAACGGAATACTGAACGTGACTGCCAAGGATCGGGGCACTAGCAAAGAGGCCAAGATCACGATAACGGCTTCGACAAAGCTTTCGAAAGAAGAGAAGGAGAAGCTGATCAAACAGGCTGAGCAGTTCGCTGAGCAGGACAAGAGGAAACGCGAGGAAGCCGATTTGAGAAACAACGCTGACAGCCTCGTGTACACTGCTGAGAAGACTAAGAAGGATCTGGGAGAAAAACTCACTCAGGAGCAGAAGGACAAGATAGACAATGCAGTTTCCGCGTTGAAGGACGCCTTGGCTGGTACTGACTTGGACAAGATCAAGGCAAAATCGGATGAGCTTTCAAAGATTCTTCAGGAAGTTGGTACGGTGATTTATCAGCAGGCGGCTTCCGAATACGCGAAACAGAAAGGTCAGCCAGGAGGCCAGCCAGGTGGGGAAGGTCCGCCGCCCGGCGGCGACAAGGTCGTCGACTCCGAAGACTACAAGGTAAAATGAGCTAGGCTGTCTTGAGGTGTTGACCGGCGAAAGCGTCTGATGGTAAAGGGAATGGCTAGCAAAAGAGACTACTACGAAGTCCTCGGCGTCTCCAAGAATGCTTCTAAAGAAGAGATCAAAGATGCTTACAGGAAGTTGGCGATGCAGTATCACCCGGACAGGAACAAGTCGCCGGACGCGGAAGAAAAGTTTAAGGAAATATCAGAAGCTTACGCTGTACTGTCGGATGATGAAAAGCGAGGGGAGTACGATCAGCTGGGTCATGCAGGGTTCGATCAACGTTACACGCCTGAGGACATATTCAGGGGCGCAGATTTCGAGTCGATTTTCAGGGATTTGGGGTTTGGGCTGAATTTAGGAGACTTGTTCAGCGTCTTCTTCGGCGGACGCGACTTCGGCGAGAGAGTCAGTAGAGGCCGAGACCTTGAGTACGATCTTGAAATCACCTTAGAAGAAGCGGCGAGGGGTGCACAGAAAGAGATTGAAGTTGCGAGAACGGAGAAGTGCGATGTCTGCGGCGGCAGTGGCGCGGCTCCCAACACTTCCCCAATAGTCTGCCCTAAGTGCGGGGGCACTGGAAGAGTTCAGAACGTGAACAGGAGCGCGTTCGGAACATTTGTGCGCGTTGTGCCTTGTTCTACGTGCAGGGGAAGGGGCAAGATTATAGAGACTCCGTGTCCTAAGTGCCGAGGCACCGGCCTGACGAGGAGGGAACGCACGATCACGGTGAAAGTGCCGCCGGGTATAGACGAGGGTTTTCAGCTCAGACTTGAAGGAGAGGGAGAAACGCCTGGAGATGGAGGGGCCCCCGGAGACCTGTACGTTCTGATTCACGTGGCACCGCACCAGTATTTCAGAAGACGTGAAGACGACCTCTTGTACAGGCTATCGGTGAATTTTCCTCAAGCAGCACTCGGGACAGAGGTTTCGGTGCCCACAATTGACGGCAGAACCAACATCAAGATTCGCGCGGGGACCCAGCCGGGTGAGATCATAAAACTCAAGGGCAAGGGCATGCCTAGGCTCAGAGGATACGGCAAAGGTGATCTGTTGATACGTGTAGACGTAGCGGTTCCTGAAAAGCTAACAAAGCAGCAGAAAGCCTTGCTCGAACAGTTAGCGAAAGAGTTTGACCATGCATGACCTTGGCAGTTGTTTAAGGTTTCTTGTCTCTTGGCCTGTTGGGGAGCCGCTTTTTTTCGATTTTCTCCAGTATTTTGAACACTTCTGAAAGCCTGTTCATCTCGTAGCTTGGGGTTGTCTCAATCGATTTTGGTTCGTCGGTTCTGTGCTCGCCTTTTCTGATTCGAACGGAAATGATCTTTGCTTTGTTGGCGTACAGTATATCTGTTTCAAGCTTATTGCCGATGAAAATTGTCTCTTTAGGCTGAACCTTGAAGGTTTTTAGTATTGATTTGAACAGTTCGGTTTTCATAACCTGTGCGTCGATCTCTTCAGGTGTGATTACGCCATCGAACAGGTGCTGGATGCCCAATTGTATGAGCTTCTGCCACTGTTTAACAGCCCGGCCTTCTGAGACTATTCCGACCTTGTATCCAGCTTCTCGCAGCTTCAGCAACGTTGGAAAGGTCTCAGCGTATGGTTTCAGGTATGCTGAGCTTGTTTCTCGATAGGCCGCGACTCCTGCCGCTATGACTCTGGGATTCCATTTCAATCCCAGCTTTTCCAGCAGCGTGTCGAAGTGTTTGTTGTAGTCAGACCCGCATTCCTTAACCACGTTTTCAAGGGTTCGATACGTGGTTTCCAAGTTCGTGGGCAGTCCGGCTTCAATCATGGCTTTTATGGCGTTCAATCTGGCGGTGCTCAGTTGAAGTGAAGCGTCATAGAGGACGTCGTCGATGCCGAAGAGGACACATTTGATTTTCATTCATTTCACCACTTTTGTTAGTTTTTCCGGTTTATCGGGGTTTAACCCTCTTGCCACTGAACTGTAATAAGCAAACAGTTGCAGCGGGACTATATATATCATAGAGGAAAAAACCTTTGGGAAACCAGGCGGAACGCAAACAAGTTCGGTTGAGGCGTCCTTTAGCCGTTTGTCCATCTTTTCAGAGATCGTGAGCACTGACGCTTCGAAGGTTCTCATTCTGTTGATCTCGCTCAGAGAACCGTTCAATTGGTCTTCGGTCAGGATGAAAAACAATGTTGTTTTTTTGTCCACGAGCTGCATTGGACCGTGCAGAAACTCTCTGATGGCAAAGCCTTCGGCAAACATGTTGCAGGCTTCCTTCAATTTAAGTGCTCCCTCGAGGGCTGTCGCGTAGTTTGGGCCGCTGCCAAGCAGGAAAAAGAAGTTCTGGTCGCGATAGTTGTCTGCGAGTCGCTGCATCTGACTGTCCGTACAATCTATGGTCTCAGCGATTGTCTCTGGTGCCCTAAACAATTTTTGGCGTAAACTTCTGGAATTCGTTTCCTTGATTGCTTGAGCGGTTGCTAGGTCTAGGGAAAGCAAGAACAGCGCCGTTAACTGTGCGATGTGGCTCTTGGTCGCTGTGACGGCGAGTTCCTCTCCAGCTCTCGTAAGCACTGCGTACTGTGACATTTTCATAAGTGTGCTGTTCGGAGTGTTTGTGATGGCCAGTACGTTCATGTCTTTGTCTAAGGCGGCTTTTGCGGCTGCGAGAACGTCTGAGCTTTCCCCCGATTGAGAGACGGCGATAAGCAGGGATTTTCGCGTCGGGTTTGACGGAACCCATAACGGAAATTCCGATGCCGGAATCAAGCTCGTAATCAGTCCTGTCAGAGTGGAAAATGCGTATTGAGCCGCAACTCCCGCGTGATAGCTTGTTCCGCTGCCGGTGATGTAAACCATTTCGTACTGTTCAGAGCGAATTGCATCCGCTACTTCTTTAACTTGTTTGGAGCCTTCAGCCAGAAAATTCTCGATGACCTGTGGCTCTTCGCGGATCTCCTTGATCATTTTGTGACGGAATTCCAACTCGGCCTCAACCATTTAGAGTTCGAGACTCTTTTTGAATGCTTGCTTGTCCCGGCTTGAGTATCTTGAGCAGTTCTGATATCTTTCTTATTTTCAATCGTGGCTGGGCAGCCTTGTTTGGGATCGGTTCTTTGTGTCTTTGCTTGACAAGTGTGACTGATATAAGGCCTGCATTGTTCGCTCCGAGAGCATCTATTTCGGGTTGATCTCCGACGTACATCGACTCTCGCGGCTGTACTTTCAATTCTTCCAGAGCGGCTTCGAAGATTTTGGGGTTTGGCTTCTCGTATCCGATGTCCTCTGAGATGGCTACGGTGTGAAAGAAGTGTTGAAGTCCCATCCTGATTATTTTTTCCCATTGTTTGACGGATCTTCCGTTCGAAACTATTCCAAGTTTGCACCCTTTGTCTCTGAGAGCTATGAGCGTGGGTATGACGTCCGGGTCTGGTTTTATATACGCAAGTTTCGTGTCATGATAGGCTACGATGCCGGCGGCTATGATTTTGGGGTCTCTTTTGCAGCGCAAAGTTTCTAGGAGTCTGTCGAAATGTTGGTCATAGTTAGATCCGTATTTATCCACGATTTTCATGAGGAGACTGTAGCCTTTGTTCACGTTTCTGATGGGCAAACCTGATTCAATCATTGCCTTGACGGCGTTCATCCTGGCCATCTTTGCAAGTGTTGTGGAATCAAATAATGTGTCATCGATGTCGAAGAGTACAGCATTGATGTCCTTCATGTTTTTTAAGGCTAAAACCTCCATGGACCTTGAAGTGTAAGGTAGTCGATTTCTAGAATTGGGAGGCGCAACAATAAAAGAATTTTGTAACGTGAAAAAAGCGTTAGCAGGTTGCTAAGCTTCAGTTCTGAATTCTGTTCTGTCTGTTGTTTTTTTGTCAAGGTATGTATTTCAAAGCGGCTGCAACAGCGCCGTAAATGCACGCGTCATCGCCCAGCGGGGTCACTATTATCTTCGGCACTCTGTTTATCGCGTAATCTTTCACGTGTTTCTTGATTGGGGACAGAATCATTGTCTTGTTCTTCAGGGTTACAGTGCCTCCAACCGTAATCAGGGACGGGTCGTACGCGTTTATCACGTTTGCGAAGCCCATGGCGTTCAGAACTCCGATTTCCTCGACGAGCTGGAGCGACACTTTGTCACCGTTTTTCGCGGCGGCAAACAAGTCGGCGGCGTTTAGCTTAGACAGGTCGCCCTCTGCCCTTTTGAACAGCAAGCTTTCTTTGGTGGTCTTTTCGGGCATCTCTTCAAATCTCATTCTTACGTAGTTTGGCAGGTTTCGGCCTGAACAATAAGCTTCCCAGTGTCCGCGTCTTCCGCATCCACACGTCAACCGTCCACTGTAGTCTATGACAAAATGTCCAACTTCGTGACCGTTTCCGTCCTTGCCCAAAAGCAAGGTGCCGTTTACGATCGCTCCACCGCCTATCCCCGTGCTTATTGTTATGTAAACATGATTAGCCAATCCTCTTCCTGCTCCGAACGTGTTTTCGCCGAGAACCGCGCCGGCGCAATCGTTAATCAAGTAGGCAGGTCTTCCCAGTTGGTCTGAGATAGGCTTAGTGAGAGGTATGCGCTCAAACGGCAGGTTGGGCGGTTTGAGGAGCACTCCCTTCTCTTGGTTCATCGGGCCTGCTGACGCTACTCCAACGCCCCTTAGGTTTTTGATGTCGACCCGGTGTTTCTTGCACATGGAACTGGCAAGCCTGATTATCTGCTTACTAATCGCCGAGGAACTGCTCCTGTCAACCTCTTCGCTTACCTTTTCTATAAAATTGCCCCTATGATCCGAAAGAACAACTCTTATCCACGTGCCCCCTAGATCCGCCCCTATCAGATACTTTTCTTTGACCAATCCCCTCACCTGTTCATCACAGGTCAAATCATTTACGAGATGGTTTCGCTATTTCTTTGGGGTTCCAGGTTCCCTGCGCAACTTCGGTCACTGCCTCGACAACAGGGATTCGCGCGTAGTTGGGCACGGTTATCCAGATGGCATCGACGTGTGGGTCTGCGGCCATCTTTGAAGCATCGGTGCAGACTTTCGGGTCTCCAACGTTGAGCTGCATGCACAACGCGGCAGCGGACTTGGCCCTCTTTTCGTGAATGTCACAAATGGCCGTGATGTCTGCGTCTCTGATTCCTCTCCACGCCTTCACGTGATGGGTGTTAACTACCCAGCCGGAGTCCACGAATCCCACTCCATGCCTTTTCATCTATATCAGCCAAGCATAGTATGCGGCTTGTCTTCTTAACAGTTGTCAGTCTTGTCTGTTCCATGGCTCAAGCAGCATTTCCGTCACGTCAAAAACTTTCAAATCGCATTTTTCAACAGTTGCCAAGCCTTCTTCCAGCATCTTGGCGCACCTGCAGGCAGAAGTATGCAATGGCATACGGCATTTTCATATTTTGTCATAGAATGTGCTGAAATCGAAACATGGTCCTCCGTGAGGAGAAAAACTTGAAAGTCCGTTGGTTGCAAAGACTTACCAGACGCAACTGGCGTGTTGCTTAAGTTTCGAAGTTGAAATGTCGAGGACTTTTGTCAGAATTGCGCTTCTCAAAAATCTTTCTGACCGTTGACTCCGTAGTCCTGTACTCTCGAAACAGATTCTCCGGTTGCAGGCTGATTTCGCAGCTGATACAGTTATCATATTGGCAATTCAGAGAATATCCTCTTCCTTTCAGTTTTTTCAACAGTATCAGTTCCTTCTCTGAAACTGGAAGATCAACTGTCGTACGGTTGACGCATAGATAGACCAGCACCTCGAGAAAAAAGCATTGATGGTTCTCGCCTGTTACTCGTGTGCCTACGGCGATTCTGCAGTGGGGCGTTCTGCTCAGAATCCTATAGGCTTCCTTGTGTTCAGAGTCTCTTGCCTCTTCAAACAAAGCTTGAGCGTCGATTAGAGCTTGGTTTTTCACTGTCTGTCACTTGCTCAGGTTCGTCCATACTTTCTGAACAGCAATATCCCGATGAGCAACACTGCCACGCGCGCCTTCCAAACGATGCTTCTCCTATCCCAAGACACACCACCATCCATAGACGAAGCAAAACCAGAAGCACAAGCCACCCCGCAAACGAATTTAGGAACAGGCATGCGCGCCTTTTATGTTTGCTCAGACTCTTTCAGTCTGTTCTTTATCAGGTAGAGTATCAGTAGGACTTCAACGATGATGTTTCCCGCTGCGAAGACGAAGATGGCAGCCGAACCCAGTTGTATCGAGACTATGTAGAAGACTAGGAGGCTTAGCAGAACCC
>Ga0315268_10002134_pt1 | contig 22581 bp, 23 predicted proteins | sample C1_top_MG_FD_204535 | JGI IMG/M metagenome (GOLD analysis project Ga0315268, IMG submission 204535) | Sediment microbial communities from Yellowstone Lake, YNP, Wyoming, USA - C1_top | ecosystem: Environmental > Aquatic > Freshwater > Lake > Sediment | place: USA: Wyoming | collected 2017-08-01 | reverse complement strand
CAATGCCTAACTGCTTTATTTTTCAGCCTAGGTATATCAAGTGGCTCAACACTAGAAGGCAATACTAATCCCAAGTCAATTGTAGGAGACATCTGTAATTTTACTTCAACCAATTGGTTCAAAATATCAGGAAATTGCCCACCATCATGATATTCAGAAAATCCGAGAGATTCACAAACAAATTGGTGAAGAATGGCGCCCCTATTTCTCTCTTGATCACGTCCAATATCTACAAATTCTTTACCAACAAGTTTTTTTAACCGATTAAAAACTTCTAATATTGGAAGCAAACATTCTGCAATTGGCGGTTTATTAGGACTTATATGAAGCGTTTGAGAAAAATCCGTATTATCCCCAATTATTTCTTGAACATTACCTGTATCATAAGGGCTTATTAGCTCAAACTGCTTATCGCATAAAACAATACGAGCTTGATACTTTTGTGTTAATGTGCCAGTACGATCAAGTGAGGCAAGACTTTCACCAGTGATTACCTTTATCTTGTCGATAATATCATCTTCTGTTAAATGAATTATCACATAACGACGAGATGGGGAAATTTCCTCGTTCCAAATTTGCAGGTTATTCGATTTTTGAACATACGTATCAAAAGATTGTCCAGGGAACCGAGGTTGCGTCTTTTTAAATGAATCGGGGATTGGATACCCTAATGCTTCGCAAACTGCTTGCTTGAGAACTTTTGATCTAGTTCTTAAAGGTAAATCCTTTAAGGACAACCCCATTAATCCTTTCTGCAACAAGTTTTCCAATATATCTATTGGAATCCATAGATTGGGATCACCAATTTCCACGGGATCATAAATAGTTTTTTTGCTCTCGGAAATTTTTTGGACAAACAAATTTTCATCATGTATTGGATATTGCATTATTTTATTCATCCCTCGGAGTTAATAATTCGCAAACCTTTACGCCCAAACCTTTCGCCAATGTATCTAAAGTTGTAAGCGTGACGTTTCTTTCGCACCTTTCGACAGAACCAATGTAGGTTCTGTGAAGATGGCATATATCAGCCAATTCTTCTTGCGATATTCCAAGTTTGTGTCGAAAATATCGCAGGTTCTGGGCTAAGATATCAATTAGTGGGGATTTTGGAGCCATAGTTTCGACCTTCTCTCAATAGGATATTAGTATTATGATGTCTATAAGTCTACAGACTATAAGTAGCGTTTATTGGCTATGCATTTTTGTAAAGAACATAATTTCAGCTTGGATAACCGCATTTCTATTGTTATAATCAAAGTACAATTGAATGGAATGCTAAGACAATTCCAAAATTTGAACGTCGGCTTGTTAATTTAGGCGCACTTCCTTAAGGTGCAATTACTATACTGAACGTTGGCCTGTTTATTTCCGCCCGGGTGCAATGTTCGGTATTTTTGTTTTAATACGCAAAAACCGAACCGGCACAACCAGGGGGAATGGATTGCCGGCAAGCGTTGCTGATTGCGTGAAAATTCCCAGAAGTTGACCTTGCACCCATCACCTTCCCAAAGCGAAGTACGCAGCGGGAGCCGCTCAACAGAGTCCAGCCGATCTATTGAGCGCACGGCAGCGAGATTTGACCGTACTCTTGCTGGTCCGTGGGCCTCACACCAAACGGTCACCCTGTCCGATGGATAGGGCGCCCATCCCTGGGTGTGCAGCCGAATCGGCTGTCTGAACGAGGCAAGTACAACAAAACGCCCCATTTCTAGAAAGGGGTTCCCTTAAGGAAACAAAGGGAAACAACCAGAAACGGTAAAAAAGCCGTTCAAACTCGATTTAAGCGTAAACAGGCAGGTGCAGAATTATGTCACAGCAAGGTGGATTATCTTATCAAATGATGAAAGCGCTCCAGGCAATCTTTCGACCTGGTGGCAGCCGGCACGAAGATAAACAACATGGACGCAATCAGGATGTGATCCGCAGTATTGGAACCATGCAAAGCATGGTGGCGGATGTGCATGAATTTGCGCGATTCATCCGCAGGCAGTGGCCTGAAGTGAGTGAAGTTGAAGATGTCGAGCCAGAGATGGCTCAGACATTCATCGAAGAATTAATTCGGCGTGAACGCAGCGGTGGCCGGATTGGACGCGTTATGGCATCGTTGCGCAAGCTGGATCGCGCTTGCAGGATTACCGGAGTATTTGGCAAAGATTCACCCCCGTTACTTCCTTATAAAACCGATGGGGGATTAGGCGGCTTCCACTCCGAACCTCGACCGGTGGCTTATTTTCCGGAGCAAGCGGAACGAATTATCGAGTGGATCATCAATATCGATCCAATTTCAGCGCGGGTACTGCATGTGATGCAAAAAACAGGGCTGCGGATTCGAGAAGCAGTCTACCTCCGCGCACAAGATATTGATGTGGCAACATGCTTTATCACATTGGAAGGGAATGTAAATCACACTAAAGGTGGCAGACCTCGCGAGGTACGCATTTCACCAGAAGAAACACCCTTCCTTTCCGAGATCAAAGCCATCGGCGAGAAAAATCCAACCGGTCACATTTTTCATGACCGCGGCTCTCTCCCGGATCGGGTGCGTGAACAGGTGCGCAAAGCTTGTAAAGCCCTTGGAATTCCTTGTCTGGGTACACACGGCTTCCGGAAAACATTCGCAGCGCAAAACTATAAAAACAGGATTAAAGCCGGCGCGGATGATGACCAGGCGTTATTGGATACCTCCATTCAGTTAGGCCACAATCGTAAGGAAGTCACCATCCAGAGTTATGTTCCTCCCCAGGATCGGAGAAACTAACCCTTGACGAGCTGCATCCTTAACACAACTTCAAATCGATTATTGGCAATATGCCGGCTGCTTTCTCAACCTCCGTTTGCACATCCTGAAATTCATCTTTCTGTGATGGTTGAGAAATGGGAGATCTCACTGGAGCATAAAACCTGGGGATCATTGGTGGCGTTCGGTGTTTCTGCCTTACCAGCTTCACAATCATTTTTAATCACTCATTTTCCGGAATATCCAAATACCGCTGAAACTCAGTTGTTTCGCACTGCCCTTTTGTTGAAGTTGAACCCGATTCAACCGGATATACGCCGATTGGCCAGTTCCGCTTCTGATGAAGAGCAGTTGTTAGCGCGCCTGGCAAACGAACTATTTCAGATACGCTCAGAAAAGCGTGCCAATGCAATGAATTGGTTTTTGAATGGGTTGAGAATTTGGGGAATAGACACGTTGGATCAACCCCAAAGGGATAAACCCAAGGACAGTTTATGGGGTCAATGGAGTAAAAAAATGGGTTTACTTCAGATACCACGAGCTGCCTTTGAATTTGTCATTCAGGGTTCGCCGGCTGAATTTGCGGTTATGGCTCGCGAATCGATATTGAAGGAAATGGGGCTGATCTGCACCATCCTTAATCCTGGCACACAGCGAAAAATCCTGGAATTTCCGCTGAATATTAATCCGATTGCCGTTCGATTTTTGGACAGGGATACTTCTCTTGACCTGGTTGCCCACAAATTACTGAACGGAAATACCCTTCTCAAGGTTTCTTTGTTTGATAATGGAAAGGGGTGGTGGCTTTGGGATGCTTTTCGGGACGAGATGGAACGGCTTGGCTGGTTTTCGATACCCACTAAAGAAAGCATGTCTTTACCTGTTGATTTTAAACCCCCGGAGATAAAGGGCTCAGAAATTACCTCGTCAAATACTGATTCGGAACCTTTCCCGACTATCGAAAAACCCAAGAAAGAACCTTCTCAGACCTGGCTGATGATTCCAGACAAGGGTTGGGATAGGGAATGCATTCGACTGTGGCATCGTGGGTTAACCTGTAAAGACATTGGAATACGTCTCCAGAAAACGGACAAGACAATTCTCAACCGTTTGAACCAGTTGAGGAAGGAATTTGGCGAGCAAATTGTGCCGTATCGGAATGCAAATTACCGTTCAGGTTAAATTGGGATGTTTCAGGACATTTCGGGATATTCTGGGATATTGCAGCAAGGATATCCTTCGATAGAAAATGGCGGCGAAACACAGAACCGCCATTTTTATATTGAGGAGCTAAATGATCAATCGCTTACGCATCATCCTTGAACAACCCGAATATTCTGCCCTGATCAAACTTTCAGGGCAGGAAGTCCGCAGCCCTGCCGACCAGGTAGTGGTTATCGTCCGTAATGAATTGGTCCGGTGTGGACTGCTGCCGGCAGACAAGCTGCCATATGGACCAGACATGAAAAAAACTACTGAAACTACCCTCACGCCAGAGGAGATGTGAAATGACGAAAACAAATTCCCTAGCCCCTAAACCGAATGGCACGGCGTCACTGCCGGCAGAGCTTCGCGAAATTTATGATCTACTCGCCGCATATGGCCGAAAGGTGCGCCTGGCTGCAATAGCGAATGGTGAGCAGCAGAAACAGGCTAATTACCAAAGAATGATCGCAGATGCCAATGAATTTCTATCCAGGATGGAAAAAGAAGAGAAGCGGAATGGCAAATCTGCTTGAAATTGCCCGCTCTTACGCGATGGCCGGACTATCGGTCATTCCTGTAGGCCGAGATAAACGCCCACGGATCAAGTGGGCTGAATATCAGGACCATATCGCGGATGAGCGAACGCTGGAACACTGGTTTGCCACTGAAGGCAATATTGCTGTCGTTACCGGAAAGGTGTCCGGTAATTTGCTGGTGATTGACTTTGACGAACCACGTTTTTACGAGACCTGGTTGGAAAAAGCCGGAGAACGCACGAAGGAACTGGTAGTCCAGAAAACCGGCAAAGGACTGCATGTACTTTTCCGCTGTCCGGAGCCTGGGATTAATCAGAAATTAGCTTTTGTCACAGATGAACAAGTGGTGGACGGCCGTCGAATTGCAATAGAAACGCGCGGTGAATGCGGGTACATCTTAGTGGAGCCGAGTATACATCCCAATGGTGCTGTTTATTCCATCATTTCGGGCAGCCTGACTGATATTCCAACATTCACGCAAGAGGAGGCTAACGCATTGGTGCAGGCTGCTCGATTATTGGATGAGTGTCCATTGACCCGTCGACAATTGGACAAACAAAATAAAGCGAATTCGTATCACTTGAAATCTTCCGGAAAACAATCCTCCGATGTCATTGGCTCGTATAACAGGAATGTGACCATCGCTGACATTTTATCCCGAAATGGCTATCAGGTTTGTGATGGTAGAGCGATCCGCCCCGGCGGTTCTCATTACTCCGTATTTATTTCGAAGGAAAAGAATCGCAGTTTTCACCACAACACGAACGATCCTTTAGGGGATGGCTATTGGCACTCACCCTTTGATGTGTTTTGCTTACTTGAGCATAATGGAAACATTGCCGCTGCAGTGCGAACTGCGGCAGAAATGTTCGGGCTACACTGTAATGACACAGAAGATGAACCTGACACGAATCAAGATGGACTTCCGGACATTCGCGTCAACCATCGCCACTTCCGCGATGTGGTGGATGATTCAATTCAGGCATTATCATCGGCCAATGTACCCCCGATTCTTTTTGTCCGTTCTGGGTTGTTGTCCAGAATCAGAATAGATGAGCATCATACACCAGCCATCGAACCTCTTTCTGAAGTAGCGTTACGTGGACGACTCGCCCGGATCGCCAACTATTATTCGGAGCGTACCTATAAAAAAAACACCTTCAAAGATCCTGTACCACCACCTTATGAGATAGTACGCGATATCCTTTCTTTGGGAGCGTGGCCATTTCCAGTAATAAACGGATTAATCGAGTGTCCAACAATCCGTCCGGACGGATCCATTTTGGCTGATCCAGGATACGATCCATCGACAAAGTTGTATTATGTTCCTAATGTCCAAATAACCAATCATTGGAGTACTCACGCCTCATGCCAGGATCGAAAAGCATTGGCCGTTGAGTTAATCCAAGAGCTGATGCGGGATTTTCCATTTGTAGACCAATCATCCTGGGCAAATGCAATCGGGCTTCTGATTACGCCGATTATCAGGCCGGCAATATCAGGGAAAGTACCTTTGGCTTTGATTGATTCACCCCAATCTGGAACGGGAAAATCCTTACTTCAATCAGTGATCAGCCTGGTTGCAACCGGCCATGAACCGGCCATGATTACTGCCCCTAGAGATTCTGATGAGTGGCGTAAAAAGATCACAGCAACCTTGATGACTGGGGCTTCGGTAATTTCAATCGACAATGTAACAGAACCGGTGGACTCCAGCGAAGTGGCAGCTGCAATTACTGCGCCTATCTGGTCAGATCGGATCCTTGGCCACTCAGAGATGGTGAAAGTACCACAAAGCGCTACCTGGATTGCAAACGGTAATAACATTCGCCTCGGCGGTGATCTTCCACGGCGTTGTTACTGGATTCGTTTGGACGCCAAAACTTCACGTCCCTGGCAACGAGAAAACTTTCTACATTCTGACCTGCCAGAATGGGTACTGAAAAATCGTGGTGACTTAATCAGCGCTGTACTGACGCTCGCCCAAGGATGGTTTACTGCAGATCGACCGGCAAGTGGTTCTCCGGTCATTGGTGGATTTTTAGAGTGGTCAAAGGTTATTGGGGGAATCTTGACATATGCTGGAATATCCGGATTTTTAGATAACCTGGAGAGTCTTTATGAAATTATTGATGATGAGGGTCCCCAGTGGGAAACCTTCTTGATGGCACTTCACGAAATCTTTCAGAATACTCCGGTCACGATTGCAGAAATTTGCAAAGAACTGGCCTCAATACCTGAGTTAATGGATTTGTTACCAGATACTTTTGAAGCACCGCTGGATGAACGTGGTTACATTCGGCCAAATTTCAAGAAAAGATTGGGGAAAGGTTTTGTTCAGCGTCAAGGTACCCGTTATGGAGAGTCACAAGTGCGGATTGAGCGTTGTTCTAATGACAGTCATTCAAAGGTAGCTCGCTGGCAATTTACTTGCGGTGTATGCGGGATTTGCGGGATTAATAAAGCAGACTGAGCAATACAAAAAATTGCTGAGAGAGTTGGTTTCTAAAACCCAGCATATACCGCAAACCCCGCTTTTGGGATTGAATACCGGCAAGTCAGGACTTTAATAATTGAATAAGTGGAGAGCTTTTATTGCATTCAACGTCATGAGACAGTAGAATCATGATGGAGTATTTTTTATGCCTGAAGAATGGCTTAAAACAACAGAGGCTGCTGAGATCAGCGGATACCATCCGAATCACATACGCCGGCTAATACGCGCTGGCGAAATTGTGGCTCGCAAATGGGGTTCCGCTTTGATGATCGACCGGCAATCTCTTATGGATTATCTTCAGAAAGTGGAAGCACAAGGGGGAAGAAGAGGCCCGAAACATCAGGGTTGACACACTTCCATAATTTTATTTTTATGCTATAATGTTCATGTAGGTGAACATTTATCACCCTTATAACGGGCCAAGTCAGTGCTGGTAACACAAACATGGCCCTAACCCTCTCGCCGGGTTGACGGCACAGGGCTGAAGGTATTGTACCAGAACATCCGGTACAGCCTCACGCTATGCTATCGGCCGCTCTCCCGGTGAGGATGAGCGGTTTTTTGTTTCTATAAATGAGGTGAAAATGGATTTACGTAATATCGATAGTTTTGAAAACGGAGCGATTGATCTGGTGGCAAAGATTGCGCCTTGGTGCGCTCCTGTTCCCACGGCATACCTGGTTGGTCGGGCAACTGTCACCCATCTTGAATGGCCCGTACCTATTGGAATTCTTGCGGCCGCTGTGATCGAGTCGCTTGGCTTAGTTACCTGCGCAACGGCTTTAGATCTATACCAATTCAACCAGAACCGGCGAAAGAATGATCCCCCAGCTCCTTTTTTGCTGGCGGTGTTTTTAATCGTTATCTACTTTTTAGTCGCTGTTCTTCTCACTGTTGTTTTGGATACCCAACCTTCCTGGTCGGTGATCGCGCCGGCAATTTTCCCTTTTCTCAGCCTGGCAGGTGTTACGGTCATAGCACTTCGAAAGGATTATCAGAAGCGGATTCAGCAAATTGCCAATGAAAAAGCTGAACGTAAAGCAGAACGTCAGATGGCCCATGGATTTCAGCGTCAAGATTTGAGGGGCTTGTTTGAATCCCCTATGTCCAGCGATATGTCAAACAATGGACAGATTGACATGAATTTGAACAGATTACAGGCAGGCAGAAAAGCAAAACTAGATAATCGACTTGCCAGATTATTGGACGCATTTCGTGTCAATCCAACCCTTGGGATTAGCGATGCTGCCCGAGCTTTGGATGTTTCTCGACAGACCATTTATAGCTACATGGATCAACTGGAGCACTCTGGAAAAATCCGTCGCAACGGTCATGGAGTCGAGGTGCTCGAATGAATGAGATAAAACCTTCCAATCGACTTGCCGCCATTTATGTAAGAACCTCGTCTGAACACCAGGGCGAAAAAGCCAGCCCGGATGAGCAAGAATCTGAATGTCGGGCTCTGGCTCAACAAAACAATCTGACGGTTTATAAGATTTATCGGGACACTGAAAAGTATCGAGTCAAAGGCCGGTTGGTTGATCCTTCGGGGACACGAGTGGATAGACCAAAATTACTGGAATTACAGAAAGACGCAGCTGCAGGACACTTTGGTTACATTATTGCCTGGAGAGAAGATCGTTTATATCGCAGTATGCGGGCCATGCTTACTGTTTTAGATACTATTCAGGATAATCAAATTCAAGTCCTTCTCGCCCGAGAATCATTTGATCCCATGATGGCCCCACTCAAAGCATGGGTGGCCAGCATGGAATTAAAAGGGATGCGCGAACGTATGAGCATGGGAGTTAAGGCCCGTTTACGTAATGGGAAAGCAAACACCGGGCAGGATCGCTATGGTTATCGTAGGAATGGTGAAATTATTGAAATCGTTGAGGAAGAAGCCAGGTGGGTACGAAAAGTTTTTGAATGGTATAACCAGGGCGTCAAACTGATGGAGATCCGAAGGAGATTGATTGAAGCGCGTGCTCCTCAAAAAGGCTCAACTCGTCTTCGGAAAATTGAATGGGCAGTCACTTCAATTCAATCCATTTTACAAGCTGCTGATGCATATTATCGCGGGGTTAAGAAACAAAGTCGAGATGGAGAAGTATTCGAGATTCCTGCACCACCAATTATTGATTCCAAAACATATGAACGGTATCGGATTGTTCGAGAACGAAACGTTAAGCATCCTATGTTCAACTATCGCCATGATTACCTGGTCAGTGGATTATTAAAATGCGCCTGTGGGCGTAAATGGGCCGGCAGAACCCAATCTTCTGCAACCCGAAAGAACCGTAAGGGTGAGGTTGTACCGCGTAAGACTATGTCCAGCACTTATTGCTGCACCCAACACCACAAGGAACTGATTCACGAGGACTGTCCCCGCAGCATTGGTCATCTCAAAGCAGATGACTATGTTTGGGGGAAAGTAAAAGGTGCGATTGATGACCCTGAGATTCTCATCGCAAGGGCAAGAGATTATGTAGATGATCTACGTAAGAAGGCAAAATCCGCAAATGAAGACAACGATCGGATACAACGAGAGTTGGATAATCTGGTTTTAGAACGGAAATGGGTGATTACCCAGGCGCGAAAAGGAAGTATTTCAGAGCAAGACATGGATGAGCAGTTAGCAGATCTTTCAACCCAAGAAATTACATTGAAGCAGGAAATGGAGATGGTAACCGATCAATCTTTACTGTCTGCCCTCAATCAGTGGGAAGAACATGCACGGGAATATTTTGCTGATCTTAAGGTCGGTCTATTGGAATTAAATACCGTTCCTCAAACAGATGAGGAACGGCTTGAACAATTTGAGTTGAAACGAAAGATTGTAAATACTTTGGTTGAGAAGGTCTACATCCACAAGGATCGGTCTTTAGAGGTTACGATCCGTTTAAATCTCCTCCAGATGATTCGGCAACGACCTAGTGCGGACCAAGTCCCAATGGTCGGAACTTATACCCATATACGATCAGTCCGCGCTCATCACCGTCATTGCGCATCTTGCGCGTTACCATTTCGACCGGCATGCCGATCTCCACGGGCTGCTCACCGAGGTCGGTCAGTTGTGCAGTGACCATCGGCCCCTCTTCAAGCTTGACGATCGCCACTGTATAAGGGGCATTGGCATCGAAGCCGGTCGGGGCTTCGTAGATCGTGGTGTAGGAATAGACCTGGCCTTTACCGTTAAAAGCATAGAGTTCTTTTGCTTCATCGCCGCAGTTCGGGCACACATCGCGTGGCGGGAAGATCTTGTAATCACAATGCGGGCAGACTTCACCCACGAGGGAATATCGTTGTTGTTTCAGGCGCCAGTGTCGGGGAATTTCCATTTTGTAGATCCTTTCTATGGGTCTAATTCTATGCAGCCGGGCTATCAGGAACTATCAAGGTTGTTTTCAGCCCTGAAAGCCTAATCCAGGCACTGCAGAATATGACTGATGGCGGTCGATGCCGGTCCGCCGAGGGACTGGATCAGGCCATATTTGGCGCCGGCCACCTGGTTCGCTTCAGCCTGACCTCGTAATTGGGCCGCCGCTTCGACAGCCTGATACAGGCCGGTCGCGCCGCCGGGAAAGCCGCGTGCCTTGAGCCCGCCAAAGGTCGCTGAAGGGATGCGGCCTTTGAGTCCGATCGAACCGTCCGAGGCCAGTTTCCATCCCTGTCCACGGATCGCAAACCCGACTGATTCCAATTGCAGTGCGGCGTATATGCTGAATGCATCGTGATATTCGAAGAAGTTGATCTGGTCGAGCGTGATGCCTGCCTGTTTGATGGCCTTGCCCGCCGAAAATTGTGCGGCTTCGAAGTACAGCACGTCCCTGCGGTCGTGTAATGCGAGGGTGTCTGCGGCGGAGGCGGAGCCTGAGATCTTCACCAGTGGGTGTGCGAAGTCCCTGGGCAGGAGATCGCGGCGGGTCAAAATGACCGCCGCCGCGCCGTCTGCATTCGGGGCGATGTCGAACATATTAAGCGGGTCACTGACCATTTCAGCCCGGGCGTACGTCTCGGCTTTGATGGCTTTGCGGTACATGGCATATTTATTTGTGGCGCCGTTGGCGTGTGCGGTGAGTGCGAAACCCGCAAAACCATCGACGGGGACCTGGTACTCGTACATATAGCGCTTCATTAATAGCGCAGCTTGTGCGGTGACCGTCATTCCCTGCACGGCCTCAAAGTCGCTGTCGGATGCGGTTGCCAGCGCCTCCTCCACGTCCGATCCGATCTTGTCGGTGAACTTCTCGACGCCGATCACCAGCGCCACATCCACCATGCCGCTGGCAACTGCCAGATACCCCTGGCGGAGCGCGGCTCCACCCGATGCTCCCGCGGCTTCGACCGTCACGGCTTCGACGCCTGTCAGTCCTGCATAGTCCGCCAGCAATACACCCAAATGCGCCTGGTTGGAAAGATTGGGCGCCAGCATATTGCCCGCGAATAAAGCCTGTGGGCGCAAGCCGCCCGAGTCCTTGACGGCAGCTTGAATGGCACTGAAGGCCAGCTCACGCAAGCCGATGTCCCAATGCTCGCCCACTTCGGTCTGTCCGATCCCTGCAATTACGATGTCTGTCATGAATTCTCCGGATGGAGTACAGGAGCTCTTGTGCCCGTTAGGGTATGTTCCTGTCTTGGTGACGTCAAGCCGTCACACTCCAAATTTATTTCATTTGTAATTTTCCGCGATAGCGGACGTACGTGGCGTAATCGATCTCCGTCCGCCGTGCGATGTATTCCTGGGTCTTCATGGCAAGTCCCTGGCAGGCGGTGATCCTGTCGGTGACGAGAATGTCGAAGGCATCGGAACCCGCCCCCGATCCGAAGGAGACCACCAGGATCCTGTCGCCGGGTTGGGCGATGTCGAGAGTGGCGGTCAGGCCGATCATGGCCGCACCAGCATAGGTATTCCCGATCACGGGGACGAGCAGTCCGGGACCGATCTGTTCGGGGGAAAATCCCAATTGGCCGGATACGCGTTGGGCGAACTTGGTATTGGGTTGGTGGAAGACCGCCCATTTGTAATCTTTGGCTGTTGTACCGCTGGCTTCCATCAAATGCGTGGCGGCCTCGGTAATGTGTTTGAAATAGGCAGGTTCGCCCGTAAAGCGCATGCCATGCTCAGGATACCTTTGATATTCACGCCGCCAGAAATCGGGCGTGTCGGTGACGTAGGAATAGGATGCATTGATGATCGCCAGCGACTCTTCGGCGGGACCGAGGATATAGGCGCCGCCGCCGGCGCCTGCGGTGTATTCCAGCGCATCGCCGGGCTTGCCCTGCGCGGTATCCATGCCGATGGCCATGGCATAGTGACCCATGCCCGAGCCGACCAGCCCCATGGCGGCCACCAGGGCTTCGGTACCCGCTTTGCAGGCGAATTCCCAGTCCGCGGCCTGTGTATTGGGGACCGCGCCGATCGCTTCGGCGACCACGGTGGAGGTCGGCTTCACCGCATACGGATGCGACTCGGAACCGACCCATACCGCGCGTAACTCGTGCGGATCGATCCGGGCGCGCAGCATGGCGTTGCGGGCCGCTTCAATGGACATGGTGATCACGTCTTCATCGAGGCCGGGGACAGCCTTCTCCTTGATGGGGAGTCCGCCTTTACCACCAGTCCAAACGCGTGCAACTTCCCGGGCTGGCAAACGATAACGCGGCACATACGCGCCATACCCGACGATGCCGACAGGCTTTGTGGGTTTGAGGAGGGTGGGGGAGTGTTGTGGGGTGGGAGTTGTCATTTGTTGCCTTTTCTTTCAAGGTAATGGAAGTGGAGATTCCGGCAAATTATTGTCAACGATGATCGAAAACTGAAAATCCTTGATCTGTATAAGTCCCCTGCCTTCCCGGACTGCTTCAAACATGATCGGATAACACTGCGGCCCTCTGATCGAGCCATTGGATATGGTACCGATCAGTCCATCCGGTATTGCACTCAGCAGTTCTCGAAGCGGGTAGATCCTGTCATCCAGGTAGATCCAAAACCGGGATGTAACATGCGTGATAAAGGTCCTGCCGTTGTATGCGATCGTGATCGATCGATTGATGAAATCATTCAGGTCATCGGGCGCCGGGCTGGCGCAAGCGTCCGCCAACGGAGTAAAGGATGGTATTGCTTCAAGCGTTTGCATATCAAGGGTCGACTCTGGAACAGGCATTCCGGTGATCCGAGCCATGGGGAAATCTGGTGACGTTTGTGTAACGCCCGGCACAGGCTGTTGCGCACCTGCGCAGGCGGTCAGAAAAATTAGAATGGATAAAGTCATAAAAGAACGGTTCATGATCCAGATAGATGCCAAAACAACGATGTTAATTCTGTCTGCTCGGCGGACTAACCCACAGGGTGCTTCGCGAAGTCCTGCCTCACCTGTGCTTACGGCACTGGCGCAGGCAGTACGTGGAAGCGGTTTCGACGAGCTCAACCACCACCTGCGGGCCGTTGTTCCGGGCATTGTGAGAGCGGCGAGGCGAGTTCAGATAACCTGAAACTGTACACATTATGGAACATAAGATTGCCACGTCGCAATGACATTATATTAATTTAACCTCTTCAAAATTTCCTCGGCGCGGTCGATCCGTACAACCTTTTCCGACACCATTTGCGCGGCGACCTTCTCGATCATATCACCGCTGGCACCCGCGGCAATGGCAACCTGCCGCGCGTGCAGAGACATGTGTCCCCGTTGAATGCCTTCGGTGGCCAGGGCGCGCAAGGCCGCCATGTTCTGGGCAAGTCCAACCGAGACGATGATCTCAGCCAGTTCACTGGCGGTTTTCACGCCCATTAACTTGATCGCGGCTTGCGCGGCGGGGTGAACCCTGGTCGCACCGCCGATGATCCCCACCGCCATCGGCATTTCGAGCGTGCCCACCAGGTTTCCATCTGCATCCCTGCCCCAGGTTGACAGGGAAGTGTACTTGCCGGAACGTGCAGCATAGGAGTGCGCGCCCGCTTCGATGGCGCGCCAGTCGTTGCCTGTGGCAATGACTACCGCATCCACGCCGTTCATGATGCCCTTGTTGTGGGTGGCGGCGCGGTATGGGTCGACGGCGGCGAAGGCATAGGCGGCGATGATGCCGTCACGGACTTCCTCGCCGGTGAATTGGGAACGGGTCTGTTGGTTTTGGGTCTCAGACCCAAAACTTAATGCATCAACGGGGATGGTGCAGCGCACCCGGGCAATCCTTCGGTCGGCCAAATTGGACAAAATCCGCAAATGGACCTTCCCTTCCGTGATGGCTTCCACTTTGGGCGCCAACCTTTCGCAGGCTGTATTGACGGCGTTTGCGCCCATCGCATCGCGCACGTCATAGATCAAATGGATGACCAGGAATCCGCCAATGGGGGAGCTGTCAAAGATGTGCACCTCAAGGTCGCGTGCGCCGCCGCCAAATTTCTTCAACACCGGGTCGATCGAGTCCGCTTCGGCCAGTAATTCAGCTTTGTGTTCGTAGATCCTGAGTTTGGCTTCCTCCAAATTGGTGACATGGATGACCTGCATTTGTCCGATCATCAAGGGATCCGTGCTGGTGGCGGTGAATCCGCCGCCGGCACGGGCGAGTTTTGCCATGAAGGAGGCACCCGCCACCACGGACGGTTCTTCGATTGCCATCGGTACGAGAACATCCCTGCCGTTGACTTGAAAGTTAAGCCCGATCCCCAGCGGCAGGGCATGCGTGCCGATCGCATTCTCCACCATGTGGTCGGCGGCCTGTGCGTTGAGTCCGCCATCGGCGGCGTAAACCGACAGGGCATCCGGGGGAAGAGCGGCAGATTCAGCCAGTTTTGCGCGGCGTTCATCCAAAGTCAGGTTGTAAAATCCAGAAATTCGGGAGTTTGTCATCCGGTCACCTTTGCAGGCTACATTGTATGGGCATCTTCTGCCAAAATCTATCAATTTTCATGAAACTGTTATAATCATCGTGAGGTGTCTTTATTATGCTCCTGACGCGAGAACAGTTACAGGATCGTCTTATTGCGTTGCACCGTGCCAGCCTTGAACTGGTGACAGATGTATCCCTGGACCATCTTTTGGAACGGATCGCAACGCTGGCATGTGAACAGGCAGACGCGCGCTATGCCGCCCTGGGCGTGCTCGACGATACGGGGAAACTCATCAACTTTATCTCGGTTGGCATGACAGACGACCAAATTAAACGGATCGCCCACCCGCCCACCGGGCACGGTTTGATAGGCGAATTAATGAATATTGAGGGCCCCCTGCGCGTACCTGTCATTCAGGACCACCCGCGTTCAGTGGGGTTTCCGGCGCATCATCCTGAAATGACTTCGTTCCTGGGTGTGCCGATCCGGGCCGGGGATCTGCAATTGGGGCAGATTTACCTGACCGACAAGCTGGATGCACCCGAATTCACTGCCGATGATGAGATGATCATCCAAATGCTGGGGGCATATGCCGCTGCGGCCATTCAGAATGCCCGGCTGGTGGAGCAAATGCGCGAGCGCGACGCTGTCCTGACCCGGCGCAGCGAAGATCTGATCATGTTGAACGATATTGCCTCGGCCTTGACCTCCTCCCTGGAATTGGACGAGATCCTGAACAAGACCCTGGCCGTGGTGATGAACTATATGAAGGTCGAGGCGGGGGAGATCTTCCTGCTGGAGGACGATAAAGAGACCCTGCGCATGGTTCTGCATCGCGGAGAGGCGGCGGAAGCCTTCTGGAATCGAAATCGTTTCAAACTGGGCGAGGGCATCATCGGGATCGTGGCCCAAAAAGTTGAATCGTTCCTGAGCTCGGACCTCAAATCGGATGCGCGTTTCGCCCGCGAGGCTGTTGTTAAGGCCGGATTCCGCCAAATGGCCTTCCTGCCGCTGCGTTCCATTGAAAATGTCATGGGTGTGATGACGGTTGCAACCCGTTCCGCACAGCCCCTCGAACAAAGAAGCGTTCAAATGCTCGACGCAGTGGCCAATTGGGCCGGACTGGCCATCGAGAACGCCCGCCTTCATCAAAACGCACGGCGTTTGGCTGTCCTTGAGGAGCGCGACCGCATCGGTATGGACCTGCATGACGGCATTATCCAATCCATTTATGGGGTGGGGCTTTCCCTCGAGAACGCATTACACACAGTAGATGAAGACGGCGACCTGGCAAAGGCCCGTATCAGGCAATCCATTGAAGGTTTGAACCATGCCATACGTGATATTCGCACCTATATTCTGGACCTGCGACCCCGTCAACTTGGCAATGATGGCTTGATGAATGCCCTGAAGCGTCTCACCGCTGAATATCGGGCCAATACTTTTGCTGAAGTCTCGTTGAAAGGGCCGCAAAAGGGGCTGGAGGACCTGCTGCAGGCGCGTTCATTGGCTCTTTTCCATATTTGCCAGGAGTCTCTGGCGAATGCGGCCAAACATGCAGGCGCCAAACGTGTTGATATCAACGTGTGGACCACCGCCGACCGGGTCATCATGGAGATCCATGATAATGGCAGGGGCTTTGATATCGATAAGATGAGCATGACCATTGGTCATGGACTGTCCAATGTTCAGACGCGGGCACGTTCAGTGGGTGGAGAAGTGGATATCACCTCGATGATCGGTGAGGGAACCACAATTCTTGCATGGGTTCCGCGCGGTGTTTAGCGATAATGAATGATTCAAATGATTCATTATCATTTGAATCACTGGAACCTGTTGTTCACTCATCACGAATCAAAAGTAATTCACGGTGCGATTTTTTAACATACGATGATATGGATGGCGCTGAAACGGTCTTTAATGCCCATATATGGGGGTATGGCGTCCTGCAAGTGTGTGCTTGGCTGAAACAGGTGTTCTGTATATATGTCCAAACGATGTTGATTGCATACAGATTCTTTAACGTTGATCAACCTTAAAAAAACAGATGTTTTTAAGTTAACGTAGGCAAAAAGTGTTGGTATCCATGAGGGTTATCTGCTAGAATGAACGCACGCTGAGATAATGGGTGTGATGCCTCTACACATCCTGGATCCCGAATAGCATATTGATCATAACCAAATACTTGTCTCCTCGCTAAGCCGCGGATTATTGGCGGGTTAGTATCTCATACCCTTAACATACCGATCGAGGAAGCAAATTATGAACGCTGAACAAGCATGGCACTCGGTGCTCGGACAACTTCAAATGGAAATGCCCAAGGCCTCATTTGATACCTGGGTGCGTGATACACGACCCTTGTCCTACGAAAACAGTATATTGACGGTGGCAGTCCGCAATGCGTATGCGCGGGATTGGCTTGAAAGCCGCCTGGCGAGCACCATCAGCCGCCTGCTGGTGGGCATTCTCAACTCGAATGTCGCCGTAAATTTCGTTGTTTCGCAGCCGGACGAGGCGCCAACCGCCGAAACAGAGTCCGCCGCACCTGTCCAAAATGAAGCCTATGAGCCGCGTCCGCGCAGCGTTTCGCTGAATCCGCGTTATACCTTCGAAACCTATGTGGTCGGATCGGGCAATCGCCTGGCCCATGCCGCCTGCCAGGCCGTCGCTGAGAAACCGGCGCGTGCCTATAATCCGCTTTTTCTATATGGGGGAGTCGGGCTTGGCAAGACCCATTTGCTGCATGCCATCGGCAACGCCTGTTACGGGCGCGGCCTGAATGTCCTGTACGTATCCTCCGAAGAGTTCACGAACGACCTGATCAACGCCATCCGCACCCACACCACGCAGGCCTTCCGCGAGAAGTATCGTTCGGCGGACGTGCTGTTGATCGACGATATTCAGTTCATTGCCGGCAAGGAAAGCACGCAGGAGGAATTTTTCCATACCTTTAATACCCTGCATGGGCAGGATAAACAAATCATCGTTTCGTCGGACCGCCCTCCCAAGGCCCTTTCCACGCTCGAGGAACGCCTGCGCTCCCGCTTCGAATGGGGGCTGGCAGCGGACATTCAGCCGCCCGATCTCGAGACCCGTCTGGCGATCCTGCGTGCCAAGGCCGAACGCACCGGGCGTTTTATTTCAGATGAGATCCTGAATACCATCGCCCAGCGGGTGCAATCCAATATTCGTGAACTGGAAGGCGCGCTGAACCGCATCATTGCCTTTGCCGACCTGAGCGGTTCTTCCCTGACACCCAGCCTGGTGGATGTGGCCCTGGCCGATCTTCTACCTCAACGCCAGAACATTGCCCCGTTGAAGATCGTGGAACTGGTGGCGCGCGAATGGCAGACCAGCGTGGATGCCCTGATGGGCCGCGATCGTTCACAGAAGATCGCCGAGCCGCGCCAGGTGGCGATGTATCTCATGCGCAAGGAAACCAATGCCTCCCTGCCGCAGATCGGCGAGGTGCTCGGCGGGCGCGACCATACGACCGTGATGTATGCCATTGATAAGATCACCAATGAGATCACGACCAAACGTGAGCTGGAAAAAAGGGTCAGGAACGTCAGAGAGCAGTTATACGGGCAAATGGCCGTCGTTTAGATACCTGCAATAACCATATAAAAATACCCGCCCCGATGAGCAACTCATCGGGGCGGGATCTTTAATTCGCGCTGATCTCGTGTTACGGAACTACGATGGAACCAATTACTTTGTAACTTGCGCTGGTCCCAAAAGCAGGCATGGCTTGTGAACAACTGAAGTCCTGGATCAGGTCAATTCCAACCTGGTACGTGCCGGGTACATCCGGCGCAGGAAACGTGATCGGAGTGGCTGATGAATAGGATGGCCCGCTGCCGGGATAACCACCGGGAATTGAGTCGTAGCCACAGCCATACCCCGTACGGCCCTGCCCGCTGTCCAGACCCACCACGAGCTGATCGATGCAGCTCTGACAGTTGGCCTGGTTCCAAAGGAGATAAATAAAGTTAACAGTCACCGGCGCGCCGGCGCTGACATTGACGTTGAACCTGCCGCCGTTGATGTTGATATTTGAAATATCAAAATAAAGGGCATTTGGATCGGGGGTTGCAGGCGGCGCCCCCTGTGGAGGCTGCGGGGGAATATAGACAGCCGCCGGAGGGGGATTGGTGGCAGTAGGTGCGCTGGTGGCGGTTGCCGGGACTGTGGTGGCGGTCGGAGGAACACTGGTAGCGGTGGGTGCGCTGGTGGCAGTATTTTCCGCCGTGGCCGATGGCGCCGGAGCCGTCAAAGAGGGGACTACCAGTGTCGCTTCGGGATTGGCAGCCAGCCATTGATTAACTTCATCTTCGGTCATGGTTTGGATAAAGGGCGCAGTCTGTGTGTTGAGGATGAAAGCGCTCTGACCCGTGGTCAGCGGAAAATTACCGCTGGCGTTCTGGATGTTACAGCTGCCTTCGAGACAGGTTAACTTGACCCCGCCGCCCGGCACCACCTCGACCATTAAATACGAGCCGCGAACCGACGCCACACCGGAAGGCGTTTGCACATCTGCCGTCCCACTGGACAGGACGATCCAGATCTGCCCAAGGTCGAGTTTGAAGGTCGATGACAGGCTGTTGTTTGCCGTGGGTACATTGGAAACGAGGGTGAACAGGGAGGAGGGGGCAATTCGAACAATGGTACCCGTTGAAAGGTCCAGACGGACGCGGCCATCATCCTCCGTTTTGATCTCCCCGTTTTGCTCGAGAACATATCCGCTGGCGACCCGCGTATAATCGCTTTGTCCCGTCTGTTTTCCCATGACGGTGCCCTGGAGCTCGCTGAGCGCGGCGCTCAAGGGGGGGATGGGCGCCGCCTTTTTCCCGCAGGCCGAAAGTATCAGACTTAAGGATAACAAAATAAAAATGACCTTTTTCCGCATCGCCCGTGCTCCTTTAAACCGGATGTAGAGACCTACGAATTTCAAGTATAGCATAAAGGATTCAGATTCAGCATTTATGGTATAATCCCGCCGCTTCGTAACAGGAGCACATCTTGCCTGGGATGGGCATAAAGCATCCCTGAGCGGGTCATCATTCCCGCTAAACTCACTCCGTTCGACGCCAGTATTCATGTCTGCGCGTTGGCGAACGGAATTCAAGGAGAAAACAATGGCCGTCATTTCCATGAAGGCCCTGCTTGAGAGCGGTGTGCACTTTGGACATCGCACGAACAAGTGGGATCCCCGTATGAAACCGTACATCTTCACCGAGCGTAACGGTATTCATATTATCGATCTTCAGCAAACCGTGAAGTTGTTGAACCAGGCGTATAACCTGGTGCGCGATGCAGTCGCCAACGGCGGGACTGTGATGTTCGTCGGCACCAAACGCCAGGCGCAGGAAACCGTGAAGGAAGAGGCGGATCGCTGCGGCATGCCGTACGTCACCGAGCGCTGGCTGGGCGGCATGTTGACCAACTGGTCCACCATGTATGCCCGTATCCAGGAACTTAACCGCCTGGAAGCGCTGCGTGACACCGGTGAGATCAACCGTCTGACCAAAAAGGAAGGCCTGTTGATCCAGCGCGAGATCGAACGCTTGTTGACACGCCTGTCCGGTGTGCGCGCCATGAAGCGTGTTCCGGAACTGGTCTTTATTGTGGATGTGGCGCGCGAAGACGCGGCCGTCCATGAGGCCAATGTGTTGAATATTCCTGTGGTGGCATTGGTGGATACCAACTGCAACCCGCAGGGCATCGATTACGTGATCCCCTCCAATGACGATGCCATTCGCGCCATCAAATTGCTGGTGGCCAAGATCGCGGATGCCGTACTTGAAGGCAAGGCCATGCGCAAGGAAGAAGAACCGGCTGAAGCCGCCCCTGTGGCATCGGATGCCAAAGTGGAGAAGCCCCGCACCCGCAAGGGTCCGAAGGTTGTGGAAGCCGACGAGGAGACCGATGAAGGCGCCTTGTTGGGCGAGTCCACATTGGCCAAATTGAGCGCCACGCGTGCCCCTGAACCGGGCAAACCCGAGGAAGCCCGTCCTGACGATGCCAAGGTCGAAGACCCCAAACCGGCTGAGGCCGCTGAATAACAGTTGAACTGAACAAGGGAAGCAAATATGGAAATTACCACCGAGATGATCAAGGAATTACGCGCTGCGACCGGCGCCGGCATGCTGGATTGCCGCAAGGCGCTCCAGGAAGCGGACGGCGACCTTCAGAAGGCTGTGGAGAATCTGCGCGAAAAAGGCATGGCCACAGCAGCCAAGCGCGCCGATCGTGATGCATCCAACGGTGCTGTGGAGTTATATTCCCACGGCGGCGGACGCGTAGGCGTGATGGTGGAAGTAAACTGTGAAACGGATTTTGTGGCCCGTTCGGAACAATTCCGCACACTGGCACACGAGATCGCCTTGCAGATCGCAGCCAATGCACCAAAGTATGTCAAGCCGGAGGATATTCCGGCGGCAGAACTGGAACACGAGGCTGAAAAGGCCCGCGCCCGCGCCAGTGAAGAAGGCAAGACAGGCGCTGTTGTCGATAAGATCGTGGAAGGATATTTGAACAAGTTCAAGGATGAAGTCTGCCTGCTGCGCCAGACGTATGTTCGTGATGACAGCCTCACGGTTGAAAAGCTGGTCATGCAAAATGTGGCCGCCATCGGCGAGAACGTCATTGTGCGCCGCTTCCAACGCTGGGAGCTGGGCGAGAGCACGACTCAGGAATCGTAAGTCGAAAGGCCAACCGGATGGTTGGCCTTTTTCTTAAGCAAGATCTCATCCCCGGCCCCTCATCCAACAGGAGAGGGGGGAAAGAGTTGAAAATGTCCAATCTAAAATACAAACGGGTTCTGCTTAAGCTCAGCGGCGAAGCGCTCGGCGGGAAGTCGGGCTTTGGCATTGATGTGGACGAGGCCGAGTCGATCGCCATCCGGATCAAGGAAGTGTACGACTCAGGCGTTGAGGTGGCGGTGGTCATTGGAGCAGGCAACCTGTGGCGCGGCAAGCAGGGACTTGAGCACGGCATGGACCGTTCGACCGCCGATTACATGGGCATGCTGGCCACCGTCATGAACTCCATGGTCCTGATGGACTCGCTCGAACGCGTCGGCGTCCTGACGCGCGTCATGTCGGCCATCGAGATGCGGGCCATTGCCGAACCCTACATCCGCCGCCGTGCCATCCGCCATCTGGAAAAAGGCCGCGTGGTCATCTTCGGGGCGGGAACGGGCAATCCCTTTTTCTCAACGGACACCGCGGCAGCCCTGCGCGCCTCGGAAATCGATGCGGATGTGGTCATCAAGGCCACCAAAGTGGACGGCGTATACGATGCCGATCCCAAGAAGGAACCCAATGCCAAAAAGTTCGACCGGTTGAGCTATATCGAGGTGCTGAACCGCCGGTTGGAAGTTATGGACAGCACCGCCATAACGCTTTGCATGGAAAACAACCTGCCCATTCTGGTGGTCAACTTGTGGGACAACCACGCGCTGATGGCCGCACTCAGAGGCGAAAAGATCGGGACCCTGGTAAGCGCCTGATCTCCTGCATCCTTACGCTGTGATTCGGGAGGCGCATATACGCAGCCGGGCACGGATTTTTGAGGTGCCCTGGCCGCGAAGATCAGGAAGGATCAGCGTTTTCAGTGCTCTTCCGTGTCAGGGTTCTGTCGATATAAATTTCCAGCCAGGCGCCCAACCATTTAATGGTTGGGCGTTCCATTTTCGCAGCGTTCATGAATTCGTGCATGGATCCTTGTATTCCGAATGGTTCAGGTTTTTTGACAGCTCTCAATT
>Ga0315268_10002133_pt1 | contig 22593 bp, 22 predicted proteins | sample C1_top_MG_FD_204535 | JGI IMG/M metagenome (GOLD analysis project Ga0315268, IMG submission 204535) | Sediment microbial communities from Yellowstone Lake, YNP, Wyoming, USA - C1_top | ecosystem: Environmental > Aquatic > Freshwater > Lake > Sediment | place: USA: Wyoming | collected 2017-08-01 | reverse complement strand
GCAGCGGCAAGTCGAAATACGGCATTTCCCGCACGACGCGCGTGCTGCTCGACCTGATAACGGTGAAATTCCTGCTCGACTACTCGACGAAGCCACTACAATTCTTCGGGCTGTTCGGGCTGCTGGCGCTGGCCGCCGGCGGGGGGATTAATCTCTTCCTGCTCTACAAGAAGCTGTTCCTGGGCACGCACCTGATGATCGAGCACAGCCCGCTGATGTTGCTGGGAATTGCGCTCGTGGTGAGCGGCATCCAATTTCTTTCGTTCGGGCTGCTGGGCGAGATGCTGGCGCGCACCTACTTCGAATCGCAAAAGAAGCCCATCTACACGCTGCGCGCGCTGAAATCGCGCCGTGCCGAAGCGTCCGAGGCAGGCGTCCCAGACAACAATTCTCCCGCCTGATTGATCCTGCCGAGCCGCGGAGGGCGGTTCGCGCTCCTGTGGCTCAGTGATTAAAGGCCTATCGATATTGTTGACATCCCGGGTGAGGACGCTGCGTCCCGCTCAGAGCGTGACTCCGCGTCGGCCTGCGGCAGCGAGGAAAGCGCATAGCGCCGTCTTTAACCCAGGGCTCACGCCCTGGGCTACTGTCTCTCGCCCCTTCGGGGCTACGGCGGAAGCCGAAAAACATGAGGACGTCAACAAAGCGAGATGGCTGCATGTCAACAAGACGGGATTTGGGCTACTTGGCGCGGCCGCGGTCGCCGCGCTGCCACATCTCCCAGATGCCGAAAGTTTTGAGCTGTTGATCCAGACCCGTCTCTTTCAGCAGCGCTTCGATTTCGGCGCGGGTCTGGCGCTTGCCGAGGCGTTCGGCACGCTGAGCGATGCCGTAAACGGTGATGGCGGCGATGGCGGTGTTCATCTTGAGTTCGCGGATGTCCGCCTTGTCAAAAGTGTCCGACTCGGCATGGTAGTTCTCCATGTAGTTCGAGTCTTCTTGGTTGGCCACGAGCGTGGGCACACCGTAAAGCAGAAAATCGAGATTGTCGGTACCGACAAAGGCGTCGGCGGTGTGCGTGTTCGCGCCCCAGGCCTCGACCGGGCGCAGAATCTCGCGGACGGCGGCTTCGATGTCCTTGCGCCCGCCGAGTGAATAGCCGGTCGTCCTGCCGGTCCCTTCGTCGAAGACGACTTCGGCGACGATGCGGTCCATTTCGGCGGCGTGGGCCTGCGCGTAGCGCCAAGAGCCGAGCATCCCCTGCTCCTCGCCGCTCCAGAGGATGAAGCGGATCGTGCGGCGAGGCTTGAGTCCTGCCGCACGGATCGCGCGCGCGACGTCAATCACCAGCGCCGCATTGCAGCCGTTGTCGAGCGCGCCCGTGCCCAATTCCCACGAATCGAGATGCGCGCCGAGGATGACGACTTCGTCAGGACGTTCCGTGCCGCGGATTTCCGCCACAACGTTTTCTTCTTCGATCGGCCCGCCGATGCGGTTGGCCAGAACGAGCCGCGCACGCACCGCCGGGTCGGCCACCACAGCGCGCGCCAAGCGCTCCGCATCTTCGCGAGCCAAGATGGCCTGCGGGAGGCGGTCGATCTGTCCGACCAGATTGTTCTGGTGGCGATAGAGCAGGCCGCGCTCGCGTGTGGACATCCACAGAATGGCCACGGCGCCGCCGCGCACCGCGCGGTCAATGATGCCCGGTGCATTCAGGTATTCGGAGAAAAGGTCGTCCAGGGTGCGCAGAACTCCGCTATGCACGAGCACGACCGCGCCACGAAACTGCCCCGCGCGCGCAAAATCCTGCTCGGTGCCGCGGCCAAGGTCCACGACGCGGGCTTCCAAATCCGCGGCGGGTGACCATCCGATCGAAACTGCTCGCGCGGAAAAAGGCACGCGGCCAAGGACGTCCACGCGAGCGGATGGGCCCTGCCACGAAACCGGCATGGTGAATTTCTCCGTGTGCACTTCGTCCACGCCGGCTTGCCGCAACGCTTCGACCGCCCAGGCGACCGCTTTGCGCATGGCCGGCGTCCCGGGGACGCGCCCGCCGACTTCGTCGGTCAGCGTGCGGAGATTTTTCGCGATGGGCGAAGGGCCGAGCGTCGCTCCGATGAGTTTCACGGCGGCATCGTCCGCGGGCGCCTGCGCACCGGCCGGGACCAGCAGCAACAACGCCGCGAGCAAACAAGCAAACGGCAGCAGACCGCGTCTCAACACAGGCAGCTCCTTTTGGGAATGATGGAATGCTTTGAGGCTGGGAATCATATCACGCCCGGGAAAGCGCACAGGCTAATAGCCTGTGCCACCTCGGCGTTCAGCGAGACTGCGCCACGGCGTCGGCGATGCGGACGACCTGGACCATTTCCGCGACGTCGTGTACGCGGACGATGTGCGCCCCGCCAAGAATGGCCGCCGTTACCGTCGCTGCGGTGCCCCAGACGCGCTCATCCGGCGGCCACTCGCCGTCCGCGGTGGCGAGCGTCGCTCCGATAAATCGCTTGCGCGATGCTCCCACGAGCAATGGGTAGCCGAGGGCGGCCAACTCTCTCAGACGCGCCAGCAGCTCGAAGTTCTGGGCATAACTCTTGCCGAAACCGATGCCTGGATCGACGATGATTTGCGAGCGGGCGATGCCCGCTTTGCGGGCGCGAGCGATCGCCGCGTGCAAACCATTTTTCACGTCGAGCAGGACGTTTCGCGCGAATGGCCCCTCTTGCATGGTCCGCGGCTCCCCGCGCATGTGCATCAACACGATGGGTAAACGGTGCCGCCGCACGACCTCGGCCAGTGCCGGGTCGGAACGCAGTGCCGAGACGTCGTTAATGATTTCCGCGCCTGCCGCTACGGCCGCTTCGGCGACGCGGGCCTTCTGCGTGTCCACCGAGATGGGAATCCTCAGCTTGCCGCGCAGTTTTTCAAGCACCGGCAGGATACGGCCGATTTCCTCCTCCGCCGAGACGCCTTTCGAGCCCGGGCGCGTGGATTCGCCGCCGATATCAAGAAGGTCGGCGCCGGCTTGCTGCATCTCAAGCGCGCGCGCGACTGCTGCAGAAGTCCTGAAGTAGCGGCCCCCATCGGCGAAGCTGTCGGGTGTGACGTTGAGCACGCCCATCACCAGCGTCTGCTCGCCCAGCACGAGCGTCCGCGAAGGCAGCTTCAATCGGAATCTTCGACGCCCCGGCATGGCAGACATTAAATCACAAGAGTGTGACCGCCGATGAACGCAGATTCACGCAGACTGGGGAAGCAACTTGGCCCTCAGGGGCTAAAGCCCCCGTGCCTATGCGTCTTTTGCGGCACGGCTAAAGCCGTGCCCTCCCGATTGCCGCAAAGCTCAGTATTTATGAGACAGCTTCTAGTCGAGGTCGAAATCGCGGATGGGTTTTTCGATGGGCTTGTCTTTGGCTTTTTTCAGGCCTTCTTCGAAGAGGCGGTCGAAGACTTCTTCTTTTTTCTTTTCCGCCTCGACCGACTGGCGGAATTTTTCCTCCCGCGCCTCCGCCTGCTTGCGGAGCATCGCCGCCGTATCGTCCAGGTCCACCTGCGAGGGCGGTCTGGGCGGAGGCTCATGAGAAAGCACGACGGCAAGCTCTGGGTCCACCGTCAGCTTGGCCTTGCAGCATGGGCAAGTAATGTCCACCGTCGGCGCGGGTTTCTTCGCCATGGGCGTATTGTACGCCAAAAACAATCGAACCGCCGATGGACCCTTCGGCTGCGCTCCCCGGTTTCAGCCCCGATCTAAATCGGGGCACCGGAGTCCAGAAATCGGACAGGGCAGGCGCCGATAGACGCTGACGAAAAAGAGAGACAATCAGTAGAGGATCAATTTGGCAGGTCGGATCACTTTTCGAACGGGGTCCACTTCGAGCCCCATCGTTTCGAGCGCAACAACTCCGAGAACGTCGGCGTCCCCTTCCTCGCCGAAGATGACCCGCGAAACGCCGTTCCGGCCGTCGTAGTGAAAACGCACCTCACCAACGGCTCGCTCAATCGTGCTGCCATCCGCGAGTTCGAACGGGAGTCGCTGCTGCGGCTGGATTCCCATGTCGCGCAAAAGCTTCGCCGGCAAGATGCTGTAGCGTGCCCCGGTGTCGACCAGGAGCTCGACCTCGCGACGCACAGGTGAGTCGCCAAGGCTTTCGACCACAACTCTCGCACGCGTGAAGCCCATCTTCAGTCGTTACGCGGGGGCGGGCTTTTCGCCCTTGGTGAAGCCGGGAGCGGGCCGCAATTCGGGTCGCGCCGCGGGGGCGGCATCCTTGCCGGGCACAGGAGGTGCGGGCGGTGTCGGTTTCAGTTTGTCGGGGAGCGGCTTGTTTTCGAGTAGCAGCTTGATTTCGTTGGCATCGAGCACCTCGCGGTCGAGCAGCGCCTGGGCGATGCGCTCGAGGACGTCCCGGTTCGTTTCCAGGATGCCGCGCGCGGTGTCGTACGCGTTGGTGACGATTTTCTTCACTTCCTGGTCGATGCGGATGGCGGTCTCTTCAGAATAGTCGCGGTGCTGCGCGATTTCGCGCCCCAGGAAGATGGCCTCTTCCTTCTTGCCAAAGGCGAGCGGACCCATTGCGCTCATCCCCCAGTCGCAGACCATCTGCCGCGCGATTTCGGTAGCGCGCTCGATATCGTTGCCCGCGCCGGTGGTCACTTTCTTGAGAAAAATCTCTTCGGCGGCGCGCCCACCCATCAGCACGCAGAGCTGCGCTTCGAGGAACTCTTTCGTGTAGGTGTGCTTGTCGTCAATCGGCAACTGCATGGTGACGCCCAGGGCCATCCCGCGGGGGATGATGGTGACCTTGTGCAGTGGGTCAGCCTCGGGGGTCAGCGAAGCGACCAGGGCGTGACCGGCCTCGTGATACGCGGTGTTTTTCTTCTCTTCCTCGGAAAGCGCCATGGACTTGCGCTCGACACCCATCAGCACCTTGTCCTTGGAAACTTCGAAGTCCACCATGGTGACGAACTTGAGGTTCCGCCGCGCCGCCCACAACGCGGCTTCGTTCACCAGGTTGGCCAGGTCGGCACCGGAAAAGCCCGGCGTGCCGCGGGCGATCACGGAAAGCTCGACGTCGTCGGAGAGCGGCACCTTGCGCGTGTGCACGCGGAGGATTTCTTCGCGGCCCTTCACGTCGGGGCGCGGCACCACAACGCGGCGGTCGAAGCGGCCGGGGCGCAGCAGCGCGGGGTCGAGCACGTCGGGGCGGTTCGTGGCCGCCACCAGGATGACGCCCTCGTTCGATTCGAAGCCGTCCATTTCCACCAGCAGCGCGTTCAGGGTCTGCTCGCGTTCGTCGTGCCCGCCTCCGAGACCGGCGCCGCGGTGGCGCCCGACCGCGTCAATCTCGTCGATGAAGATGATGCAGGGCGCGTTTTTCTTGCCCTGTTCAAACAGGTCGCGGACGCGGCTGGCGCCCACGCCGACGAACATCTCCACGAAGTCCGAACCGGAAATGGAGAAAAACGGCACGTTGGCCTCACCGGCGATGGCGCGCGCCAGCAGCGTCTTGCCCGTGCCCGGCGGCCCGACGAGCAGCACGCCCTTGGGGATGCGCCCGCCAAGTTTCTGGAACTTCTGCGGGTCGCGGAGGAAATCGATAATTTCGTGGAGCTCTTCCTTGGCCTCGTCGATGCCGGCCACGTCTTTGAAGGTGACTTTCTTCTGCTGCGCGGTCAGCAGCCGCGCGCGGGACTTGCCGAAGCTGAGCGCCTTGTTCCCACCCGCCTGCATCTGGCGGATCATGAAGATCCACAGTCCCAAGATGAGCAGCATGGGCAACAGGTTGATGACGATGGTCAGCCAGTTGGCGGTGGTGACTTCCTTGGTGTGGATGGCGGCGCCTTTGTCGCGCAACTGCTTGGACAGGTCGTTGAAGGATTCCTTGGGGAGGGTGATCTTGAATTTGTCGCCCTGCTTGTACTCACCCTGGAGTTCGGCGCTGTTTTGGGAAAAGTAGAAGGTCACTTCCTTCACGTCACCACGTTCGACCTGGGCCAGAAAGTCGCCATAACTCGGCTCCTGTTCCCGTGCCGCCGCTCCGCCCGTGGAAGCCATCTTCCAGAGAAGAACGCCCAACAGGAGCATGAACATCCAGAAAATAATTGTGCGAGCCGTCGAGTTCACTTTTACCTCTTCGCTTTACCCTTTTTCCGGCCACTGCCGCGCTGTTGCGGTGCACCGCCGTCCAGCGAGGCGACGTAGGGCAGGTTCCGCCAGAGACCCTGGCTGTCGGGCAGTCCATACCCCACCACATGTTTAGATGCTATTTCGAAGCCGAAGTAATCAGGTTTCAGATCCACCTTGCGCTCCTGCGGCTTGTCGAGGAGCACGGCGACGCGCAGCGAGTGCGGGTGGCGGTTCTGCAAGCGTTTGCACAGAAAATCGAGGGTGACACCGGAATGGAGCACGGTGTCGAGCACGAGCACATCGCAGTCCTTCAAATCGGGCTCGTGGCTGAAGAAGATTTCGCGGCGATCGAAGCCGGCCAGCTTGACGTCCCGCATCTCCGCGCGCACAAAATGGCAGACCAGCGGCACGCTGATGTGCCGCACCAGGTCGGCGCCGAACATGAATGCGTTTTCCAGAATCACGACCACGTCGAGTTTCTTGCCGGCGTAGTCGCGCGAGACAGACCGCCCCAACTGGGCGATCCGCGCCGAGAGCCGCGCCGGGGTGATTACAGGTTTCGGTTTCGCGCTCAAAGTTGCTCCTCGGAAATCACAAGTCCCGACCGCGTCCCGGGCCGCGCCGCAAATTCCTCGGCCGGGGGCAGTCCGCGCGCCCAGGCGACGTGGCCCGCGCTGGTCAACACCGGCCAGCCTGCCCGGTCTCGCAGGGCCACGCGGTGCTCCAGCAACAGCCTCTTCAGCTTGTGGCTGCGCCGCGAGCCGCGCGGGCGGTAGGCATCGCCCGGCCGCCAATTCCGGAGCACGAGCGGTGGACGCACCAAATCGGCGTCGAGAACATCTGCCAGAGCACTAGTGTCGCTCGCCGTTGGAGGCCAGTCAACGACTTTCAATTCGAAGCGGCTCCGAATTGCCGGAACCGTAACAGTGGCCGGTGCTCCCCGCCGTACTTCGACATTCAGCTCATAGGTGAGAGCTTCTGCGTCGGCTCTCCGCCTTGTTTTACCACTGCCGGCGGGCACGCAACGGAAACGGAGAAGGTCGAAACTCCGCTCGACCTCCACGCTGTCGGGCAACTGCGTGCGATGACCGCTGGTGGATTCCGTGGCCAGGGCCAGCACCTGTTCGACATGTTTCCGCGTCAACTGTCTCCGGTCGCCCTTCGTAGCCTCGTAGATGCGCCGGACCAGCCGCCGCGAGAGCGCTGCCTCCGGCGCGTCCGCGCCGCCGCTGACGCTAGCGATTCCCGGCAGCGGGGCTAACAGGTCGGAGACGCGCACAATCCACCCCTCCTCTTGTTTAGACACCAGAGCGCGGAAACGTTCCTCAACCAGCGCCGCCCAGAAAGCTTCGTCCTCGCGGGCGCGCGTCGCCAGCTCGGCGAGATGCGGCACGACCCCGGGCTGAAATTCGCCCTCGAGCAACGGCAGCAATCGCTCGCGGATGCGCGCGCGCAGACGTTGCAGGTCGCGGTTGGTGGCGTCCTCGCGCCACTCCTGGCCGCGGCGCGTCAAGTAATCCCGCAACTCCTGACGCCGGATGCCCAGCAGCGGCCGCACAATTTTCCCGGCCACGGGGTAGATGGACGCGAGCCCGGCCAGGCCCGTGCCGCGCAGAATGTGCGCGAGCACGGTTTCGGCCTGATCGTCGGAGGTGTGGGCCACCGCCACGCGGGCGGCGCGGCCGGAAGCGACCACACCCTCGAGGAATTCATACCGAAGTTGGCGCGCCACCTCTTCCAGGTTCGCGCCCGAACGTCCCGCGGCAGCGGCTACATCGCCGCGCCCCGCCACAAATTCCATCCCGCGCTGGGCGGCCAGCGCGGCCACGAAAAGTTCGTCCGCATCCGACTCGACGCCGCGCAGCAGGTGATTAAAATGGATCACAAGCAGGGTGACGCCCAGCGTCTCGCGCAGTTCCTCCAGCAGGAGCAGCAGCGCCACCGAGTCGGCGCCACCCGAAACGGCCAGGCCCACGCGGTCTCCGGCGCGGAACATCCGGTGGCGCCGGATGGTTTCCATCACGCGTTGGCGGAGTGATTTGCTCATGGAGAAGACACGCTGCAAACCTTCATGGTAGCAGCCTCAGACGGGAGGCACAAAAGCAGAAGTCCGGCCGGAACGGTGGGCCGGGCAAAAGGAGTGAGCCACTAATTCCGGGCTAGTGCCGTTCCAACAAATTTCGGTTGGATGTCTCTCGGCGCAGAAGACCGGGCGGAGCCCCTTCGGCAAGCTCAGGGCAGGCAAGCAGCGCCCCTACGACTGCTCGTGACTTAGCCCCAACGAGTTGGAGCGACACTAGCCGTGATGACTCATCTGCTCGGCCATCAGGTCGCGGTTATAGGTGATGCGGCGGTCCAGCGTGACGGCTGCGAAATACGAGCAGCTGACGCGTTCGCGTTCCGCCCAGTCTGCCACTGTGGGCGATATCGCGCGGCAGGCGGCGCGAAGGGCATTGAGCAACCGGAAGTAGGTTCTGACCGACCAGACTTCGACGCGGTCGTTGCCTGGCTCGGGGCACAATCCGACCAGTTGCAGCAGGCGGTGGAAGTCGTCGCCGTAGACGATGTGGTCTTCAATCCCGGCGACTTCTCGCGTCTGGTCGGAGAGCTCTACTTTCCCACTGGCGGCAATCAGCGATCGGCAGTAGGAAACGAAGAACTGGAGCAGAGCAGCTACGGACACAACAAAAATGAGAGCAGGAATCATCAGTGGTGCTTCGGTGCTGGCACCACGTGGGTGGTAGCCAGCCGCGCCTCCTCCGGAATCCGATGAATGGTAACAAACCAGGCCAGCGGCAGACACACGGCCATCACCGGCGGTACGTAGTCGAGAATCGCTTTGAACTGCGGATGCAGGTTGCGCAACGCGTAGCAGGCCGCAAAAGCGCTGAAATAGACCCCCAAGGCCAGCACAAGCTGGATCAGGCGCGTGCGGTTTTCGCGCACCTTGATCATCGCGCCCCACAGCAGGTAGGTCAGCACCAAGCCGACAAAGTACAGGTTTTGCTCCAACTCCACGACGAAGCGCGCAAACTGCAGGTTTGCGGTGTTGATTTTCAGAAGATTCTCCGCCAGCACCTGGTAGGAAAACCAAGAGGTCCCCGACAGCAGCAATAACGCCCCGACGCGCAGGTATTGGCTAACGCCCATATCTTCGAAGACCCTTAGGTACAAGGACATCAGCACCACGAAGAGGCAAATCGTCAGGAACCCATCCGAGTAGTGATAGAAGAAAAAGTAGAGGTTCGATTCGAAGCCGTAGCGGAAGAGGATGACGTAGCGAGCAACGCCAAACAAGAACGACAACGCCATGTAGAGACCCACGGCGAAGTAGCGGCGGAAGTCCCCCCTCCTCAGGAGAAACACAACGACACCCGCCTCACAACAGAGGCAAGCAAGGGTCAAAAACCAACTGACCGGGCTCAGCACGACGGCTAATCCTACCTTACCGCCCCCTGGCCCAGTCCAGCGATTTCTTCGACTGGCTGCGGGCTACTTGTTCCAGGGAGACGGTGGAACCGGCCCCGCGCCATTCTTCCACGGTGACGGCGGAACCGGACCTGCACCGTTCTTCCACGGCGACGGCGGAACCGGGCCTGCGCCGTTGGCCACGATGATCGGGGTGTCCGACGCCTTAACGACTACGGCGTTCCGCAGAGCCATCGCGCCGACCAAGACCAACATAACTACCAGTACTACTGCTAACCACCTGTTCATGAACGCCTCCGGGCTGGACTTGAAGCCCGGACAGAATACAGGTGGTCAGTATCCGAAACGTCGCTGGCGCGATGGTTTTGTGTCTAAAGGGTAAACACCCCGCCCTTGGGCAGAATCACACTGTTCCGCTCCCTGCCCAAGGCTACTGCTTCGCGCGGGCGCCTGCTGCACGCCCACGCCGTACAAGGTAGATTCGCGAACTGCCGGGGTCAACAGTACCAACGTACTACTGCCCGCGCAGTCACCAACGGCGGCTTTTGAGCGCAACTAACGGTCGGGTAGTGGGTCAATTTGAAATCAGCCAGGGGTCGGAGCTTCAGCTCCGACATACCCTGCCTCGCCCCCTTACCTTCCGCAGGGGCTTGAGCCCCTGCGGAAGAAGAGACAACAAACTAAGGCATTCTGTAGGCGGAGCTAAAGCTTCGCCCCCCACGACCGCAGAACGACCCGTGCGGATTGAAGTGAACCACTACCAACGGTCGCGCAGCCTGTGCTCGTTCAGAATGATTGGTGACACTCAGGTAGAGTGTCGCCATGCAGATTCAAACAGGGAAGCTGCCCCAGACGCGCCAGCGGGCGCGTCTGGGGCAGGAGTTGAGCCGCGCGGCCCAGATGCGGCTGCAGTGGATGACTCACTATCTTCAGCACGAGCGCAATGCGGCCTTTACCTGCCGTCACTTCGGCATCAGTCGGCAGACCTTTTACCGCTGGTGGCGCCGGTATGAGCCGCACCAGTTGGCCAGTTTGGAGGACCGCTCGCACCGCCCGCATCGCCGACGCCAGCCCACTTGGAGCCCCACACAGGCCCAAGCCCTTCTGCGCCTTCGACAACAGTACCCCCGTTGGGGGAAGGACAAATTAGTCGTGCTCCTCCGGCGGCAGAAGATTCACCTGTCCACCTCGATGGTCGGGCGCATCCTGGCCGACCTGAAACGGCGCGGCCAGTTGATCGAACCCCCGCACCCCGGCGTGGCTGTCCGCAGGCGCCGGCGGCTGCCGCGTCGGCCGTGGGCCACGCGCAAGCCCCGATTCTGGCCCTTGGAGCAACCCGGCGATCTGGTCGCCTTGGACACCAAAGAGATCCGCCCGGCCCGCGGTGTGGTGCTGAAGCACTTCAGCGCCCGCGATTTGATCTCCCGCTGGGATGTGATCGAAGTGCACGCTCGCGCCACCTCGCTGGCCGCGGCCCACTTCCTCGATGCGCTGATCGAGCGGATGCCCTTCCGCGTCGCTGCCCTGCAGGTCGATGGCGGCAGCGAGTTCGAGGCCGAGTTCGAACAGGCTTGCCAGCAGCGCGGCTTGCCCCTGTTCGTGCTCCCGCCACGCTCGCCCAAACTCAACGGCCACGTCGAGAGGGCCCACCGCACCCACCACGAGGAGTTCTATCAAGTGACGCCGGACCGCTGGAACGTCCCGGACCTGAACCGCCAACTCCGCGCCTGGGAGGACACCTACAACACCGTACGCCCGCATCAAGCACTGGACTACCTCACCCCGCTCGAATTCCTCGAGCGCTGGAAAAACCAACGAAAGGAGTCCGAGTGTCACTAATCATGTGGACGAGTACACAGCCTTGACACTTCTGCAATCCACTCCGTAACATCGTTAGGTTCGACCTGTGCCGGTGTAGCTCAGAGGTAGAGCGAGGGTCTCATAATCCCTAGGTCGTGGGTTCGAGTCCCACCGCCGGCACCAAATCCTTCTTTCACTTACAAGCGGATGCTTCCCAACAGGAATGTGGGAATTGTGGTGACTTCCGTCAAGTCGGGAAGTACGAGGAGAAAACACGGCCACGCGGTGTGTTTTCTCTCTGCGTACAGTATTCAGATGGTGGACAGATGTTCGAAGGCAGCGCGCGCAAAGACTTCTCGCCCGATCAACCATGGATTCCACTGGCCCCCCCGATAAGCTCTTGTCAAGGAGAACACCCTTCGGTGGATCCAGCAGTCCAAGGAGCAGCCGGAGGCCGGTGACCTCTGAAGAACACGGCGCCCGAAGAGCGCAAGCTACTCAACGGCGAGTCCTTTGAACAGCCTCAGAGCAGAGTTTTCCTTCTGGGCGTGACAATTCTGTGCCGGCTGCCTAGCGGTATTGCCAAAGAAGGACCCTCGATCGAGCGACCCAGTTGACTCCGGGCCGTGTCGTGGTATGGTAATGGCATAGGCGAAGGAGTTCGCCTCCAACCGCTGTCCCACCTGAAGCCGGGACAGATGATGACTCCTGACATGGATCGTGTCGTGGAGTCATTTCTCCGGCAACGATCCACACAAGACAAAGCGAAAGAGGTCACACATGGAAAACGTGTGGGTTCTTGCCGCTGTGTGGGTCGGACTGGCACTGGTCGCCACGCTTCTGGCTATTTGGTTGAAGATATCCACTGCTCTGACGGAAATCGTTGTGGGCACGGTGGCCCAACTGGCTATCGCTGCCCTGATCGTGCCGACTGGTCTAAGTGGTAAGACGGAGTGGATCACTTTCCTTGCCGGCACCGGGGCCATCGTCCTGACATTCCTTGCCGGCGCCGAACTCGACCCCTCCATCTTCCGATTGAAATGGAAGGAAGCGACGGTGGTGGGGCTGGTCGGCTTCTTCGGGCCGTTTATCGCGTGCACAGCAATCGCCCATTACGTCCTCAGGTGGAGTGTGATGTCGAGTTGGCTGGCAGGGGTCGCGCTCTCCACGACGTCTGTGGCAGTGGTCTACGCAGTGATGCTGGAGCTTGGCTTCAATGTCACCGAGTTTGGAAAAACCATCCTGGCCGCGTGCTTCATCAATGACTTGGGAACGGTAATCGCGCTCGGCCTGATCTTCTCTCCGTTTACAGTCAAGACTCTGATCTTCGTACTCGCCAGCGTGGTCATCTTTGCCGCTCTGCCGTTCTTCACTCCACGGTTTTTTCGCAAGTACGGTGGCCGCGTCTCGGAATTGGAGGCGAAGTACCTGCTCTTCTTTCTCTTCGCGATGGGGGGACTGGCCGTTTGGTCAGGCAGTGAAGCCGTACTGCCGGCCTACATCATCGGCATGGTGCTTGCCGGGACGGTGGGCAAAGACCACGTGCTGATCCGCCGACTGAGAACACTCACCTTCGGCCTGCTGACCCCGTTCTATTTCATCCGGGCTGGCTCGTTTGTCTCTGTTTCGGCGCTCGTGGCGGCACCGCTGGTGTTTGCCGTTCTTTTCTTCGCCAAGATGGTTTCGAAGGTGGCGGGCTTGTGGCCGACGGTAAGAACCTTCAAATATCGAGGTGAAGAAGGCCTCTACTACACGCTGATGATGTCCACCGGCCTGACGTTCGGAACGATCTCGGCGTTGTTTGGATTGACCCACGGCGTCATTGACCAGGCGCAGTACTCACACCTGGTGGCCACCGTCATTGGCAGCGCCGTGATTCCCACGATGGTTGCCAACGCATTTTTCATGCCCCGACACCTGCTGCCAAAGAAAGAGAAGCCCGCGAAAGCCTTGACGCCTGGTGTGGCGAATGCGGAGCTCGAAAGCGGCAACGCAGACTAGGAGAAGCAAATGGTGGAACGAAGAAGAAGGCACACACATTTCCCAAGCATCCTGGTCGGTTATGACGGTTCTCCCCAAGCTGACAAGGCTGTGGAGATAGCGTTTTCTCTGGCCCAGGACACGGATTCCACGGTGTTGATTTTTTCCGTCGCGCGTCCGCCGGAACCCGCAACCAGTGTCGAACTCGAAGCCATGCTCGATGACGCCCGCGAGCACTTCGAGGAGAAGTTCAAAGTGTTCCGCGAGCGAGCGACTGCCTTGGAGCTAGATTTGAAGACGGACATCGCCGTTGGACATCCAGTTGAGCAAATCGTTCATCGCGCGGAAACCGACAAGGTGGACCTGGTCATCCTGGGCCGGCGAGGAATGTCGAGGTTTGGACGGATGCTCGTCGGCTCGACATCGGAGAAGGTCCTGCGCTACGCGCATTGCCCGGTGATGGTCGTTCGATAAACTGACGCGCCCGGCGGAGTAGGTGCCATGAAAATCGCGATCGTTTCTGACCTGCATGCGAACTACGACGCGCTGCAATCACTTCCGGACGATTACGATGAACTTTGGGTCCTGGGTGATCTGGTGAATTACGGACCCGAACCAGCAGAGGTCATCGCCTTTATCAGGGCTAAGGCTTCCGTTGCCGTGCGCGGTAACCACGATCATTCCGTCGGATTCGGAGAAGATCCTCGCTGTGCGGAACGATTTCGTGAGATGGCAGCGGCAACTCGCCGATGGACAGAGTCGATACTGTCAGCGCAGGACAAGCAGTATCTGAAGGAGTTGCCGCTCACCGCGACTGTGCAAAGAGGGACAAAACATTTCTACCTCTGCCACGCACTGCCCTCCGATCCGCTGTTTGGGTACTGTGCCAGAGACTCCTCACGCTGGTTCACCGAGGTCAAACAAACAACCGCTGATATCTTGCTCGTCGGACACACGCATATTCCCTATGCTCGCAAGATCAACCGGCAGGTGATTGTCAACCCCGGAAGTCTGGGCCAGCCCAAATCGGGGAGCCCTCTTGCACAATACATTGCTTGGGAAGACGGCAAACTGTCTTTCTGCTCCTTCGAATATCCCGTCGAGGAAACAGTGGCGAAAATCGAGGCGCTGCCGATTGGCGCCGACGTGAAGCGCGACCTGATCGAGGTCTTGAGAACCGGCTCCATCTCCATGACCACATTGTGAAAGAGTCATGCGAACCGTTACTGATGGCGAAACGCAGCGGAAGGGGACGAGAGGCGCTCCGCCAGCGAACGCAGCAGCGGAAAACGCCGCAAAGAGTCGGCCGCGCGGCGGGAGTGCTGAGCCTGATGCTGAACAAGACTACAGCGACGCAGACATTCGCGCCTTGGTCAAAGGACTCGATTCGCTGCAGGGCGGGAAACTGGCTGCTGCCGCGCTGATTGGTTGCGGCGCACGAGCAATCCCAGCGTTGCGCGAATTCCTGCTGAAGGGCAGACCGCGCGGAGTATTTCAACCGCGCCAATTGGCTGTCAAAACTCTGGCTGAACTGGGAGCGAAAGACGTTTTGATGGAATACCTCCTGCAGCCAAAAACCTTTGCAGACCCCGTCGTGCGGTTTGGAGAGGACGCGGTGATCAGCACCGCCGCGCGGGCGCTTGCCAAATGGCCCTCGGATGAAACGTTTGAATTTCTTTGCCATCTGGCCACGGACCGAGTCCTGTTTGGCGTTGTCGAGGGCCTGGCCCAGTTCAAGCGCGCCGACGCGGCGCCGTACTTGCTGAAGGCTCTCGGAGACGACATTTGCCGCCGTGGGGCGGAGGCTGGTCTTGAGCAGCTCGGCGTTCAGATTCAGCCCTGGTTAGTCGCGGCAGCGAATCACCCGGAGCCTTCACCGGAAGACGAGACACCCTCAAGCCGGATTCGCCGGAGAACGGCACTTCGCATCCTGGCCGGTCAGGAGCTTTCTCGGGGAGACTGGTGGCAGCTGCGGCAGTTGCTGTTCGACAGCGACCCTGAAGTCTCGCTGCGAGCCAGCCAGATTGCCTTTCAAATTGGGTCACCCGAGGACCAGCAGATTGCCGTTCAGCAAATGATTCAGGCTCTTCCTCGCGTGAACTGGTTTGTTCGCAATGAGGTGAGAGACTGCTTGGTGAAGCACTTCGCGGATGTGGGGCCCCTCATCCGGAACGAAGTCGCGCGCCGCGCCGTGGGAGCGACCTGTAACGGCCCCGCAGACATCATCGCCAGCCTGCTGCTCAGCGTCGTCCGTGAAGCAGACCAGGGGTTGAAGAAAGATGGATAGCCGCTGCGCGTCGCGGCAAGGAGGTTCGAACGATGTCCGCCATTTCCAATGTTGACGCCCTTGAGATCCTGGATTCCCGCGGCAATCCGACTCTTCAGGTGACGGTCCGACTCGAACGCGGCGCAGTCGGGGTGGCTAAAATTCCTTCCGGTGCCTCGACCGGCAAGAACGAAGCTGTCGAGTTACGGGACGGCGATGCCACGCGCTATTCGGGAAAGGGCGTGCGAAAGGCTGTCGCCAACGTGCGGGATGTGATCGGCCCGGAAGTTGTTGGCAGTGAGTCGAGCGACCAGAAAGGTCTCGACAGCAGGCTTATCTCCCTGGATGGGACTCCGAACAAGTCGTGCTTAGGCGCAAATGCCATCCTGGGAGTTTCGATTGCAGCGGCGCGAGCCACCGCCGCAGAGCGCAACATCCCCCTCTACCGGTATCTCGACGAGCGCGAGCAATACCTGATGCCCGTGCCCATGCTGAACGTGCTCAACGGCGGCAAGCACGCCGACAACAACGTGGATTTCCAGGAGTACATGATTGCTCCCGTGGGTGCGCCCTCGTTCTCAGAAGCATTGCGCGCGGCTGCGGAGACGTTTCACAGCTTGAAGAGCGTGTTGAAACAGAAAGGCTACGACACCAGCGTCGGCGATGAAGGCGGATTCGCTCCTCGGCTGCGCTCGAACGAAGAACCGATGGAATTGCTCCTCATCGCCATCGTCAAAGCAGGATACAAACCGGGTGCAGACATCGCCATCAACCTCGACCCCGCCGCCAGCGAGTTCTACCAGGACGGGATGTACATATTCCACAAGTCGGACGGAAGTCGGAAATCCTCGGCGGAGATGATTGAACTATGGGCCCACTGGCTGAAGAAGTACCCGCAGATTCACTCGCTGGAAGATGGGCTCTCCGAGGAAGACTGGCCGGGCTGGGAGGAACTCACCAAACGTCTGGGCTCCACGGTGCAGCTTGTGGGAGACGACATCTTTGTCACCAATCCGGCCATCTTTAAGCGAGGCATCCGCGAGGGCATCGCAAATTCGATTCTAATCAAGCTGAATCAGATCGGCACGATCACCGAAACTCTGAATTGTATTGAGACGGCAGAGGCGAATGGGTACTCGGCCGTCGTCTCTCATCGCTCCGGAGAAACAGACGACACCACGATTGCGGACTTTGTCGTGGCCACAGGAGTAGGGCAGATCAAGACGGGCTCGGTGTGTCGCGGCGAGCGCGTCGCCAAGTACAACCGCTTGCTCGAAATCGAGAAGGAACTGGGAAAGAAGGCGACTTACGCTGGAAGTTTTTCCCATGGCATTGCGGGGCCGCTGAGGACAGAGTGAGCGCCATAGAACGGGCTCGGCGGAACATGCTCAACGAGGGCTGGCGACGCTAGGTTCGTCTTAGAGCTCGGGGCAGTTTGAGGCGACCAGACATGCAGAAGCCGATTCACGACAGCCGAATCAAGGAGGCGACGTCCAGCAATACTCGCTCAGCTCCAGAGACGGAGCGGATTCGGGTGCAGGTATGCACGATTTGCGACGGCATTACTGACGCTGTGTTTGGTTTTCTTGCTCGAATGCAATATGCGCTGAGCCACAACCATCAGGATCAGCAAGAGCATGCGCTGCGCGGTGGATTTTGCGCGATACACACCTGGCAGTACGAGCGCCTCGCTTCACCCCAGGGGATCTGCACGGCATATCCGGGCGTCTTGCGGGCCCTAGCTAGGCAGCTCCACGCGCGAGCTGAGACTCAGGTCGGTAACGCCGTCCCTGTGCCCGGCCCGGATCACTGCGCTGCCTGCCTGGTTGCGCTTCGAACGGAAGATGAAGGTGTCCAATCTGTCGCCTCGATGGTCGTTGCCGAGGCGCTCCCGGCGGACGCGCCACTTCCGGATTTGTGCCTCGCGCATCTCCGGCAGGTGGTGGAGAGAATAGCCGACGGCCGGGCGGCGGCACGCCTGCTGTCGCACGCCGCGAGCACGCTGGATCAACTGGCGGACCGCATGGAGCGATTCAATCGCAAGCGCGAAGGGGCGTTGCGCGTGCCCATCACCGAAGAGGATTGGGCGACCCCACGACGGGCCTTGGCACTGCTGGTGGGCCATCGCAATGTAAGACCTTCGAACGACCCGGCTTCGCGCGCGTCGAATCGTCGTGAGCAAGGTTGACGCGAGCAAACGGGGCGCGGATAATTTGGATTGTGGGTGTTGGAGTTCACCCTTAACAGCCCTTCAGTGGGCAGATGACTCCTACCTGGGTTCCTCCGGTTGAGGAGTGTCTGCCTGCCTCATCCGCAGAACCCCAGAATGGTTTCAGGGAATTCCGGCGGGGCTGAGCCTCGTTCGAGTTTCCTGTTCGTTGAGGTGGGGATGAGCGCGGAAGACACAGCGCCGCGGGGCTCGTTGAACGAGAACCAGCAGCGGCATCTCCGGGTGAGTTGTCAGCACATCGACAAGCTGCTGTCCGATGTGGAGCACATCTTGAACGCCTCCGCATCGAAGGCGGCCTTTCCAAAATACCGGCCGGACATCACCCCCGCCCAGCGCAGAACCATCGAAGACTACATCGCGCGCATCCGCGCGCAACTCGTGCGAGTCCTGGATGGCCAGGACATCCCGAAGAGCCAGCCTTCCATCCCGGCCCGGCGGGCCATCTACGTCGCACTCTCTGTCGTCGACAATTCGCTGGAAGAACTCAAGCCTCGCTATATGCGGGGCTACGGCGAAGTGCCGCCGGAAGTGGGTGTCGAGCTGAATGGCATCGTGGGTGAACTGCAAGGTCTGGTTTCCCGGTTGGACCGCTACCTCCTCCAAAGCGAAGGCGAGGATTTGAAGGCTCGGCTCCAAAGGCTGGAACAGACCGGCGACGAGTTACAAATTCTGGCCAAGATCGAGCGCGTGGTCCGAGAAAGGGGGCTGGTGGAGTTTCGCCCGGCCATCACGCCCATCCTGGATCGCCTGGAAGATAAATCGTTCGAGATCGCTGTCTTCGGACGGGTCAGCTCGGGCAAATCGTCGCTCCTGAACGCAATGCTCGATGAGAAGGTCCTTCCTGTGGGTGTCACACCGATTACGGCGGTACCCACCCGAATCGTTTACGGAAAAACGCCTTCACTGACCATCAACTTCGGAGAGCGGCCGGCACTGAAGTGCGACGTGGCACGACTCGCCGAATTCGCGACCGAGCAGCAGAACTCGGGGAACGCGAAGCATGTGACCCGGATCGTGCTGCATTTGCCGGCCTCCCGCTTGCGCGAGGGAGTGACGTTTGTGGATACGCCGGGCCTGGGGTCGCTGGCAACGAGCGGCGCCGCGGAAACGCTCGCCTACCTGCCGCGATGCGACCTGGGAGTCGTCCTGGTCGACGCAGGCTCCACGCTGACACCTGATGACTTGCAGACGATTCAGACCCTGATCGATGCCGCAGTCCCCGTGAACTTGCTGCTCAGCAAGGCGGACCTGCTCTCGCTGGAAGACCGGGAACGCGTGATCGGCTACGTCGAGGACCATGTGGCCGAGGAGTGCCGCCTGGAGCTTCCGGTTCACCCCGTGAGCTCGGTCAGCACGCACCGGCAGATGCTGGAGACGTGGTTCGAACGCGAAATCCTCCCTCTCTATGATCGGGCGCAGGAATTGAAGGCCGCATCGATCCGGCGCAAAGTGGGCGCCCTGCGCGATGCTGTCGTTTCCGTCTTGCGGGCCAAACTGCGTCAAAAGGAGCCCCTGCCCCGCGGCGAATCTCAAGTGCGGGAAATTGAAGCGCGCCTGCGCCAGGCCACCGGCAAGCTGGAACAACTGCGCGGCGCTTCTTTGCAAGAAGCCGAAGCGCTTGCCTTCCAAGGCTCCCAGGCATTCGGAAAGGCCGCCAGTGCCCTTCTGGATTGGTGGGCGGCGGAGAGAAAGGACTCGCGTTCTGCCGAATCATTCGCATTGGAGCTGCTCCGCGACTTCGGACAGGAGAAGGCCTTGAGATTCTCCCAGCAGATGGACGAGTTGGCAAAAGACCTGGTCACCGAACTTCAGCGCACAGCCATCGCATTGGATATGAACCACGCTCCAGACGATGACGAGTTCAACTCCGTGGTTCGTGGCCTGCCTGCCTTCGAGTTGCCCTCCGTCCAGTTGCACCTGAACAAGCCGATGCTGGCCAACTGGATGAGTGGCATGGCGCGGGGCCAAGTCGCGCGGGACCTGCGCGCGCAGTTTGGCGCGGCCTACGAACAGGCGCTGGAGACCTACTCCGGAATGCTGCGGCAGTGGCTGCTCGCCGCCTTTGGGCAGTTGCGGAAGCGATTCGACACGTATGCCGAAACTTACCGCGCGCAGGCCGAGCGCGCACTCGGCCAGGGCGAACTCCCCGCAGAGGAGGAGCAGAAAATTCTGCAGGATCTCGAAGCGCTTGGGTCCGGAGAACCGGCTCAAATGAAGCTGGCATAGGAATAGGGAGTCACGTGCGATGAGATTGCAACGCCCCGTCCATTATTCGCAAATCGTTGCTGCCGTCCGTCCCGGAGCCTGCCCGTTGTGCGCGGTGCTCAAAGACTTCCAGTCCGCTTACATCCGGGAGGCGGATCCGCAGTCGCTGGAAGCGCTCTGCAATTTTCATATGTGGGCGTTCGCAGGGGCCGCGCAGGCGGAGTCCGCGGCGAAATTGTTCCTTCGTCTGCTCGAAGAGGCGGGCACCAATCACTCAGCCTTGCCCCCAAGGGTCTGTGGAATTTGCCTGCGAATTCGCGAGGAGGAAGTCCGGCGTCTCGATGAGTTTGCGGAGAAATTTGCGCAGGACAAATTCAGGGAGTGGATGCTGGTCCACGGGACCGTGTGTATGCCCCACGCCATCAAGCTTCGGCCGCGATTGCCGGCTGAGCTGCAAGTCAGCCTCGCGAAGATCCTGGCTAGGCGAGAGGAAGAATTGAGGACCGAGCTCGAAGAGTTGCTGCGCAATGTCCAGTCGGGCCAGCGAGGACACGAAGGAATCCTGGGCAAAGTGGCGGAGTCTCTGGCCGCCCAGCGAGGTTTGGAACCGAAGTAGGCCCGACGCGCCCGTTGACGCTCTCGGGAATGGCCCGATCCGGTTGGCGGATCGCGTCGAGGAGGAGCGATGACGCACCAAAGGTTTGAAGGGGAGCGCACGCTGATGCGCATCCACGTTTGCGAATCTGACAAGTGGGAAGGTAAGTCCCTCTACCAGGCCATCGTGAACCTGCTTCGTGACGAGGGCTTTCCGGGCGTCACCGTCCTGCGAGGTGTCGCCGGGTTCGGGTCTTCGCTCAGCTTTCATTCGAACAGAATCCTGCGAATTCCCGAGGATCTGCCGGTGGTGATCGAAGTGGTCGAGTATCAGGAACGAATCGAGCAAATTCTTCCGCGGCTCGACAAGATGGTCGAGGGCGGACTCATCACCCTGGAGAAGGTGCACGTCATCCTGTATCGCTCCAAGAAAGAATAAGGCCGCTTGTCGAGGGGGCAGGCTTCAATGTTGGGTGTTCAGCAAGTCGATTCGAGGGCTTACGCCCATGCGTACCTGCTCCGCACGCCGGAAGATCTCCCGAAAGATTTTCTGGTCCGCGCCGCGGAGGACGGCTTTCGCCTGGGAGTGTTCTTGCCGATGGACCAGTTCGGCGGCGCGAACGGCCTGCGCTTTCCGGCACGAATCCTCTTGCTCCGGGAGAACGAGTTGATCTGCGCGACCCATCCTTCCGAAGGGATCGATGAAGTTTGCATCCCAAAGGACCAGATTCTGCAACTAGAGGCCGGTCAAATTTTGCTCGACATGTGGGTAGGCTTGCTAACCAGGCAAGGGTCCTTCCATTGGCCTTACGCAGCCCACAATGCCGATGTCGTGGGTGAGTTTCAGCAGCGGCTGAAGGATTTCTTGTTTTCCGATGTGCCTTCAGGACTGCCTCCGAAAGCGCGTGTGCTGGGGGTCGAGCCAAGTCGCAAGGTGGGACATGCGGAGGCCGAAGAATTGTTGCCTGACGAGAAGGCATTCTTGCGATTCTGCATTGCGGCGCCGGCTGAAAAAAGGTCAACGCGAAAATCGCTGAGCCTGCTCAAACCCGGTCAGGAATGCGTCGTCGCGACGCATCGCCGGCTCCTCTGGATCACGGATCGGCAGAATGGATACGCACAGCCCTACGGCACGATCCGGCGATCCGCTCCCCTCGCTAGCGTCTCCGATGTGCGATTGGTGCGCGCCGCCGGAGAGCGCCGGGTTGTCCTCGCGCTCGGTCACAGCGTCGCGTGGCGAATTCCGGTTCAAGAACGGCAGGAGGAAGAGGCCCGCTTATTCTGCTCGGAACTAAGAAAGTGGTTGCGCTGATGCGTGCGAACAAGCTGCACGAGCGTCATCGGCAAAGTCTCGCCAGTTCGCTCTGCTTGGCGGAAGAGCGGGTCCGTCACATGGAAGCGCTTCTGGCCAGTCTGGAAAACCAGGACGCAGCGCCTGCCACAAACAGCAGAATCGTTGAGGAAGAAAAGAATGACGTTCGCCAGAAGGTGGCTGAGTTACGCGGGGCGATCCAAGAGTTTGCGGATCGCTTTTCCATTCCACCGGAAGCGGCGGACACCCGGCAGATGCTGGCGGGAGAGGTTGCCGCAACCTGGCTGACTCTGGAGAGCTGCCGCCCCAGCCGGCTGAGAAACAACGGGACTGAAATCGAGCCATCGCTCAGCGCCTCGATTGAAGCGGGCGTGGACGAGTTGGTGACCAAGATCATGGTCCTGCGAGGCAAGCTCCGATGAGATCTCCAGCGCACAGCGAGGACTGGGTGGGCCGCCAGCAGGAGCTCCGGCGGCTCTGCGATGCGATGGAGAAGCGCGAGAGCCTGCTGATTTGGGGCGACGCGGACGCCGGCAAGACGGCCCTGCTCGGAAAAGCGATCGGACAATCGCCCACCGATGCCCAAAAGGCCTGCCTCTATGCAGATGGGGGCGCGAGTGTGAAGGAAATTCTCCTGAAGCTAGTGCGCTCTCTCTGGGAAAACGGGCACCCGCGCGTGACGGAGAAATGGCGCGCGGCCCAGGGGCACCACC
>Ga0315268_10002132_pt1 | contig 22608 bp, 17 predicted proteins | sample C1_top_MG_FD_204535 | JGI IMG/M metagenome (GOLD analysis project Ga0315268, IMG submission 204535) | Sediment microbial communities from Yellowstone Lake, YNP, Wyoming, USA - C1_top | ecosystem: Environmental > Aquatic > Freshwater > Lake > Sediment | place: USA: Wyoming | collected 2017-08-01 | reverse complement strand
CCGAAACATTTCTCTCAGGAATCCTGGCCATCTTTGCCACTATTTTTTCAATATCCGAAGGCCGTATCTTCTTTCTGTGCAACGGGCCTGAAAACATGACAAAAGCCCCTGTCTCGTCAATCACGTCTATTGCCTTATCCGGAAGATACCTGTCATTTATATGCTTCGCGGAAAGATCGGCTGCCGCTTTCAGGGCTGCATCCGTGTAAACAATACCATGGTGTTCCTCGTAACGGGATTTAAGTCCTTTCAATATCTGAAACGTTTCGGAAATTGTGGGCTCAGGAACTTCAATTTTTTCAAAACGGCGGGACAACGCCCTGTCTTTCGCAAAATAGTTTTTATATTCCTCGTAAGTCGTTGACCCTATGCAGCGAAGTTCGCCTGTTGCAAGAGCGGGCTTTAAAATATTTGATGCGTCCATGGAGCCGCTGCTCGTCGCTCCGGCCCCGACAATTGTATGTATTTCGTCTATGAAGAGAACGGAGTTTTTCTTTCCCTGAAGCTCCGAAATAACCCCTTTCAACCGCTGCTCAAAATCGCCCCTGAATTTTGTCCCGGCAAGAACCGACCCAAGGTCAAGAGAATAAATACGGACATCTTTGAGTGCGTCAGGGACATCCCCCTTTAATATTTTCTGTGCAAGGCCTTCGGCAAGAGCGGTTTTCCCTACCCCGGGGTCGCCCACAAAAACAGGATTGTTCTTTCTTCTTCTGCAAAGGACCTGAAGGGTTCTCTCAATCTCAAGATCCCGGCCAATAAGGGGGTCAAGCTTGCCCTCCTCTGCCATTTTAATCAGATCAATTGTAAATGATTCCAGAAAATCGGATTTCTTCTTCCGGTCTGTCTTTTCAGTTTTGGCAAACCCGCCCGGTCCATCCTGAAGGCCGGTTTTTGAAATATCATGGGATATGTAGTTCAAAACGTCAAGACGGGAAACACCTTCAAGGCTGAGAAAATACTCCGCATATGAATCTTTTTCATCGAAAATGGCCGCAAGGATATCGCCGACTTCAACCTCCTGTTTTTCAGAAGAACGGGCCTGGTTAAATGCTCTCTGTATTACTCTCTGGAAGCCTGTAGTCTGCTGCAAAACATATTTAACGCCATCGGGAACACTCTCGACCCTCATTTTAAAAAAATTCTCGAGGGAGTGAGACAGGTTCTTAATGTTTCCGCCGCAGTTTTCAATTATATCAACGCCGGTGTTATCATGCATAATTGCAAAAAGAAGATGCTCCGTGCCGACATATTCATGGCGCCTCTTTTTCGCCTCTTTAACTGCAAGGCCAAGTGTTTCACTGAGTTCCTTACTTATCATAATCCTACTCCTTCTCTATGGAACATCTGAGAGGAAATCCTTTTTCACGGGCAAGGGCATGCACGGAATTCATCTTCGTTTCCGCAACTTCAAACGTATACAACCCGCATATCCCGATCCCCTGCCTGTGAACACTCATCATTATCAGGATAGATTCTTCCGTCGATTTATTAAATACAGTTATAAGAATCTCCACCACAAAATCCATTGTTGTATAATCGTCATTGTGAAGGAGCACCTTGTACATAGATGGTTCTTTAGCTTCTTCCTTGGTAATGGAAAGGGTTCTCTCTTCAATTTCCGGACTTATATTATTTCCCATAAACGGCTTATGCCCAACAATATTATTGTAAATTCTATAAAAAAAACGCTTTATGAACAAGATTTTTTTAATACAATAATAACGATTGCGGGAAAAGTCAAAACCGCGGTTTCTTTAGCCGTTTAGGCAAGCAGTTTGACTGTTTTTCTTTTCCAGAGCTTGTAAATTGCCGGATAGACAATAAGTTCCAGCAGAAATGATGTTACAAGACCCCCTATCATTGGAGCCGCAATACGTTTCATTACATCGGTTCCGGTTGCCGTTGACCACATAATCGGTAAAAGGCCCATAAATGCTGCTGCAACCGTCATCATCTTGGGGCGCACCCTTTTAACAGCCCCGTGAACTATAGCCTCATCCAATTCGCCAATGTTTTTAAGATTTCCAGCTTTTTTTGCTGAATCATAGGAAAGATCAAGGAAAAGCAGCATGAATACTCCTGTTTCAGCGTCAAGCCCTAAAAGCGCGATCATTCCGACCCATGCGGCTATTGAAACGTTGTAATCGAGAAAATAGAAGAGCCAGATTGCGCCTATGGCGGAAAAAGGCACCGCCAGCATGACAACCATGGACTTAAAGGCGGAACGGGTGTTCATGTAAAGAAGAATAAATATCAGAACGAGTGTAATCGGGACTATCACCTTAAGGAGTTCATGAACCCGCAGCATGTTTTCGTACTGGCCGCTCCACTGCAATACATATCCTGTTGGAACGGAAAGCTTTTTTGCAACCTCTTTTTTGGCTTCCGCAACATAGCTCCCGATATCACGTCCTGCGATATCAACATAAACATACCCCGTAATAAATCCGTTTTCATTGCGCAGCATGGATGGTCCGCTAACAATCTCAATATCTGCAAGTTGCACCAGAGGCACCGATGACCCCATCGGGGTTGAAACAAGAATGCGCCCCAGCCTGTCCATGTCGTCGCGGAGTTCGCGCGGATATCGCAGGTTAACCGGATAACGCTCACGCCCCTCGATCGTTGTTGTTATGTTTTCGCCCCCGATTGCACTTATTATAACCGACTGGAGTTTTTCAATCGTAAGGCCGTAGCGGGCAAGCTGATCCCTGCGGGGTTTAAAATCGACAAAAAATCCTCCTGCCACACGTTCGGCATAAACACTTCTTGTGCCGGGAATATCACGGACGATATTCTCAAGGCTGGCGCCTATCTTTTCGATCTCTTTGAGATCGGAACCGGATATTTTTATGCCGACAGGAGTGCGTACTCCTGTTGAAAGCATATCTATACGCGCCTTGATCGGCATCGTCCACGCGTTCGTCACTCCCGGTATGCGCAAGGCAAAGTCCATTTCGTGAATCAGGTCTTCCCACGACATGGTGTCAGGCCAGGCCGGACGAAGCATTGCCTTTAAAAATCCCGGTGCCCACGAGGAGTACCATCTCTTCTTTGGCCTCCACTCGTTCTCGGGCCTTAGTATTACGGTCGTCTCCATCATGGAAAATGGAGCCGGGTCGGTTGACGTTTCAGCCCGCCCTGCTTTTCCAAAAACTCTTTCCACCTCAGGAAATGATTTTAATACACGGTCCTGTGTAGTAAGAAGCTCCTGGGCCGCTGTAACCGAAATCCCCGGCAGGGTTGTGGGCATATAAAGAATGCTTCCTTCCCTCAGGGGAGGCATGAATTCCGATCCGAGCTTGAAGTAAACCGGTAAGCTTAAAGCAACAAGCAAAACCGAAGATGCAATAATCGACTTGGGGTGCTTAAGCACAAATCTGCAGACCGGTTCATAAACTTTAAATATAACCTTGCTGACGGGATGGCGCTCCTCCGAATAATATGTACCAACAAGCGCTTTATTTGCAATCCACGCGAACCATTTCGGCCTGAACACAAAAGGATCTATCCTTGTAAAGAGCATCCGCATTGCAGGATCGAGTGTTACGGCAAGGAGTGCGGCTATCGCCATTGCAAGTGTTTTGGAATAAGCGAGAGGCTTAAACAGCCTCCCCTCCTGATCCACAAGCGAAAAAACAGGGAGAAAAGCAACTGCTATTACAAGCAGTGAAAAGAAAACCGAAGGCCCCACTTCCTTCAGAGCTGCGAGGCGCACCTCATGGAAATCCCCTTTTCTGCCGTCCGCCTGCCAGTGGTAAATCTTGTTGTAGGCGTTCTCCACCTCGACTATCGCCCCGTCAACCAGAACACCTATCGATATTGCTATGCCGGCAAGGGACATGATGTTTACATTAATATTCAGAAGATACATCGGGATAAAGGCGATAAGTACCGAGATCGGGATGGTGGCAATAGGAACAATGGCCGAAGGAATATGCCAGAGAAAAAAAAGAATAATCAGCGATACGACAACCATTTCTTCAGTGAGTTTATCCTTTAACGTTGCGAGCGCCCTTTGTATAAGATCGGAGCGGTCATAAGTCACGAGTATCTCAACTCCCTTTGGAAGGGAAGGCTCAATATCTTTTATCTTTTGTTTGACCCTGTTGATGACATTGAGAGCATTTTCCCCGTGCCTCATAACAACAATGCCGCCTACAGTATCGCCAAGACCGTCAAGATCCGAAACTCCTCTTCGTATTTCAGGCCCCAGCTCAACACGCCCGATGTCCGAAAGAAGAACCGGAATGCCGCCCGGTCCTGTCTTTAAAACTATTTTTTCAAAATCGGACGTAGACCGTGCGTATCCGTGCCCCCGCACCATATATTCAGTGCCGCTCCATTCAAGAAGTCTTCCTCCTACTTCATTATTCGATTCCCGGACCGCTTCCGCAACTTCATTAAGTGAGAGGCCGAAAGCCGCAAGACGGTTCGGATCAACTGTCACCTGGTACTGCTTCACAAAGCCCCCTATTGAAGCAACCTCTGCAACACCCTGTACCGACTGCAGCGCGTAACGCAGGGTCCAGTCCTGGTATGAACGGAGCTTGTCAAGTGAATGGCTTCCGGAACGATCGACAAGGGCATACTGAAACACCCATCCGACTCCCGTGGCATCAGGTCCCAGCTCAGTCTGAACGCCCTGGGGAAGACGGGACTGAATTTTGGAAAGATATTCAAGAACTCTCGAACGAGCCCAGTATATGTCGGTTCCATCCTGGAATATCACATAGACGTATGAAAACCCGAAATCGGAAAAACCTCGTATGGCCTTAACCCTGGGAGCGCCAAGAAGGGCAGTTATTATCGGATAGGTCAACTGATCTTCAATGATATCCGGAGACCTGTCCCACCTTGAGTATATGATTACCTGGGTATCTGAAAGATCCGGAAGCGCATCGAGGCGTATTATATTCATGGTATATACGGCTGCCGCCATAAGCACCAATACCCCCAAAATAACAAGAATACGGTTCTTCGCGGAAAATTCGATTATTTTATGTATCATTTGCCCCCTCCGGCTCCTGTCGCCTGCAGAATCGCAGCCCGCACCCGTGATTCGGAATCAAGAAGGAAATTTGCCCGTACAACAACCTTTTCACCTGCCCTGACCCCTGATATTACCTGGGCAAACCCTCCGCTGCGATATCCGACTTTAACTTCCCGTGGCTCGAAACGATCTTCGCCGATACCCACAAAAACAATCTGGCGAAGGCCTGTATTCATAACGGATGAATCAGGGACAACGACCGAATCCGAAGTCTCGATCTTCATCGAAACATTCACATACATTTCAGGCTTTAGGGAAAAATCGCTGTTTTGAAACTCGAATCTTGCTCTTAATGTGCGGCTCTGAGGATCAAGATAAGGATATATATAAGAGATCCGGCCGGTCTTTTCCGCTTTCGGGTCGTATGGAAATGTAAATACAGCCTTTTGTCCCAGCCGGATAAGGTGGGCTTCAAACTCGTAAAAATCGGCTTCAATCCATACTCTGGAAAGATCCGTCATGGTAAAAAGCACCATTCCGGGTTCAACCTGCTGGCCTTCATAAACCCCTTTTGCAGTCACAAAACCGGAAACCGGCGCAAGTAAAGTAACCGTTCGTTTCGGGAGACCGGTCTGCTCTATTTCCTTTATTAAGCTTTCGGGAACATCGAAGAGTTCAAGCCTTTTTCTTGCGGCTTTTAAAAGGTCTTCGCCTCCTTTCTGAACTTCAGGTATTGAAGAGTTAGCAAACCGCATGGCATTTTCCCGTGCGCGCAGAAATTCCTCCTGGCTTCCAAGAAGCTGTGGTGAATAAATGCTCAAAAGGGGCTGGCCGGCTTTAACAAGCTGGCCGGTTGTGTTTACATACAGCTTTTCTATCCATCCTGAATTTTTTGTATGCACATGGCGGATACGGGTTTCATCCGGCTTAACAAGGCCGACGGCCCTGATGTCTCCCTCCAGTTTCTGCTTTGTAGCCTCGGCGACCTGAATACCGGCAAGGCGGATTCCTTTTTCATCTATGGTAACCGTTGCATGCCCTTTTACTCCCTTGTCAGGCGGTGAAATCTCATCGGAATAGACCGGCACATAGTCCATTCCCATATCATCCTTTGCGGGAACAGGCGAGCTTATCGAAGGATCCATCGGGTTGCGGTAGAAAAGGATCTTCCGTTCTCTGCTCAAAGGCTGTTCAATCTTATTTTTTTCAGGCTCAGCAGCTTGTTTTGTTGAAGGAGAAATCTCAGCGGTCTTTTCTGATGATTCAGACTTGCCTTTTTCAATCGGCACAAGATCCATTCCGCAGATAGGGCAGCTTCCGGGTTTCTCAGAAATATATGTGGGATGCATTGGACACTGATATTGAACCGCATGCTCATCTTTGCTCTTTTGGGCACAGGCGGATATAAAGGCGGCCAGGAAAAATGCTGTTAGGACAATAACTATTAATTTATATCCATGAGCTGATATCTTCATGGTTTTTCTCCTTTCTTTTCATTTAAAGGGAAAGGGGCTGTAAAAGCATCTATACCGGCCCATGATATAAACCTGTCCGACTCCCGGCGCGCAAGCTGTGAAAGTGCATCAAGCCAGAGTTTATAATCTTCTATGACAACCGAAAAATCAGCCCGGCCGGCAATATATGAAGCGCGCGCCGAATTGAGAGCAGCGCTCGTCTGAGGGATAATGGCATCCCTGTACCATCTGATCTGTTCCTGATCCCTGTTCCATCTTGCAAAAAGAGCTGCGATTTCCGAGCTGATGACTGTTTCAGCTTCTTTAAGGTTTTTTCTGGCCTCTTCAAGTTTATGCCCTGCCGCACGCTTAAGAGGCTTTTGCCTGCTGTTTTGCCATACAGGGAGAGTCATACCAAAAGAAACAACAGCCATCGGATCATATTCATTGTCAAAGCCTATTCCGGCTCCTGCAAAAAAGTCCGGCCAAAAATCGAGTTCGGCCGATTCAAGCCTGTACTCAGCCGATTTCACAGCAGCTTTTTTAATAAAAACAGCGGGAGAATTTGCCAGGGCAAGATCTTCCAAGCTCTTTTTACCTTCATGCTTTATGGAAACCGAAGGCAAAGCCGTGACTTTCCCCACCGGGAAATTTCCGGAGCGTCCAAGCAACCTGTTTAACCCGGCAGCCATGCCCGTCCGCTCGGCTGCGATATCATTCATTCGCTCGGTAAGGCGTGATGACTCAAGCTGGGCTTTTATCTGCGACTCCTGCTCTCCCTCTCCTGTGCTGTATCGCATGGCTGCTGTGGCCTCCAGCATTTTTACAAGTTCTCTTGCCGCATTAAGAGTCATTGCCTCGCTGTCAAGAGCATAAAGTCCGGCATAAATGGTGCGAACATCCCTTGTAATCTGCCTTTCAATATCAACAAGGCCGGCATATTCCAGCTCCAATTCGGCGCCTGCGGTTTTCCCCAAAACGGAACGCTTCCCCGGAAAAGGGAATTTCTGCTTTAAAACAATTTCCCCTTTTATGAAGGCCGGAGACGAAAGGGAACTGATATTTTCCTCAAGGGAGAATTCAAGTTCAGGATCCTGAAGAGCCGAAGCAGGTTCAATAAGCTCCCTTGATGCGGCAACTCTAGATCGGACGGCCCCGACAGCCGGAGACATTTCAAGCGCTTCAGCTATCAATTCATCAACAGGCGGTGCCAATGCACTCTCTTCTGTTTTCGCTGCATTGGAAGGGGCTGTTGTATCTACTCGTTTATCAGCAGCATCTCCGTTTCCATGAAGAACCGGGATGAGCAGCGCCAGTAACACAATGAATCGAAGAATTATTTTTACTCTCAAGAAATCCTCCCATACCCTTCGGCAGTATTGCTCGGGAATTGACATGGCCACTCTTATCATTCCCTTTAATTTTTGAACATTTATTCGCTTCCGCTCAGAACTTCGTATCGCTTGAACCCTTGAACCCCGGAACCCCTGAATCCTTATTTTTTTGCATCAGGGCCTGAAATTATCTCTCCGCATGAAAGCATTTTAGAGCCATAATATGGGTTGCGAATTTTTGCTCCCTTCTGAAGCCATGATCCAGGATTCATGGAGCAATATATCACGTTTATCCCTGAAGGCTTTGACATTGAAGTCCACATAACCATCGGTTTTGATAACTCCACGAGCGTGGCTCTCAATGATGCAATATCCTTAGCCAGAGCCATTTTCTTTGCTCCCTCTGAAATATTCTTCGGTATATTCTTGTAATGAGAAGCATGCTCTCCTGTAACAAGAGAAGATGAAATGTTTCCGGCAAGGCTTTCGATTTTTTTTGCAGCATCGGCAACTCCATCCGTTTTATCTGAAGCGAGACTGTCTGCTATTTTAAGATATTCCGCAAGAATCGGCTGCATCAGTTCATCGAACTTTTCACTACCTGCAAAAACAGGATTTCCTGTTGATAAAATTATCAGAAACATAAAACCGATTATAAAGATTAAATAAAGTCTTTTCATTTTTTCACTCCATTATTTGATTATTATATTTTTCTTCTCCCAGTTCTTTGGAAAAGGAGTCAAGAAATTATTCAAAATAATCGTATTATCTTTTAACTATTGAAAATAAAAGGATAAATTTGAAAAGCAAACTTTAAACGTAAAACAGATTGTGGATATATTATGTACAGGCTGAATACATAACGGAAATTATACAGATATATTGTATCCATGTGAATTGTGCTGTCAATATGTTTCAGCCTGATGCAGTTGGTTTATCGGTGTTTGATCAGGCTCCGACCTCATCAGACGCAGTTGTATTTTCAAGTTTCTTCATAAGAGGCCCGTCTTTTCGCCATGTATAACATGTATCGATCAGATATTTTTCCATCGATTCACGTGATAATTTATCGTTAAAGGGCTTTCTTGCAATGTTTGACCAGAAACCCTGCACAGCAGCCGGGGCCATTACCAGCAGAAGTGTAGTCAGATGAGAACAACCCATTATTCCGCCTGTTATCTTCTTCACCTTAGCCGAAAAGCCGGGAGCAATATTAAGACCTTCGATTTCCTTAAGACTGTTTATAGTTTCAAGACAGTCCGCATGAGGAGTGCGGGGCATTTCAACCTCGATTTTTTTTATCGCAAGCCGGTCACCTACTATCATACGGATAATCATGTGATGAAGCGTTCCCGGGGAATGCGCCTCTCCCGACAGAAGATAATATTGTTTTAACCGTTCGTCTTTTAAGACACCTTCCACAATTATTCCTTCGCCTTCACATTCATAGGTAGATACTTCCACGCTTCTCACATGAATCTTTTCTCCGCACCGTTCTTTCAGGCTCATCTCTTTATCCTTCCGCTTGCGATTTAGTTTTACCAATACTTTCTGACTTTTTATTAATACCGATACCTTCGTAAAAAGTCAAAAACGACTTTTTTTTACTAATACTATTTCAAGTTTCTTTTTACACTTTGAAAAAAATACCGACATCTTTCGATAATCACAAAGAACAACTCATTTTATCAATTAGATGTTTTAAATATATTTTCAAATAGTTATATGTAATACATCGCAAATTTTTCAATGGTATGGATATTGCTTTTCCTCAAAACAAGCAATACCTTGCAGAGGGAAATCGGATAAATTGAAAAAGGAGGAGCCGTGGATATTTTATCAAAAGCAAAACTTCTTGTTCACATTTTAAGGTGGCGGTTTACATGGAACCGTAAAAATCTTGATTACAAGATCAAAAATATTAACAATCCCAGGTTCATGAGCGCAATGGAAGCAATAAAACTCATACCCGATGGCGCAACCGTTTTCTCTTCAGGGCTTGGCGGAAACACACGCTGCTCGGTATGGTTCTGGGCGACTGAACGATCCTTCCGGGAAACAGGGCATCCAAGAAATTTGACGCACATCAACGTCGGAGCCCAGGGCGGACGCGGGAAGGTTCCCGGTACCGTTGAAAACCTTGCTGGCCAGAAGGGGTGTGTCACCCGTTATATCGCCGGACATCTCGAAACGGCAAAAGCGATGCTTAAACTGGCAGATCTGGGGCAGGTTGAGCTTCATACTTTTCCGCAGGGAATAGAAACCTTTCTGATCGAAGCCCAGATCAGGGGTGTGTATGAAATAGAAACCGAGACCGGTGTCGGGACTTTTCTTGACCCGCGAACAGGAAACGGAACAGCAGTTATACCCGGAACCGGTAAAAGCATGTCGGAAGCAGCAGGCGATAAACTTCGATACCGGCTTCCCAGAATAGATATCGCCTACTTCATCGCTCCTGCGGCAGACAAAGAAGGAAATATTTACGTCCGGAACTGCTGCATGTACACGGAAAGTTACGAATCGGCCCTTGCGGCTAAAGCAAATGGAGGCAAGGTACTGGTAAGTGTCGCGGAAATAATAGAAAAAAACGAAAATGAGATTTTCCTTTCCGCCGATAAAGTTGATGCTATAGCAGTTCACCCCTATAATGAGCAGGCAGCCTCCATTCCCCAGCTAAAATACTGGAAGATGTTCACCGAAGGAGCAAATGTCGATAAAAAAGATGCCATTGATAAATTAAGGTTCATCAACCAGGTTCTTGGTATCACGCCAAAGCGCGGCCCGGTTGAAGATACTCTTGCCCGGCTCGGAGGTTCAGTGTTTACCAGGCATGTAAAAAAATGTTCTAATATCGTAGTTGGTGTTGGCCTTCCGGAGGAAGTTTCACGCCTTATTTACGAAGGAGGGCTTTTTAATGATGTAACCTTCATTTCCGAAACAGGCGTAATAGGCGGACTTCCGGGGCCCGGCATTTTCTTCGGGGCCGGCATTAATCCAAAAGAAATAATGTCATCGACCCAAACCTTTCACCTTTGCTATGAGCACCTCGATGCAACTATCCTTGGAATCCTTGAAGCCGACAGCCATGGGAATATAAACGTATCAAAGCGCGGGAAAGGAGCTATTAATTATGTCGGCCCCGGCGGATTCCCGGATTTTTGTGCTGCAGCAGAGACAATTATCTTTGTAGGAAGCTGGATGGCAGGCGCCGTAATGTCGATCAAAAACGGCGGGCTTGTAATCGATAAACCCGGTAAACACAAATTCATAAGCAAGGTAAGCGAAATAACAATGAGCGGAGAACAGGCTCTTAAGAAAAATAAAAAAGTCCTTTATGTAACAAATGTAGGGGTCTTTAAGCTCACTGACAGGGGAATGGAACTTATCGAGGTTATGCCCGGTATAGACATTAAAAAGGATATAGTTGATTCATGCCCCATGAAGATTATATTTCCGGAAACCGGGAATATTCCGGTCGTTGAAAACTCAATAGTAACCGGGCAGGGCTTTAAGCTGAAATGGGATTAGTCGTTTTTATATTGCAATACTAAGCTCTTTTTCGTATAAGACCATAGCGCTTTATCAAAATTAACGATCAGAAGGTTTCGGCTTCCGGTTTTTGTTTGAACTTTTTCCTCTTTCTTCAACCAGAAACCAGCGACCAGGAACCAGAAACTATCAGTTTAATACGAGGATGTCATGAAATACGGAAAAGACAAAAGCATGTTTTTATATTTTAAAGCCATATTGGTATTCATTTTTATATTTGCTGTCTCAGATAATGTTTTTGCCTTACAAACAATAAATGAAGTCAAGAGCAAATGGATCGGGGTCAGCATAGACAAACTTATTGAAAAACATGGTTATCCTGACCAAAGATTTACGGCCCCGAATGGAAACACCGTTTATGTTTTTATAAAAAATGTCAGCAAACTTTACCCTGTCCCGGTTTTCAGGCAGCCGGAACGGAAGGATGTCGATATTTTCAATACCAAAACAGGGGCATATTCTTATGGTACAACGACAAGCGGCGGAGGGTGGACGGTTGAACAACAAATGCAGAAATCCGAATGCGCCGGCTATTTTGAAGTAAACAGTGAAAACATCATTATTGAAGTGAAGTTTAAGGGTGAGGAGTGCCCGAAATAAAAACTATTCAATCTCTTTTTCCAGTTCGCTGATTGGTATTTCCTTTACCATGGCCGAACCAATCCCGGATAAGAAAACAAAATTCAAGGAAGCATCTTCTCTCTTTTTGTCCTTTTTTATCGCGTCAAAAACTTTTACCCGGTCACAGGGGAGTTCAACCGGAAGACCGAAGAGTTCAATCAATCTCTTTAACCTTTCAAATTCTTCCTGCTTTAAAAACCCTTTTTTAACCGAAAGTTCACTTGCGGCAATTATTCCCGCTGCCACCGCTTCGCCGTGCGGAATACCGAGAGTTCTCTCAAAGGCATGGCCGAATGTATGCCCGAAATTGAGTTTTCTCCGTTCACCCTTCTCCTTTTCATCACTGGAAACGATATATGATTTGATCCTGACCGAATCGCAAACCAATCGTTCGATAATTTTATGGTCAAGGGAAAGAGCTTTTTTATGGCTACTTTCGAGAAAAGCAAAAAGTTCCGTATCGCATATTGCCGCGTGTTTTATTATTTCTGCAAAGCCGTTGAGCAACTCTCTTTCAGGAAGGGTTGAAAGAAGGCTTAAATCACAGATAACAAATTCAGGCTGATTGAAAAGACCGACTATATTTTTGTATCCTCCCAAATTTACGCCGTTTTTACCTCCTACACTTGCGTCAACCTGAGAAAGAAGAGTAGAAGAGACAAAACCGAACCGGATGCCTCTTAAGAAAGTGGAAGCAGCAAACCCTGCGATATCACAAACAACCCCGCCCCCTATTCCGGCTATATAAGATGACCTGTCAACACTAAATTCAAGAAGCCTTTCATATATATTGCGGACAGTATCGAGAGTCTTGGATTTTTCACCCGGTTCAATTTTTATGACTCTGCATGGAGGAAAGTCCTTTCCATGGCAGTTCCATACGTTCTCATCTGTTATTATTACAGTCTTTTCGACCGGCAAATACCTGCCTATATTTGAAAGGTTTTCACCGACCATTACTGAAGAATTGCCTGCGCTGCCTTTTATCTTTATGGTTTTAACCATTAAAATCTCCGGTCTCCGGTTCATTCAGTGAATGGTTGATAGTGAATAGTCGTCAGTGAAAAGATTAACAATCTGAAGGCGTTCAGCTGAAAACTATCAGCAATTTCAACCTGTTTACTATTCACTGTTCACTATTCACCATCCACTATTCGCACCATTATCTCTTGTTAAAGATATCGTATATAGCCTTTACCTGTCTGCATAGTATTTCAAACTGGTGCGGGTAAAGGGACTGTGCCCCGTCGCTCAAAGCCGTTTCCGGAGCGTGATGCACTTCAACCATAAGGCCATGGGCTTCTGCAGCGACTGCGGCGCGGCTTAAAGGTATAACCTGGTCTCTGCGGCCTGTTGCATGGCTCGGATCAATTATTATCGGAAGATGGCTCTCTTTTCTCACTACAGGAATTGCTGAAAGGTCGAGTGTGTTGCGGCTGTGGTGAGAAAAAGTCCTCACTCCCCTTTCACATAAAACCACTTTTGAATTTCCTCCCTCAAGAATATATTCGGCAGCCATAAGAAATTCTTCTATTGTAGCTGCCATCCCTCGTTTTAATAAAACAGGTTTTGATGATTTGCCTGCACGCCGCAAAAGGCTGAAGTTCTGCATGTTACGGGTACCAATTTGCACCATATCGGCGTAATTTTCGACCATGTCAAAATGTTCAAAGTCCATGACTTCAGTCACAACCGGCATTCCAGTCGATTCACGGACTTCAGCCAGTATTTTTAATCCTTCTTCACCAAGCCCCTGGAAAGAATAGGGTGAAGTCCTCGGTTTGAATGCGCCGCCTCTGAATATCTGCGCTCCTGCATTTTTTACATGTCGGGCTATTGTTTGGGCCTGCTCCCGGCTTTCAATAGCGCAGGGACCGGCAATTATTGCAAGGTGTCCGTTCCCGACGGGCACATCTCCAACATAAACGATAGTATCTACCGGTTGTACTTCGCGACTGACAAGCTTGTAAGGCTTTGTGACCGGAATGGCCTCTTTTACTCCGGGAAGTCCCAGCACGACAGAATCGTCAACAGGCCCCTTGTTGTTTAAAATGCCGATTGAAACTCTGTCTCCGCCGGGAATCGGACGCGCCGTATATCCCCTTGCCTCAATGGCTGCCACAACAGCATCGATCTCATCCCGGGTTGCCTTTTTATCCATTACTACCAGCATCTGTATATCCTCCTTAAGAAACCTGGACTCCGGTTTCTGGTTTGATTGTCTGAAGGTTTTTAGACTGAAGACTGTTAGTAGCTTCAGTCTTCTGCATTCAGCCTTCAGCCGACTTACTGTTCACTATTCACTTTGCCGCAGGCGGATGTCCTTTTTCTCTGTCCCCATAAAAACAAAAAAGGACCGCGAGCTTTTTTCTGTCTGCCCACGATCCCTGTTATTCCAAAAAAACCGGTGAATTACAAATTAAAAACCCTGTAGGCAAACCCCTCCCTGCTGTTATTGCGCCACCAGCACCAGTAAAAGTTCTGTGTTGTATAATACCTGATAAGAGTCATTTGCCTTAAAACCTGTTCCTAAATGATTTTTGTTCAAGCTACCGGAATTGCCTTCCGATTGTCAAGAGGTTTTTCAGGTTTTTAAGTTTCAGCCTTTTCGTCATCTGTTCATACTTCCCTGAATATAACCTTCAAGATCCATTGAAACATACAAATATCCCGCCTTTTTCATTTTACCAACTATCGATTTTCTCATTTTCTCTTTTATCATTCTCTCAAATTCTTCACTTGCCAGTTCAATTCTTGCAAGAGTTCCGTGATGCCTGACACGGCAGGTGCCAAAGCCAAGATCTGCCATGGCATACTCAGCTTCTTCGATCATTTTAAGGCTTTCTTTTGTGACAGGCGTGCCATAGGGTATCCGCGTTGCAAGGCAGGCCATAGATGGTTTGTTCCAGGTTCCAAGGCGCATTTTTTTGGAAAGAATACGGATATCCTGCTTTGAAAGTCCGGCATCTATCATAGGGGCCGCTATTCCCAGCTCATTAGCGGCTGAAAAACCGGGGCGAAAATCCTTAAGATCATCTGTATTTGCGCCATGGGCAAGATCTCTTATTCCTCTTTCTGATGCTGCTTTCATCATCCGTGGAAAAAGATTTCTTTTGCATATATAGCACCTGTCCCTGTTGTTTGCAGTAAATTCGGGAATGTTCAATTCATTCGATTGAATAATTATATGCTCAATTCCGTGTTTATTCGTATAATTCACTGCAAGATCCGTTTCCCTTTCAGGATGAACCTGAGATTTTGCGGTAATAGCAATAACATTTCTTTTTAATGCCTTATGGGCAACGGCAAGCAGAAAAGTGCTGTCTGCACCGCCTGAAAATGCAATGGCAAGGGAATTATAGCCTTTTATGGCAGATGTAAGGCGCTCCATTTTAAATTTAAGATCATCTTCATTCATTTTACCTTCCTTCTTCAAGCTGCACTGCTTTCACTATTTAATTGCTGTTAAAGCTCTTATTGCAGGTATAATAATGTTTACAAAATATGATGTATACTTTATATAAAATCAAAGTGAATTTCTCAATAAACTTATGATAGTTTATCCGAAAGGAATATGTCATGGGAAAGACGAAAAAATACATTTTCATTATCGTCCTTGCCGTTTTACTTTTCATAACCATAATGATCAGCCATTCAAACAGAAACAACTACTATGTGAAATACAAGGCTGGAGCTGTCGAAATATCAAAGGGAAGATTCTCTCCTTTGGGAAAAGAACTGTTTATCATGATGCCTGGTGCACAGCCGCCGAGCCCCGCAAAGAAGATATATAACCGTGAAGAGATTTTCCCATACATCACAAGATATTATATCGATAAGGCTGACGCCGTACTGGATGTACCCGGCCTCCCCGACTTTGACGGAATGAGAACATACCTGAATAAATCGTTATCCTTTGCAATAACTCCCGATCTTCAGAAAGAGGCTGGTATCCGCCTCGACAAGATTGACAGGATGGTTCTTCTTTACAAAGCTGATATTGCCATAAGTAAAGATACAATCACAGAGCTGAAAGCTGCGCTTGAATATCTGAACAGGTCTTCATCCCTTGGTCCGGACGCGATAGAATCAGAACTGATAAAACATAAAATAGAGTCGGTCCGCAATCGAATGACAGTTATTGAGACTGCTCAGCAGGCAAAGACATCGGTTCAGGACAACCATTTGAAATAAAAAGGAATTGTTAATGGAAAAAAAACAGATTAAAGGGGTTATCCCTCCCATGCTTACCCCTTTTAAAGCAAACGGTGATGTTGACTATGACAAGCACATCCGGAATATGGAAAGCTGGAATAAAGACAAGCTGGCAGGATACCTGGTTCTGGGATCAAACAGCGAAACAGCTTATTTGAATGAAACCGAAAAAATCAAGCTGATGAAACTGACTGTGAAGCATGCCAGAAAAGGCCGCATGATAATGGCTGGAACCGGAGTGGAATCGGCCCGGGAAACCATTGCCCTGACCAACAAGGCCGCGGATCTCGGGGTGGATGCTGCCCTGATCCTGACTCCGTCCTACTATCATGCCAAGATGAATGAAGAGGCCCAGATCAGATTCTTTACCGAAGTTGCCGACCACACAAAGATTCCGGTGATGATTTACAACGTGACCGCTTTTACGCATATCAATGTTACGGTCAATACCGTCCGGGTTTTAAGCAAACACCCCAACATTTTAGGGATGAAAGACAGCACCGGCAACGTTCCGCAGTTGGTCGCTTTTTCCGCTGTAATCGACAAGGGTTTTAACCTGATGACCGGTACGCTTTCAGCCTGGTTTCCGGCCCTGACCCTGGGAATAAAAGCCGGAATTTTCGCTGTGGCCAATTGCGCACCCAATGAATGCAGCGCGATACAGACGACATTTGACAAGGGCGATCATGACGCCGCAAGGAAGCTTTACTTCAGGATATTCCCGGTCAATAACGCCGTAACCGCCACCTATGGCATTGCCGGGTTGAAGTATGCCGCGGATTTGATGGGGTATCAGGGCGGCCATGTGCGCTTACCCCTGCTCCCGTTAAAGGAAGAAGAAAAAATTAAGATCAAGGAGATCCTTCAGACCGCCGTACTGATTTAGGTTAAGAATCCTAAATTTTCACCGGCACATTATAAACCTCCGTTGCCGCTTCGATGGCGCCCAGTTGGGCTTTGAACCCTTTCGCTTTCAGCACGGCCTCAAGGGCGGAAAGGAACAGGAAGACGTTTTTGCGGCGGGTTGTAACGAGCACCCTATTCACCCATCACTCATCACTCGTCACTATTTACTCGTCACTATTCACAAGATGGCATGCCGCGAGATGCTCTTCGCCAACAGTTCCCGGCGCAGGCAAAAGCTTCGGCTCTTCGGATCTGCACCGGCCGAAAGCATAAGGACAGCGGGTGTGAAAACGGCATCCCGGAGGCGGACTCAAAGGGGATGGAACGTCTCCGTGAAGGACCATTTTTTGTTTCCTTACTGACGGGTCGGGAACAGGAATTGCCGATATAAGGGCTTGCGTATAAGGATGGAGGGGATTCTTATAAACCGAATCTGCATCTGTATATTCAACAATTTTACCGAGATACATAACCGCGATATTGTCGGAAATATGTTTTACAACGGAAAGATCATGTGCAATGAAGAGATAGGTCAGGTTCATTTCGGATTGCAGATCAAGAAGAAGATTAAGTATCTGGGACTGGATTGAAACATCAAGCGCCGATACGGGCTCATCACAGATTATCAGTCTGGGCTTCAAGGCTATAGCCCTTGCGATTCCTATTCTCTGGCGCTGTCCTCCGCTGAATTCGTGCGGAAACCGGGTGATCGAGCTTTCCGGCATTCCCACGCGCAACAGAAGATTTTCAACATCCTTCCGTCTTGTTGACCGGGAGCCGATTCCATGAATTATCAACGGCTCTTCCAGAATATCTCCCACAGTTTGCCTTGCATCCAGAGACTCAAATGGGTCCTGGAAAACCATCTGCATATTTCTTCTAAGCGGCCTTATTTCACTCTCCGGCATACCGGAGATATTTTTCCCTTCAAATATCACGTCTCCGCCGGTTAATCCATAAAGTCTTAAAATAGCTCTTCCGACAGTTGTCTTGCCGCATCCGGATTCACCGACAAGCCCGACAGTCTTACCGGCCGCGACTTTCACAGAAACCCCGTCAACAGCATATACTTTTCCGGTTTTCCTGCGGAATACGCCCCCGTAAACAGGAAAATGTACTTTAAGATCTCGTGTTTCAAGCAGGTAATGCTCCTGCTGTTTCGGTTCAGGCATAGAGATAGCAGTTCACATCGTGTTCATTGTCAATATAGAAAGCGGGAGGAGAAACAGTCTCGCACACGGCCATTGCATCAGGGCACCGGTTCCTGAATCTGCAGCCCTCTGGAAGTTCATGAAGGGCAGGAACCATGCCCTTTATAATATGCAGCTTCGTTTTTCTCTTTCCTTCAAGATGCGGAATAGACAAAAGAAGCCCTTTTGTATAAGGATGCTTCGGCTCCCGGAAAAGCTTATCGACAGGCGCCTTCTCGGCCACTTTCCCGGCATACATAACAAGCACCCTGTCGCTTGTTTCAGCTATAACGCCAAGCGCATGGGTAATAAAAATTATTGCCATGCCGGTTTCATCCTGAAGCCTCTTCATAAGATCGAGTATCTGCGCCTGTATTGTCACATCAAGGGCAGTGGTAGGTTCATCGGCTATCAGGATATCGGGTTTGCATGCAAGCGCCATTGCAATCATCACTCTCTGGCGCATGCCCCCCGATATATTGTGAGGATATTCCTCAATGCGTTTTCCGGGATCTGAAATTCCGACTTTTTGCAGCATCACGATAGATTCTTCCCGGATCTCTTTTCCACTCATGCCGGAATAACGAAGCCTGAAAACCTCTCCGATCTGGTCGCCTATCCTGTGAACCGGATTTAAGGCCGTCATCGGCTCCTGGAATATCATGGATATTCTGTTTCCGCGTATCTCATGCATATTTTCGGCAGGTAAAGCCGCTATATCTGTTCCGGAAAAAATGATACGCCCTCCATCGATCCGGCCGGATGGCTTTGGGAGAAGCCTCATGATTGAAAGAGCAGTAACGCTTTTTCCGCACCCGGATTCCCCGACAATGCCAAGAACCTCGCCTTTGTTTACTTCAAAGCTCACATCGTCAACGGCCTTTATCCTGCCTGCCTCCGTCTCAAATGACGTTACAAGATTTTCGACCCTCAATACTGCATTATCCATCATACTCGTCACTATTTACTCGTTACTATTTACTCATCACTATTCAATTTTCATCGTTATCGACTTCATCTTGTAAGTCTCGTCAATGATCGTAACCGGTTTGAACTTTTCACCTTTTCTCATCGCTTCTTTTGTCTCGTTATAAGCTTTTTCATCAAACCAGAAAAGCCCCCCCGCCATACTTCCGAAAGGATCAAAGAGGCTCGTTGAATTTTTCGTCCCGGGGATCTCCGGAAATTTCCACCATCTCCAGTAAGCGTGGCGTACATAAGGTACCATGAAAGTCGGAACAAAAACCCCTGTATCATTTATCTTTTGCTGGATCTTAAGTGATAGCTTCATTCGCTCTTCCTCATCAAGGGAATTCCTGTATGCGTCTATGAGCCTGTCCATTTCAGGATCATCGGTATTTGTTATGTTGTTCGTCTGAGGCTTGTGGGCGTTCACTGAATGGAAATGTTCCCAGTACTGCGGCCTGATAGAAGTGCTCCAGCCCATCCATGCCACATCGTGTTTTTTCTCGAGAAATTTTTTAAAAGCTGCCGTCTGGTCAAGATTCTGAAGCCTCAGTTCAATTCCGGCCTTCTTCGCCTCTTCTTTCAGAACAACAAGCCTGGGCGTGTGGGTTTCAGACCCGTAAGTAATCTCGACTGAAAAGCGGTTTCCGTTCTTTTCCCATATGCCGTCTTTACCGCGGCTCCAGCCCGCTTTTTTCATATAGTAGTCAACTTTTTCAAGATCAAATCTTCTTGCTCTTATCTTTTCATTCGAATACCGCCCGTACCCAACGAAACCGTGCTCGAGCCTGAAATAATCGTTTCTTAAAACTTTCTCTATAACTCTCTCCACATTCATGGCGTGGGCGAATGCATATCTTACATTTATATCTTTAAAAATCTCCCTGTCCTGATTCAGCCATAATCCCATGGCAGACTGCTGAGTGTCGTTAAAAAACCAGATTTTGTTAACATACCCGTTCTCGATTACAGGTGTCTTTGATTTGACATGCCAGTATTCCGGTATGGTGAGGCCGAACTCATCTTCCTTTCCTTTTTTGAAATACTCCCATATCATGTTCATATCACGCACAACCGTGAATATCACCTTATCGACGTTAAAACGGTTTTTGAAATATTTAAGCTCGTCTCCCCACCAGTTGTTTTTACGCCTAAAAATAATATGCTTTCCTTTGACAAATTCGCTCATCTGGTAAGATCCCGTATTAGGTACAATCTCCCAGTTGTACTTTCTCACAAAATTATCATCCAGCTTCCCGTAATAGTGAGCGGGAGTGGGGCTTATTCCAAGCTTGAGATAGAGGTCCGGTTCAGCCTTGGTTGCCACAACTGCAAGCGTATAATCATCATAAACGACTACCTTATCTATCTCCTTCGTGTAATAATCATTGTACCAGGGCGCCACGATATGTTTTGAACGCATGAACTCAATCGTGTATGCAAAATCTTTTGCTGTAACAGGCATTCCGTCGGACCAGCGGGCTTTACTGTTAAGCCTGAAATACATCGTCTTTTTGTCTTTTCCGAATGCCCAGTGGGTTGCAAGCTCCGGAATGATATTTAAGGTGTTAGGATGAATTCCTATGAGCGACAAGTGGTTATCCAGAATAGCGCTTCTGAAGCTTCCGTTCGAATCAGGACCGACAACACGGAATGTCATGGGAAAACTCATTATGGAGGTGTGGAATGTTCCGCCTCTTTTTGCCTCAGGCGATGCAAATACAGGATCGGAATCGTTCGTAAGCCATTTAATATCTTTCGGAAGTTCCTGCGCGCCTGCGTATGCAAAGCTTTGAAATAAAAAAATTGCCGAAATCAAAGCAAGCTTAACAAACTTTTTTACCGCTACTCTGACCATGTTCACTCTAAAATCCCTGTTCCCGGTTTTTGATCCGGACATCGTACTTCGAAGTTCGATATTCTATGTTCGATTTCGATATTGTGTTCATGCACTTGCCACTTGAACTCTCGAATCCTTGACCCCTTATATTCGCTTTTCACTATTCACTCGTCACTATTTACTCATACGTCGTATACATCTTAGGATCAAATGCCTCTCTTACAGCTTCTCCGATGAATGTGACGGCAATGAGCGTTATCGTCATTGCGCCTATGACCGATGCCCCGATCCACCAGGAATCCATGTGCGTCCAGGCCTGCTGCAGAAGTTCACCCCAGCTCGGTGTCGGGGGAGCAAGGCCGAATCCGAGGTAATCAAGGGATGTAAGAGCCACGATACCGCCCGAAACGGCGAAAGGCGCGTAAGTTACTATCACGGATATTGTATTCGGAATTATATGCCTGAAAATAATCCGGCTGTCCGAAGCTCCGAGCGCTTTTGCTGCAAGAACATATTCCCTTGTTTTCTCCTTGTATGTCACGGTTCTTATAGTCCAGGTCATCCCTATCCATCCGAAAAAAGCCATGATGATTATAAGGGTGACAAAGCCAGGCACAACAACTGAAGAGATTATTATTATAACATATAGAAACGGAACATTAGACCAGATTTCAATTATCCGCTGGAAAAAAAGATCGAATTTCCCCCCGAAATAGCCCATTGCGCTTCCTATGCTTATGCCTATGCCGAAGTCAAAAAGAAGCAGGAGAAGGGAAAAACCTATGGCAATCCTGAATCCGTAAACAAGGCGGGCAAGAATATCTCTTCCGACATTGTCGGTGCCCAGGTAATGCTTTTCTGCAAATGAAGGCGGAAACGGAGGGAACCTGTCTTCCCTGAGATCATTCTCGTAAGCATTATAAGGAACAGGAGGCATGAGAACCCAGTTTCCCTTCCCTTCATCCTTAAAACGCTTCTGAAGCTGCCGGTAGTTTGTCTCATAATCATAATCAAGACCGAATACTTTACCCGGATTCATGCTTCCATAGACCGGGAAATAACATCTTCCTTCATGGCAGACAACAACAGCCCGGCTGCTTACAAGCGCTTCGGCAAAAAGAGAGGCAAGAATCATCAGGGTCAGAATTATAAATGAATAGTATCCCCGCCTTATCGATCTGAAGCGTTTGATTTTTTTTATGGTAAGAGGATTTAGCTGCATATTTTTCACTCGAACTTTACCCGCGGATCGACAATGGCAACGCATATGTCGGAAAGAATATTTCCTATAAGTAGAAGAAGCGACGAAATTACAAGTATTCCGAGAACAACGGGATAATCGCGCTCGATAATCGCTTCATATCCCAGAAGCCCCATCCCGTTTATATTGAAAACCTTCTCGATCAGAAACGAGCCCATCAGAATAATCGAAATGTTATTCCCGAAATGAGTCGCAATCGGAATAAGACTGTTTCTTAATGCATGCCGGAAAACAGCCTTTTTAAACGGAAGTCCTTTTGCAATTGCAGTGCGGACA
>Ga0315268_10002130_pt1 | contig 22611 bp, 20 predicted proteins | sample C1_top_MG_FD_204535 | JGI IMG/M metagenome (GOLD analysis project Ga0315268, IMG submission 204535) | Sediment microbial communities from Yellowstone Lake, YNP, Wyoming, USA - C1_top | ecosystem: Environmental > Aquatic > Freshwater > Lake > Sediment | place: USA: Wyoming | collected 2017-08-01 | reverse complement strand
GAAAATTCCTTCCATGGTCGCACGCTGGCCGGCATCGCCGCGACTGGGCAGGACAAAGTGAAGAAGGGGTTCGAGCCGATGATGCCGGGCTTCCGACACATTCCGTTCAACGACCTGGACGCCGCCCGCAGCGCGATTTCCCCCGCGACGGCTGCCATCATGATTGAAGGCGTGCAAGGCGAAGGCGGCGTGACGCCGGCCAAGCCGGAATACCTGCTCGGCCTGCGGGCTCTCTGCGATGAGAAAAAACTGTTGTTGCTCATGGACGGCGTGCAATGCGGGCATTTTCGCACCGGTCGGTTTCAAAGCTTTCAGCGGATTCTCGAAGGGGTACGTGGCAGTGAGGGTTTCCTGCCCGATGGCCTCTCGATGGCCAAGTCGCTCGGTGGCGGATTTCCCATCGGCGCGTTCTGGGTGCGCACCCCGTTCGCGGACTTGCTCGGGCCGGGCACGCACGCAACCACGTTCGGCGGCACGCCGTTGGCCTGTGCCGTCGCGTTGAAAATCCTCGATGTCATCGAGCGGGAAAAACTCGCGGATAATGCCCGCGCGCTTGGCGACTTTTTCACTACTGAACTTTCCCGGCTGGCGAAAAAATATCCCGGCGTGATCGCAGACGTGCGCGGGTTGGGCTTGATGATCGGCTTCGAGCTAAAGCCGGGTATCACGAATCTGCCCGGCGATCCGGGCAAGTCCCAATCCATTCGCTTCGTGAATCTGCTGCACGCCGCCGGGTTGCTGACGATTCCGGCCGGCGCGAACGTCATCCGTTTACTGCCGCCGCTCAATCTCCGACGCAACGAGGCGGAGGAAGGATTGCAGATCCTCGAATCTGTGATTGCCAAAATAGCGGCTTAAGCAGATACAAATGCGGGTGAAATTCGGGATTTGAACATGAACCATTTGTTGAGCATCGAAAAACTTTCGCGGGCGGAGATGGAAAAAATTCTCGCCGACGCCGCGATCATGAGGCGCGAGCGTGGCCGGCATAAGACGCAACCACTCGCGGGCCAGACCTGGGCGCTGATTTTTTCCAAGTCTTCCACGCGCACGCGGGTTTCATTTGAGGTCGGCATCCGCGAACTGGGCGGCCACGTGATTTTCCTCAGCGCCAGCGAAATTCAACTCGGCCGGGGCGAACCCGTGAGGGACACCGCGCGCGTCCTGGGCCGAATGGTTCATGGCGCGGTGTTCCGCACCTACGCGCAGCGTGACGTAGAGGAGTTCGCACAATACGCGAAGATTCCGACCATCAATGCGCTGACGGATGAGGAGCATCCCTGCCAGATTCTCGCAGACATTTTCACGATTCAGGAGAAGCGCGGGCCGATGGCGGGCAAGGTCGTGACATTCGTGGGCGACGGCGCGTGCAACGTGGCCGTGTCATGGATTTTTGCGACAGCGAAACTTGGTTTTGAACTTCGCATCGCCGCGCCGAAGGATTTTCAACCGGGCGCGTCGCTGTTGAAGCGGGCCGGTGGAAAAATTGTTTGCACCGACGACATCCAAGCGGCGGCACGCGGCGCGGACGTGCTTTACACCGACGTGTGGGTTTCGATGGGCAAGGAAGCGGAATCCGCCGATCGGCTCAAGGCGCTGGCCGGTTATCAAATCAATCAGCCGCTCGTGAAGCTCGCCAAGCCGGACGCGCTGGTGATGCATTGTCTGCCGGCATATCGCGGCCGGGAAATTGACGAGCCGGCGTTCGAGGCTAACGCGCAGACGATCTTCGATCAGGCGGAAAACCGACTGCACGTGCAGAAGGCGATTTTGGGCTGGGTGGTTTTGTAAAACTGGCGTGGCTGCGCGCGTGGGAACTCGGCCATTTTCCCACAAAGAAGGCCAGCCGCGTTCTCACGAACGCAGCTACAGCGCATACCGCCGCAAATACTTTATCGCGACCGTTAAATCCTTCGGCCACGGCGCGGTGATGGTCAAGGTTTCACCGGTGACCGGATGAGGCAAAATCAATTGCTCGGCGTGCAATGCGGGCCGCGAAATCAACGGGCGTTCAGTTTTGCCATCCTTCAACCGGAAATCCGGCTTGAGTCGCGACAACCACAGCGGTTTGCCGCCATAAAGTTCGTCGCCGGCAAGCCGCAAACCGGCGTGGCAGACATGCACACGTATCTGGTGCGGGCGTACGGTCAACGTTTCGCACCGAAGCAACGTGTTTCGGGAAAACCTTTCCAGCACCTCAAAAAGGGTTCGTGAGCGTTTGCCGTTGTTGTGGTCCACGCTCATCATGCCGGGCCGGGTCGGATGGGGGGCAAGCTTGGCGTTAATTTCAAAGCGATCCTCCGGTGGCGCGCCGTGCGCGAGCGCCAGATATATTTTGCCGGGTTTCTCGATCCCAAAAAAATCTGCCAGCGCCATTAGGACGGACTTGGATTTGGCGAACAAGAGGACGCCGCTGGCGTCCAAATCGAGCTCGTGCGTGTTCAACAGGTAGGACGACCCGCGTTCCCGCGCCCACGGCTTGCCGGCGGCGATGCCTGCGTGGAGGAGAGTCATCAGGTTGGGTCGCTCCGGACTGTCGTGGTCAGGCGAGGTGAGTAATCCGGCGGGCTTGTCGAGGGCCAGCAGATGCGCGTCCTCGAACAGCACGGGAATTTCCCAGAACTCGCGCGTGGCGGGTGATGATAGTTTGATGGCGGCGCTCACGCGGAAAACTGAAAGTTACACGTCCGGAGTTACAGATTGCGACACAAAGCCCGGCTCAACTTAGACAATCTGCAACCTGCAACCGGTCGTCGCCTCACGTCTTGGGCGCGCCGGTCATTTGCGGCGGCGGCTGACGGAAAATAGGCGTGTCGCGCAAACCTTTCCCGGCCTCCTTGCGGAACCAGTCGTTGAACGCCTCGTTCTGGCGCGCCTGGCGCACGGAGTTCATGAACGCCGGCAGGGCGGCGGTCATCCTCGCGAGTTCCAGCGGCAACCGCTCGCGAACGAAAACTAGGAAACCGCCTTCACTCGTCGGGATAAAGCCGCTGGATTGGCCTAGCGGCGTGGTGAACGCCGCGCGCTTAAATTCGTTCAAGCTCACATGCTCCTCGATCTGCGGCAGCTCGCGGGTGCTCAGCGAAAACGGCGGCGCCAGCACCGGCCGCACCTGCGCCTCGCTGCACACGGCGGCAAAATTTTTCCCTTTCGCCAGCCCATTGGTCAATGCGCTGGCAAACGCCTCGCCAGCCCGGGCGGCGGCTTTCACGGCCCGGCTGTATTGGCAATCCGCGGTCACCTGGGCGCGGATTCTTTCCAGCGGCGGAATTTCGCTGGGCAGTTTCTTGTCCATCGCGATCACGTAAACGGCGTCATCGCCAACCAGCGGTCCAGCAAGAGGTTCGTCGGCTGACAGGGCAAAGGCGCGCTTGGCGAAGTCCGGTCGAACGTTGAGATCTTTCGGGCCGTAATCCCGGGCGAACGGCTGACTGACCTGGACGGTCAGCCCCTTTTCTTTCGCGAACTTGTCGAGGTTTTCGGCGCGCATCGGTTCCACGTCGAAAAGGCTGCGGGCAAATTCACTGGCCGCTTTTTGGGCACTGGCCAGGGTTTGGTTCTTGAGCATCAACTCACGGATTTTATCCTTGGCTTCAGTTGGGGATTTGGCGTCGCGAAAATAGTTGGTGCCCAACTCCCGGTACTTGGTTTCGACGAGTTCGTTTAGATTCGTGATTTCCGCGAATCGTTTTTTCGCTTCTGCCAGGAAATTTATGGCGGGAAATTCAACATACTTCACCTGCACCCGGTCGGGCAGGCGGTAGTTCGCCATTCGATTCGTGAAAAATTGCGTGACCGCTTCCGGCGTAATCGTCACGCCCGCCAGATAATTCGACCCCAAAAAAAAGACAGTCTCGGCCGACAGCTCATCGTGCTCGCGCTCATAGAGCAAGCGGACCTCTTGTGGTGTGACGAGCCGCCCGCTCAGACCAGTGACAGCCATCAACTGCTGAATGCCCAGATCGTGCCGTACGAACCGTTGGAAATCGTCGGTGCTTAATCCCTGCCGGCTCAGGACTTGTTTGACAAACGCGTCGAGCGAGACCGGATTGCCACGATTGAACGAGCGCAGGATGTCGGCGGCAACCTTGGCGACGGCCTCCGTGCTGACATGGATGCCCAGTTGCTTTTCCTTCTGAATCAGCAGCAGGCGGAAGTAGGTTTCGCGCTCCACGTCGAAGCCCATGCGCTTGGCATCCTGGTCCGGCCATGCGCCGTAGTTGAAAAAATAGCGGAGATAAACCTCGCGCTGCGCGTGGACAAAATCCTCCTGGGAGACGCGTTCACCGTTGATGCTTCCAAAATTAGCCGGCCCGCCGCCACCCCGGCCGGAAAACCGCTGATTCGGAGAAAAAAAGATGACAAAACTGATGACCGTGGCCGCGATGATGATTATCCACAGCCACTTCGAGTGTTTTCGAATCGTCCCAATCATAATTTTTTACTCAAAACAAGGGTGCGCACCCTAACCAGTCAGGCGGAGCTTGGTCAAACGCAAAAAACAGCCCGGCAAAATCCAACTTTACAAACCCCTGGCTGTCAGTCACCCTGTGCCTTGCTATGTGGAAAAAAATTTTACTCGTTTTACTCGCACCATTGCTCCTGGCCGGTTGCGCCACGTTCACCAACCTCACGCCCCAGCGCCAGGTGCGCAACGCCAATAACCTTTATCCGGTCGAGGTCGCGTTCAACACCCGCCAGCAATCGCTGCGCTGGGACAGTATCCAGCCCTTCGTCAAGGTGGGCACGGAGTTTTATCCCATGCGTCAGACGTTGATGATGAAGAATCGCTGGGAAGGTCTCGTGCCCGTGCCCTCGGGAACGAACACGTTGCAGTACCGATACAAGTTCGACTTCAAGTACAACGTCGTCGGCGGCCAACCTCAGAACGACAGCGTCATCTCGCCGGAATATTCGCTTCGGATCCTGAATCGGTAGGTTGGAGTTCAGGCTTCAAACGGTTCTGAAAATCAACGGTCGTCGGTAGCAAGTTGAAGGTTGAACTTCAACTTCTATTCAAACGCCGCTTCGTAAAGTTTCACAAAATCCTCCTGCGCCACCGGGCGTGGATTGAACCCCGCCGTCCATTGCGCCGCCGCCTCCGCTGCCAGCATTGGAATTGCCGCGTGTTCGACGCCGCACGCTGCAAGCGACCGCGGCAAATGTGCGAAGCCCATTATGTTTTCCAACCGTGCAAGCATCGCATAAATCGTCTGCGACACAGCGTTGCCCACCGCGGCAATTCCGCCGCTCACGGCCAGATCCGCGTAAACCGCGCAAATGCCGGCATCTTCGGCATTGAAGCGCACCACGTGCGGCAGCATCAGTCCCACCGCGTGGCCGTGAACAATGTTAAAACGCGTCGTCAGCGGATTGGCCGCCGCATGGGTCGCGCCGAGCATGGAATGCTCAATGGCCGCGCCCGCCAGCGCCGAGCCCAGCTGCATCCGCGCGCGCGCGTCGAGATTGTCCGGTTTTTGCAAAACTTCCGTGAAAGCGGCAAGGCACAGTTTGAACGCCTCGCGGGAAAGTCCCTGGGATAGCGGATTGCGCTTCGTTGTCACCGCTGTTTCAACTGCGTGGGCAATGGCGTCAATTCCTGTGCAGGCCGTGACACGCGGCGGTTGCGAGAGCGTGAGCATCGGATCAAGGATTGCAATGGTCGCCGCGCACTTCGGATCGAGGCAGGCCATCTTCTGATGCGTCACTGCGTCCGCGATCAGCGCGGCGCTCTGCATCTCGCTGCCCGTGCCCGCCGTCGTCGGGATGGCAATGAATGGCAGCATAGGCTTGGTTGCCTTGCCCTCGCCCTGGTAATCCTGCATCCGTCCGCCGTTGGTGAGGATGAAGTTGCAACCCTTGGCCGTGTCCATCGAACTGCCCCCGCCCAACCCGATGAGAGCGTCCACGCCCGCCACTTTCGCCACCGCCACGCAATCGTCCACGCAGCGCGTTGTTGGATTCTCTTTCGCGCGGGCGAAGACCGTTACGCGCAGGCCGGCGGATTTCAGATTGTTCCTCACTCGCTCGGCGTGCCCGGCGGCAACAAGGCCCGCGTCCGTCACCAGCAAAACGTGCTTCACGCCAAGCTCGCAGGTCAACTCGCCCACCCGGTCAACGCCGCCCGCGCCTTGCACAACCCGTGTGCGGGGTTGAAATTCAAAAGCCATTAGCGCGGCGGGCGTCAGATTCTTGACCGTGTTCGGCATCCCGGTTCGACACAAGCCTGTCGGAATTCATTCAAATTCAAAAACATGCGGCACAACTCGACGTTTCTTCCTGGCTCTGGTTGTGAATAATTTTTCCTTGCTTCCGGGCTGGCGCTGCTTATGTTACGCGCCGCCTGAACGCCGCGTGTGCGGACGTTCGTTGAGGCTGAGAAACGAAAGTCAACAATCAACCTAACCTTCAACCTCCGTTGCCGTGCAACGTCGGGTCCGTTAGGCAATGGAGCTTCGCCGTTCCGCCGTCGCGGAACGCCTAGCCTCCCGCAGTTCAAGAAAACACAGTCATTATGCTCACAATGGAAGAAGCCCTGAAGCAAAGCACCGCCCCCATCCGCTTTGCCGCGGGCGAAATTGTTACCGGTCGCATCATCGAAGTCCGCCCCAAGGAAGCCTTGGTGGACATCGGCTACAAGAGCGAGGGCACCGTCCCCGCCAGCGAATTTGAAGACATCAAAACCGTCAAGGTCGGCGACGAGGTGGATGTCCTTATCGAGAAACTCGAAGACAAAGAGGGCATGGTCATCCTTTCGAAGGAAAAGGCTGAATTCAAGAAGAACTGGGAACGCATCCTGACCATTTGCAACGAGGGCGGGCGCATTACCGGCAAGGTCAAGTCCATCATCAAGGGCGGGTTGATCGTCAACATCGGCGTCGAGGCCTTCCTGCCCGCGTCGCAGATTGACGTGATGACGCCCAAGAACCTCGCGCAGTTCGTCGGCAACACCTACGATTTCAAGGTCGTCAAGATTAACCAAGAGCGACAGAACATCGTCCTCTCCCGCCGCGAACTCATCGAGGCCGAGCGCACCGAGCGCCGCCAGAAATTGCTCGCGGAAATGACGCCCGGCGACATCCGCAAGGGCACGGTCAAGAACATCACCGACTTCGGCGCGTTTATTGACCTCAACGGCATTGACGGTTTGCTCCACATCACCGACATGAGCTGGGGACGCATCGCGCATCCGTCGGATATCTTGAAAGTGGGTCAGGACATTGACGTGGTGGTGCTGGACGTGAACAAGGAAAAGGAACGCGTCAGTCTCGGGCTCAAGCAAAAGATGGCCAATCCGTGGGACCAGATCGAAACCAAGTTCCCGGTCGGTGCGAAGGTCAAGGGCAAGGTGGTTAACCTCGTGCCTTACGGCGCGTTTGTGGAACTCGAGCCGGGCGTCGAAGGCCTGATCCACGTTACCGAACTTTCCTGGACGAAGCGTGTCGCCAAGCCCAGCGACATCCTCAAAGCCGGCCAGGAAATCGAAGCCATCGTCCTTGGCATCAATCGCGAGGAACAAAAAATTTCCCTCGGCACCCGCCAGCTTGAAGCCAATCCGTGGGACAAGGCCCAGGAAAAATATCCCTCCGGTACGCGCGTCAAAGGCCAGATTCGCAACCTCACCAGCTATGGCGCGTTCATAGAACTGGAGGAAGGGTTGGATGGGATGATTCACGTGTCCGACATTTCGTGGACGCGCAAGATCAATCACCCCAGCGAGGTGTTCAAGAAGGGCGACGAAGTCGAAGCCGTCGTGTTGGAGGTGGACAAAGCCAACCAGCGCATTGCCGTGGGCGTCAAGCAACTCTCGACCGATCCGTGGGAGAAAATTGATCAACTCTACAAGGTCGGCGACCTCGTCACCGGCAATGTAACCAAGCTGGCCAGCTTCGGCGCGTTCGTCGGGTTGCAACATGACATTGACGGACTGGTGCACATTTCGCAAATCAGCGAAGAGCGCGTGGACAAAATCAAGAACGTGCTCAAGCCCGGCCAGGAAGTCACCGCCCGCGTCATCAAAATTGACAAGAGCGACCGGCGCATCGGTCTCTCCATCAAAGCCGCCAACTACTCCACCGAGCAACTCAAGGCCGAGCAGGTGGCGCTCGACGCCCTCAAACCCGGCGAAGACCTCGTGGCCCTGCAACACGCCTTCGACGCCGCCGATGAGGCGGCCAAGCCGGAATAGCCGCCGAGACAGGAACTGTTTTGCACACGGGCGGGCCGATAACGGTCCGCCCGTTTTCTTGACGGCGTTGCAAAGAGTTATTGCCCTCGCGCCGCCATGCACCGATAAATGACGCCCAGCACATGAGCACTAACGCTCCTTCCGCCTTCCGCAATTTCGTCACCTCATTTACCGACATACTCAATTGCCCGCGCGCGCTGTGGTTCGTCATCGGCGCTTTCGTCGTGGACTCGGCGGCGTATTTTGGCGTGCTCACGTTGATGACGACCTATCTCTCCACCGACCTCTGCTGGGGCGACAAATGGGCGGGCGTCTCCGTCTCGGTGTTCACCATGCTCATCACGCTGTTGATGCTGGGCCTGGGCAGCCTCGCGGAAGGGTTCGGTTTACGACGGGCAATCATTGCGGGGTTGGTTATGACGGTCGTCGGACGACTGCTTTACTGCCTCGCGCCCGGTATCGGCGGGGCGACGCTGGTGGCGATCACCGTGATTGTCTCCTTGATCGTGATCGCCTCCGGCGAAGCCATCCTCCAGCCCGTCTGTTACTCCGGCATCAAGCAATACACCGACGAGAAAACCAACTCGATGGGCTACGGCTTGATCTACGCCGTGATGAATCTCGGCATCGTGGGGATCGCGACATTGTCCTCATGGATTCGGCCGGCTGTGCAAAATCTCAAGGATGGCGAAGCCGGCGAGCACAGCGGCGCGTTTATCCACTGGCTCGCCGGGTTCTCGCCCACCGGCGTCGAAGCGGTGAACTGGACCTGTCTCGGCGTCACCGTTCTGACGCTGTTGCTGTTCCTCGCGTTCTTTACACGCAAGGTGGAAACCGCCAAGGTGCGTCCGGACACTGCGGAGGAGATGCGCAAAGCCAGCACCGCGCCGTTGGCCACGCGGCTTAAGAGTTACTTCACCGAAGGCCCGTTTTCCAACACCCGCTTCATTTTCTTCATCTTCATGCTCCTGCCGGTGCGCACGCTCTTCGCCCATCAATGGCTCACCATGCCGCAATACATCATGCGCGCCTACAACAAGGACGTGGCCGACCACATGGAATGGCTCGTGAACTGGATCAACCCCGGCATTATTTTCTTTGGCGTGCCGCTCGCGGTAGCATTCACCCGGCACATCAACGTCTATAAGATGATGGTGATCGGCACGCTCGTCTCAGCGCTGCCCACGTTTCTGCTCTGTGGCGGCCCGAATCTCACGATGCTCATCACCTACTTTGTGATTTTTTCCATCGGCGAAGCCCTGTGGTCCGCGCGCTTCCTGGAATACGCCTCCGAACTCGCTCCGCCCGGTCGCGTGGCCCAGTACATGGGCCTGGCCAACATCCCGTGGCTGCTGGCCAAAGGCACGACCGGCTTTTATTCCGGCTGGATGCTGGCGACGTATTGCCCGGACAAAACGCCGCCCGCTGAATTGCACACCGGCACGATGTGGCTCATTTACAGTTTCATCGCCATGAGTTCGCCCATCGGATTGTGGCTTGCGCGCAAATGGGTGATGGCGGGCTTCCATCACAAGCCGGTGGTGGCGACGGCGTGAACACGCGGCAAAGTCGGTGTTGGCATTCGCCCATCGTCTATCTACCTTTCGCGTGTGAGCATTTTGGACGAATTGAACTGGCGCGGCCTCATCGCCGATTGCACGGACACGAAGGAGTTGACTCAACGCCTCGCCGCGCCCATCACGCTTTATGCGGGATTCGATCCAACCGCTGACAGCCTGCATGTTGGCAATCTCGTTCCGCTGCTCGGCCTGCGGCGGTTTCAATTGCTTGGCCACCATCCCATCGCTCTCGCCGGCGGCGCGACCGGTAGCATTGGCGACCCCAGCGGCAAAACACAGGAACGGCAACTTCTCACGAAAGAAGTTCTGGATCGCAACATCGCGAGCGTAAGGCTGCAACTGGCGAAACTCCTCGACTTCGACACGAAACAAAATCCCGCGCGCCTCGTGGACAACGCCTCGTGGACGAAAGACATTTCGTTCCTAGATTTCCTGCGCGACATCGGAAAACATTTTTCCGTCAACCAGATGGTGGCCAAGGAAAGCGTCCGCGCGCGCATGGAAGACCGCGAGGTGGGCATCAGCTACACCGAATTCAGCTACATGCTGCTCCAGGCGTTTGATTTTTACGTGCTGGCTCGCGACCAGAATTGCGAACTGCAAATAGGCGGCAGCGACCAATGGGGGAACATCACCGCCGGTATTGACCTGTGCCGCAAGAAACTCGGCAAGACTGTTTATGGCCTCACCCTCCCGCTTATCACCAACGCCGACGGTTCGAAATTCGGCAAGACCGAAGCCGGCGCCGTCTGGCTCGACCCGAAACGCACCAGCGTTTATCGGTTCTACCAATTTTGGATCAACACCGACGACCGTGACGTTCTCCGCTACCTGAAATTCTTCACGTTCCTCTCGCGTGAAGAAATCGCCGTGCTCGAAGAGAAGCACGCCGAAAACCCCGGCGCCCGGGAAGCGCACAAAGCCCTGGCCAAAGCCGCAACCGATCTGATCCACGGCGAACACGCCACGCAGGAAGCGATGCGCGCCAGTGAAATTCTTTTCGGCGGCAACCTCGACGGCATTTCCGAAACCACCTTCAACGAAATCGTCGGTGAAGTTCCGACGAAACAAATCGAGAAATCCAAACTCGAAGGCGCCGGCCTGCCGCTCGTCGAATTGCTCGTCCACTCTGGCCTTTGCCCGTCTAAAGGCCAGGCCCGAAAAGACATCGAAGGCGGCGGCGTGAACATCAACAATGTCCGCGAAGCCAGCGCCACCCGCGCCGTAACCACGAACGATTTGCTTTTTGGCAAACACGTCCTTCTGCGCAAAGGCAAGAAGAACTACGTCGTTGTCACCGCCAGGTAGCAGCCGACATAAGGAGGCTCTAAATTCAGTCGCAGAAAAACCGTCCGGAAAGCTTGAGCCTCTTTATGTCGGCTGCTGCGGATTTAATGATGGAACTGATGTTGTTTGCTGACCTTGCTGAGGCGTTTTTCCCATTCACCCTTGTTGGACAGCGGATCAGCGTCCGTGCCCCAGAGTTTTTTGATCATCTCACGCTGCGGGACGAACGGGCATTTGGCCTTCGGCGTTTTGTGCCGGTTGTCGAGTGAGCGCAAGGCGAGTTGCGCGCCGGTTATGAGGACGGTTTTGCCGAGTTGACTGTTCAGTGTGTGCGTTGCGTCGTCCAATGCGGCCCAGCGCTCGGCATGGGTGCGACCCCAGAGCGTGGGTTGCGTGTCGAGCGGATGGAGATTCCAGAGCGCCACGCGGATTTGCCGCACGGGTTTGGCCTGCGCGCTCATGATGTCGCGGAAAATTCCCTCCAGCACAGCATTGATGGTTGAATTCAAGAACTGCGGCTCGCGGAAGCGATGGCCACCGCCGACCTCGGTGAAATCGTTGAAGCGGATCGTCAACGCCAGTTCGCGCGCTTGCAATTGCTCGCGGCGCAACTGGCCGACGAGCCGCGTCATTTCGCTCAGCGCAAACGTCAGCGCCGCTTCATAATCCGGTTCGTCGTAGGGCAGTGTGGTATTGCTGGAAATCGTGGTGCGATCCTGGATTTTCAGAATGAGAGGCTCGTTCCACAGGCCGTTGGCGAAAAGCCAGAGTTGCTGTCCCCAGATGCCGAACTTTTTCTGGAGCAGGTGCGACGGCAGCCTGGCAACGTGGCCGAACGTGGTCGCGCCCAGCGCCGCGAGCGAGCGTTGCCGGTTTTTGGCAATACCGGAGAGTTCGCGCACGGAACGGTCGCGCAAGAATTCCTTTTCCGTGCCGGGCGGGATTTCAAGAAAGCCGGGTTTGCCCGCGTCGGTCGCGAGCTTGGCGAGCCGCGCGGAATTGCCGAGGCCGGCAGATACGGGCAGGCCCACCTCGTGTTTCACGCGGTCGCGGAGTTCGGTCACGTATTGCGCCGGCGTGGTATTGCGCCAAACGTGGTGCTCCATCGCGGTGAATTCGAGGAAGCCCTCGTCAATCGAGGTCGGCACAAGGATGGGCGAATACTCCTCCAGGATGCGGAACATGCGGCGGGAGAGTTCGCGGTAATCGTCGTAGTGCGGTTTGCATAGCACGCCGCGCGGACAAAGTCGCGCCGCCTCGAAGCACGCCATGCCGGTTTTAATGCCGAACTTCTTGGCCGTGCGATTCGCCGCGATAACGATGCCGTCGCCGCGCCGCCCGCCGCCGACCCAGACGGGGCGACCGTCGAGCTTTGGGTTGAGCGCGATTTCGCAACTGGCGAAGAAACTGTCGCCGTCCACGTGCAGGATGCGGATTGAACCTTGTGCGCTCACAAACGTCGTGTTGTTGGAGTCCAAGCTTTAGCTTGTCCCGGGCCGGACAGGCTAAAGCCTGAACTCCAACGCAGGATTCGGATGAGCGTTTTTGCGTTCACAAAACCAACCAACTATCATTAAACCGCCGATGCCCATCTTGCCACGTCGAGTTATTCACAACGCGAGTTTACCTGAGGACGTTGGACAAAAACGGTCCGAGGCGGGGAAATCTTTTGACCACCGCGGGTGGGTCTGTTTAGCTGGCGCGCAAATTCAGTTCGGCCCGATGAGTTGACGAATGACATGAACCCCGCCGCGGCAGACGCTTTGCCTTCGCCCTGTTACCCTCCTGGCTTCCGCGCCCGGCGCGGGCTGAACTGGGGATTCATTGGCCTGTTGTACACGTCGTACTACATGTGCCGCTACAATTTCTCCATCGCCAACAAATCCATCAGCGAGGAGTTTCACTTCAGCCGGGCGGAAATGGGGCAGATCATCACCACCTCGCTGCTGGCATACGCCTGCGGTCAGATCATCAACGGCCTGCTCACCGACCGATTGGGCGGCAAGCGAGCCATGCTCATCGGCGCGGCGGGCACCATCACAATGAACATCCTGTTCGGCGTGGCGTCGTTTTGGGGCATGCTCGGCCTGTTCATCGCGATCCGCGGCGTGGACGGCTACCTCCAAGCGTTCGGTTCGCCTGGCATGGTGAAGATCAACACTGCCTGGTTCTCGCACCGTGAACGGGGGCGATTCGCCGGAATTTTCGGATTCATGATCAATCTGGGTCGCTTTGGGATTTTTACTTTGGGCCCGGCATTGCTCGCGGGATTTACCGTGCTGGGACTCGTCACGATTCCACCTTTGCACTGGCGCTGGTTATTTTGGGCGCCGTCGGTGATTTGCGGTCTTGTGGCCGTGTGCATGGCGCTCACGGTGAAGGAGACGCCCGAAGAGGCGGGTTTTTCCAATGTCATTCCCGCTGTTGGCGACGACGGCGTGCGCGCGCAGTTCAGCCTGGTCATCCGCACCATCGCCACCAATCCAGCCGTATGGATCGTGGCCTGCGCTTACGCCTGCACCGGCGCGGTGCGGCAGGCGGTGGATCAATGGTTTCCGCGCTACATGCAGGAGCTTTATCACGTGGACCTCAAGTCCGTGCAATTTCAGTTCCTCGCGTTCCTGATTCCGTTTGTGGCGTCGGCTGGTTCGCTCGCGTCGGGTTACATCTCCGACACGATTTTCAAAGGCCGTCGGACCCCCGTGGCGGCGGCGCTCTACTTTTTGGAAACCGTGATCATCCTGCTCGCGGCACAATTCCACACGGCCAATGCGGCTGTGGTGTTCCTCGTGCTGATTTCCCTCACGGCCAATTCCACCCATTCCATTCTCGGCACCGCCGCGGCCATGGACATTGGCGGGCGCAAGATGGCGGGATTTGCGTCCGGCGTGATTGATTCCTTCCAGTATTTCGGCGGTAGTCTGGCTGGCTACTTCCTCGGGCAATTGCTCGACAAAAGCCTGGGCAACTACTTTTACTTCATGGCGCCGTTCGGGTTGCTCGGTGGGTTACTGATGATCTTCGCGCACGGAAAGGTCACCCAAAAATCAGTTCACTGAACGCACACGCCTTCGCGTTCAAGCAACTTCCGCTTCCACTCCAGCCCGCCGGAAAATCCGCCGAGCTTCCGGTTGGCCGCCAGCACGCGGTGACACGGCACGAGCACGGGAATCGGATTCGCCCCACACGCCCCGCCGACGGCCCGCACGGCTTTGGGTTTGCCGATGGAGTGGGCGATCTCTCCGTAGCTGCGCGTTTGGCCACAGGTAATCCGGCGCATTGCGTTCCACACGCGCCGTTGAAACGCCGTGCCGCCGGAAACATCCAGCGGCGGCAAAGCCCGCGGAGCGCGACCCGCGAGCGCGCGTTTGAGCGCTGACGTCGTGGCGCGATGCCAGCGGCGGATGATGGCGGAAACGTTTTGCCGCGCGCTCAAGCCGGCCCGCAGATTGGCCTTGCCGTGAGCGGGAAAATTCAAACCGGCAAGACCTTGTTCAGAGTAGCGGGCCATGAATATTCCATCGCGGGTGGAAATGGGGAGTTGGACAAGTTCGTTTTGCATTTTGGGATTTCCGGTTTGAGTTTGGCGCCAGGTAAAATCGCCTTCACCGATTCCGCATGTACACGGAGACGATGCCGAACAGCAGCAGGAAGATAAAAATCACCAGCACGATGAAACGGTTGCGCGCCACGCGCTTCTCCTTGCGCAACGGTTGCAGTCCCTGCACGCCGCCCGCGGCCAGGTAGCTGATCAGGCGTGGATTCATCGCCGTCGGACGGCGGAACAGATTCTGAAACCAACGGGCCAGCGCGGTGAAATCATACTTGCGCACGCCCAGCTCGTTGTAGTGATCCGGGGTCGTGGTGGGTTCGGCGCGTGACTTGAGCGGCTCCTGGCCCACCTCCTCGAAAATCGGTTCGTGAATTTTTGGCGGCGGCGGTGGCATGGGAGCGGGCACTGCCGGCAATGGGTCAGCGATCGGCGTCACGTGGGTGATGGTGGCGCCGTGGGGCACGGCGGTGGAACGCAGTCGCGGATGCGCCGGGACTTGCTGCAACGTCACGTCGAGGCGCTTGATCTGTGCTTCAAGCGCGGCGATTTCGGAGTTGAGCGCACGGGCGCGCTCCGAAAGTGGGTCGTTTTTTTTCTTCAACCAGCTCATGGCGGATGCATTTGAGCTCGTGGCGCAACGAGGCGCATGACCTTCGGTCTAACGTTTGAGCAGCACGGCAACAAACACAGCCAGCGCCAGCAACGCCACCACCGCCAACGGCCACGTCAGCGCCAAGCCCAGCTTGCACAATTGGCCCAAGCTGCGTGTGGCCAACAATCCCGCCTCGCGGGACGCCGGTGATTGGCCGTCGGATTCGACCGCCGGGTCTTTCGGCTGGCTGGACAGCACGGGAAATTTCAGCCGCGCGGAATTCCATTCCATGCGCGCATTTTCGATTGCGGTGAGGGCCTTGGTAAGTTCCACGTTGAAATTTTCCTTCGTCCACGTTTCTTCGTGGACGGCCTCGACTTTGGCGAGCCCCTCGCGCAAATCCGCCAGCGCCTTGGCCATCTGCTCGGCGTCGCGGCGCGAGTTGAATTCGGCTTCTTCGAGTAGGCCGAGTCCGCGGGTGAGGTTTTGAATCATTTCCTGCCGACCGGTCTGAAATTCGTTCTGGCGGCGGCGCAACTCCTCGAGTGCTGTTCGCTCGCGTTCCAGTTCGTCCTGCGCGCGTTTCAATTCGGCGAGCTTTTGCTGCGCCTCGGCGACTTTCAGGTCCACCTCCTCCCGTGTGGGAGCGCGCTGCATCGCCCCTGCCAGCGCGCTTGTGGCGCTTTGGGAGGACTGGCGCATTTGGAAATCGGTGTCCACAAATTCGGTTGCGTCGTATTGAGAAGCCATGCCGCGACTTTAAGCCCGCGCGGAAATGGTGTAAAGCATGCGTTGTGGAAGATTATCGCCGGCATGACCGGCGACCTCGTGGCGGTCAATCCTTGGCGGTAATTACACTTGTCACCCCTGGCGTCCGGTTTTACATTGACGGCGTTACTAGCACCGACGTGTGTTTGACATGATTGAATTGATTCAGTTTCCGTGGAGTCCGTTCTGCATTGTCCAGCGCCGTATCCTTGAATTCGCCGGTGTCCGGTTCAAAATCACCAACATCCCCAACGGCGACCGCTCGCTCGTCTGGAAACTGACCAAGGAACGCTACTACGGCGTGCCAATCATTCGGGACGGACGGACGGTGGTGTTTGAAACCGGCGATGATTCGCAGGTCATCGCCAAATATCTCGACCAGAAGTTCAAGCTTGGCCTGTTCCCGGCGGAATTTGAGGGCGTGCAATCCGTCCTCTGGCACTACATCGAGAATGAAATCGAAGGGCCGTGCTTCAAGCTTACGGATATTCACTGGCAGGAACTCATGCCGAAGTCGGACCGGTTGCTGTTTCTCCGGCACAAGGAGCGCAAGTTCGGTCGCGGCTGCCTCGGCCAATGGCGCGCGCAGGCAGGCGATTTCCTGGCGCAGCTCGAACAACGGCTTATTCCCTTCGAGGAGATGCTGATGCACCAGCCGTTCCTGATTGATGCCCGGCCGCGGTTTGTGGACTTTGACCTGGCCGGCATGTTGGGAGATTTTCTTTACACGGGACATTACAAACTTCCGGCGCGGCACAAGGAAGTCGAAAACTGGTATCGCCGCCTGGCGACAATTCGAATCAAGAACGTGGAATGAAAAACTCCGCGCTTTCGCCGGCCTTCGTTCGTGGGTTTTATTCTTCATTCTTCATTCCCCACTTTTCATTACGTGAAAAACTACATCATAGACACCAATGTCCTGCTGCACGATCCGAATTCGTTGCTCAGTTTCGCGAACAACAGCGTGCTGATCCCCATCGAGGTCATCGAGGAGATTGACCGGTTCAAGCGCGAGTCCACCGAACTGGGCCAGAACGCGCGCAGCGTCTCGCGGATGCTTGACGGCTTGCGCGGCGAGGGCCGTTTGAGCGAAGGCGTGCGGTTGCCCAACGGCGGCAAGCTCAAAATCGTTTTTCAAAAAAATGGCCAGGAGAAAAACGGCCACGCGGTTTTTTCCGACAACACGGTGGACAACCGAATCCTCTCGCTGGCCGCCGGCATCCAGAAGGCGCAGCCGAAGAATCCGACCACCCTCGTCAGCAAGGACATCAACCTCCGCATCAAAGCCGACGCGCTTGGTTTGCAGGCCGAGGATTACGAGACTGACCGCGTTTTCATAAAGGATCTCTACACCGGCATGGTCGAACTGCTGGTCGGCCCGGACAAGCTGGCGGCGTTCCTTACCAACGGCGAACTCGAACTCAACAACGGCAAGAAATATTTTCCGAACGAGTATTGCACCCTCGCCGACGAGACGAATCCGAAACGCACCGCGCTGACCAAGGTAGATGCCACGGGCACGAAGCTCATTCCCATCATTGACTGCCGCGAGGGCGTGTGGGGCATCAAACCGCGCAACCGCGAGCAGCACTACGCCTTCGACGCGCTGCTCGACGACCGCGTCAAACTCGTCACGCTCATGGGCAAGGCCGGCACGGGAAAAACCTTGCTGGCGATGGCGGCGGGTTTGAAGCGCACCGTGCTGGACCGTGAATTCCGCCGGCTCGTCGTCGCCCGCCCGACGATTTCGATGGGCAAGGAACTCGGCTTCCTGCCCGGCTCGCTCGAAGAAAAACTCGCCCCGTGGATGCAGCCAATTCATGACGCGCTGGAAATGTTGAGCGACCTCAACATGGGCCACGACCACCGCCGCAGCACCGACCTGATGCGCTCCGGCAGCATCGTGGTCGAAGCGTTGAGCTACATTCGCGGACGCAGCATCGCGAACCAGTTCATGATCATTGACGAGGCGCAAAACCTCACGCCGCTGGAAGTCAAAACCATCGTCACCCGCGTGGGCAACGGCACGAAAATCATTTTCACCGGCGACCCGTATCAAATTGACAATCCCTACGTGGATTCGGCGTCGAACGGGTTCAACTTCGTGGTGAGCCGTTTCCGCACGGAAGCCGTTGCGGCGCACATCGAGTTACAGAAAGGCGAGCGGTCGGAACTGGCGGAACTGGCGGCGAATATTCTGTGATGATTAGCGTGTTGTGTATTTCGTCAAGTGGCGAAGGCCACGTCTCTCATGCCTGACGAAACACGGAACACGGAATACGCCCTGCAAATCCACACTTGGCACTTTCCCACCATTTCCCTAACGTAGCCCAATGATCGGTTTTCTCCGATTCGTCGGCATCGCGAACGCAGCCATTTGGTTGGGCGCATCCGTCTTTTACGCGGTCAGCGCCGGGCCGGCGGTGGTTTCGCCGGACATGCAGGCGCTGCTCGGCCCTAAATATTTTCCCTATTTCTCCGGCGCAGTCGGCCAAATTGTCCTTGCCCGCTATTTCCATTTTCACCTCGCCTGTGCGAGCATCGCGTTGCTGCATTTGTTGGCCGAAAGGATTTACCTTGGCCGTGCGGCGCATCGGCGCTGGCTCGGTCTGTTGGTCGCGCTTTTCGGGTTCAGTTTGCTGGGTAGCGTTTGGCTGGGCCCAAAACTCGCACGGTTGCATCGGGCACAATATATTTTGAGCGCCGCGCCGGCTGAACGTGAAGCGGCGGCGAAATCCTACCACCTGTGGCACGGCGTGTTTCAGGCTGTCAACGTGCTGATGATCGGCGGGGTGGCGGTCTGCCTGTGGCGCGCGGCCAACCCGCCGGATGAACTGCGCTTCGTTGGCTCGACGCAATTCCGGGGTTGACAAAACGCGCAAGTCGTCAAACTTGTCCGTAGAGCTGGAATGGGCGCCGCCGGCGTCATCAGCGGGAAAAATATGATTTCAAACGAACGGCCATCACCCTACGGACACCACTCCCACCGTCCTTACGGCACACCCAAACCGCCGGTCAACGAGGACACGCTCAAGTCGGACACAGTCCAGATTGAGCGCAAGACGTTTGTTTTCACTCTCAAGGAAAATCCACGGGGCCGTTTCCTGCGCATCACCGAAGACGTTGGCGGCCGGCGCGACACCATCATCATCCCCGCTCCAGGCCTGGAAGATTTCCGCAAGTTGCTTGAAGAAATGGTGAAAGCTTCCGCTGAAATTCCGCCGAAACAATCGTAGCTGTTACATCGAAAAACGTTGAAGCGTTGTCCCTGCCCCGCGCCCCAACGAATCATCCAGCTGCTGACACGTTGTAACGATTCAACGAATCATTTCATTTTTAGGTCACGCACCTGTTGCCCGAGGCCGGCGTCGAATTGGGAATTTCAAGGAGGGGCACACTAAAATAAGTTGTGATGGGGAGCCAAACCCATTAAATCTTCGGGTATGAAATTCGCCTCATTCATTCGAACCCTTTGTCTGGTCGCCTTCGTTGCCCTGCAAGCGCGGGCGGAAAGCTTCGCTCTCAAGAAAGGCGATCGCGTCGTCTTCTATGGCGACAGCATCACGGATCAGCGCCTGTACACGACCTTCACCGAGACCTACGTGGTCACACGCTTCCCGAAATTAGATGTCAATTTTGTGCATTCCGGATGGGGCGGCGATCGCGTAACGGGCGGCGGCGGCGGGCCGGTTGATTTGCGATTGCGGCGCGATGTGTTTGCTTACAAACCCACCGTGATGACGATCATGCTTGGGATGAACGACGGTTCCTATCGGGCCTTCGATAATGCGATTTTCGATACCTACGCCAAGGGCTACCAGCACATCATTGACTCGGTGAAAGAGGCGCTACCCGGCATCCGCATCACCGTTATTGAGCCATCCCCATTTGATGACGTGGCGCAGCCGCCACGATTTGAGGGTGGCTACAACGCGGTGCTGATGCGTTACAGCCAGTTTGTCAAAGAGCTGGCGGAACGGGAAAAACTGAATGTTGCGGATCTGAACTCGCCCATCGTCGCCGCGCTGGAAAAAGCCAAAGCCACGGATGCCGAACAAGCGAAGAAAATCATCCCCGACCGCGTGCATCCCGGTCCTGGTGGCCACCTACTGATGGCGGCGGAATTGTTAAAATCGTGGCAGGCGCCGGCGCTCGTTTCCGCTGTGGAGATTGATGCGAGCACAAAGAACGTGGTTGAAGCCAAAAAAACCAAGGTTTCGGAATTGAAAACCGGCGCGGAGATCTCCTGGATGCAGCTCGACGAGGCCCTGCCGATGCCCGTGGATCTGAATGATCCCATCGTTGCCTTGGCGGTGAAGTCGTCCGATTTCATTCAGGCGATGGATCAACAGCCGCTCAAGGTGACGGGACTCAGCGCCGCCAATTACACGCTGAAGATTGATGGCGACGAGATTGGTTCGTTCACCAAGGAGCAATTGGCCGAGGGAATCAATCTCGCCACGCTGCCCACGCCGATGGCGAAGCAGGCGGCGGAGGTGCACAAATTGACCTTGCAGCACAACAATATTCATTTTCAGCGCTGGCGGCAGATCCAAGTTCCGTTGGCCGAGGGCAACACTCCCAAGGTGCAAGCGGCTGTGAAAGATTTGATGGCGGCAGTGGATGAAGAGGAAGCCGAAGTCGTGAAACAGCAGCGCGCCGCCGCGCAGCCCAAGCGGCATCAGTTCCAGTTGGTTCCGAAGTGAGGAGAGCACGATTTGCGGGCTTGTCGCATCCGCGCCCGGAATGCCGCCTGCCGGATGGTCGCTGCACTGTGGCGTCCAATACATGATGCCGCCGCCGTAGCCCGGTGCGCGGATCCGCCATCTTAAATTCCGCAGTTGAACCGCAGATTAACGTTTCAACGACTTTGCCACCCGCAGCTTCACCCTCGGCGCATCGCCCCAAAGACCTTCCAAGTCGTAACGTTCGCGCAGGTCGGTGCGCATGATGTGGACGATCACGTCGAAAAAATCCAACACCACCCACGCGCCGCGCGCCGTGCCGTCCACCGCGCGTGCCCGCTCGCCGTATTCGTCGCGCAGCCGGTCGGTGATCTCGTCCAGGATGGCGCGCAGATGCGGCTCACTTGTGCCGGAGGCGATGACAAAAAAATCCGTGACGCTCGACAGCTTGCGCACGTCGAGCACCATGAGGTCTTCCGCCTTCTTGTTGTCCGCAAATTCGCGGCAAAGCAGGGCCAGTTTTTTGGAATCCATCTGCGGGGAGTGTGCGGCGGCCGCGCTCAAAGATAAAGCCGATAGTTGCGGATGGCCTCGGCCACGGCCGACGGCACCAATTGGTCAATCGGCAACCCGGCCTTCACCCGCGCGCGAATTTGCGACGACGAAACACCAAAAGGAAAACCCTTGAGCATCCGGTCGCGAAACGGCGCCGGGAAGGCCGCTGGCGATTCCCCCGGACGTGGAATGGCCACGAACTCCGCAAGTCGCGCCAATTCGTCCGCCTCTCGCCACCCGGGCAGACTCGCCACGTTGTCCGCGCCGACGAGATAAAACAATCCGGCCTGCGGAAAACGCCGCGTGTAATCGCGCAACGTGTCAATGGTATAGGAAGTCCCGCCGCGTTTGATTTCCTGATCATCCACCTCGTATTTCGTCTGCCCCGCGAGCGCGAGCCGCAACAAACGCAACCGTTCGGCGGCGGGTGATGGTTTGCTCTCCGGCTTGAACGGCGACAGCGCCACCGGAATGAAGTAAAGTTGGTCCAATCCGAGTTCCTCTATCGCCGCCTGCGCGACCAGCAGGTGGCCGAGGTGAACCGGGTCAAACGAACCGCCGTATAAACCGAGTTTCATTCGTTCTATTGTAGCCGCGCCTCGTAAGAGCGCGGTAATTATTCAGCCGCGAACGTAAGTTCGCGGCTACGACAATCAACAACACCGGCGCACACCATTGAACCGCTGCTCCGTGACTTCAAGGTAGATTTTCTGAGCGGTCTTGTCGCCATGTTCGGCGTGGGCACACTCGCACACGGTCGTCTGCTGCTGCGCCCGCCCTATGGCTGCCTCGCCGGAAAGTTCCTTGGCCAGCGCCAACGCCAGCGCCGCTGTGCCTGCCGCGCCGTTAAAGTTGCGTCCGCCTTCTATCACCGCGTAATCGGGCAGCCAGACCGGTTCGGTTTCATGGAGCACGACGGGTTTGCGGCGCGACAGAAGCATGAACCATTCGCGTAAACTCAGCAGGGCGATAATCGAAACCAAAGTCAGGAACGCGCCGGCAACAAACGCGTCCAGCAGATTGTTGAAACGCAATGTTCGATTCGCACGGACTGCTTTAGCTGCGGCTGCGATTGCTGTTGCTTCGCCAGTGGTCGTGGCCGCTGTTTCAGATTGTTGTAATGCGGCCAGTTTTTCGTCCAGTGATTTCACCTGCGCCAGAAAGCCGATGCGCGCGTCGGGATGCCAGATTTTCTGCACACCCGCCGTAAACGTCACGGACAACAACCACACCAATGGCACGAGCGCGATGACGGCCAGCCACGGTTTCCCAGTTTTGGACTCTGAACTCTGGACTCTGGACTGAAGCTGCATTTTCAGAATGATCGTCACTGCGAGACAAAGCGCGATGGCCGCGAGCATCTGGTTCGCGATGCCGAACAACGGCCAGAGCGAGTTGATACC
>Ga0315268_10002129_pt1 | contig 22614 bp, 17 predicted proteins | sample C1_top_MG_FD_204535 | JGI IMG/M metagenome (GOLD analysis project Ga0315268, IMG submission 204535) | Sediment microbial communities from Yellowstone Lake, YNP, Wyoming, USA - C1_top | ecosystem: Environmental > Aquatic > Freshwater > Lake > Sediment | place: USA: Wyoming | collected 2017-08-01 | reverse complement strand
ACACGAAACGAGTGTACACTTACTACAAGGGAGCTGTCATATCTCACGATTACGCCTATGGCCATCGTGCATGGTGGGATCCAACTGCTGGAACATACGTAATAAGGGCTGGGGACATTTCAGGAGCAGGTGTGTCGCCTGTCGAATCTAACCCGATAATACTTGGCATTCAATATTGCCCGCCGCCTGCACAATATTATTTGACCGTACGAACTGACCCCCTTGGAATCACAACGATTCCTGGTCAGGGATGGTACAATAGCGGCACGGATGCCGCGTTGACGGCTCCGACGTATGTGAATGTTTCAGCTACTACTCGTTACAGGTTCAATTATTGGGATATTGATGGCACTTCGCAAGGCGTTGGAGTCAACCCGATAGTTGTTCACATGACTGCTAACCACACTGCGACAGCTCACTACGTCTTGCAGTATTCTGTAGTTTTCAATCACACAGGACTTGTTTCTGATGCTACAGGAACAGTTGTTACGGTGAACGGTTCTTCCAAGACCTATGCTGAGCTTCCATATATTCTGTGGGTTGACAGCGGTTCCACTGTCACGTATTCTTATTCGACTCCAATCGGAAGCAGCACTACTGGCAAGCAGTTTAGGCTGAACAGCGTTTCCGGTCCAGCATCACCAATTAGCGTTACTGGACCAGTTACTGTGGTCGGCAACTATGTGATTCAGTATTTGGTAACGTTCACACAAAGTGGACTGGACTCAACAGCCACAGGAACAGTTGTGACGGTTAACGGCAGCGCAAAGACTTACTCTAATCTTCCGTATCAATGGTGGGTTGACAGCGGCTCAACTATCACATACTCCTACAGCTCGACAGTTTCAAGCAGTACGACGGGTAAGAGGTTCAGTCTAACCTCCGTAACAAGTCCTCCAACACCGTTCGTAGTCACTGGACCCTCCACTCTCACTGGCTACTACTGCACTCAGTATTCAGTGAGTTTCGGTCAATCGGGTTTGGATTCCAGCGCCACAGGAACAATTGTGACAGTGAACGGCACATCAAAAACCTACGCCGAGCTTCCATACAGCCTATGGATTAACAGCGGCAGTTCAATCACGTACTCTTTTATTTCGCCAGTCCCAAGCAGCTCCCCAAGCAAGCAATTCAGGCTCAGCGGCATCACAGGATCCACATCACCTATCACGGTCACTGGACCAACTACAATCACAGGCAACTATATCGTCCAGTATTTGCTAACTTTCGCGCAATCTGGCTTAGGCATATCTGCGAGTGGAACAGTCGTAACCGTGAATGGCAGTGCAAAAGTTTTCGGCGACTTACCATATGGCTTGTGGGCAGATGTTGGTTTATCCGTATCCTACTCTTATGCTTCACCTGTTTCCAGCAGTACTGCGGGCAAGCGGTTTAGGCTGGACACGATGAGCGGTCCTTCCTCGCCGATCACAGTCTCGGGTGCCACAACCGTCACTGGAAACTACATCATTCAGTATCTAGTCACGTTTGCACAATCAGGCTTGGATTCAACCGCATCTGGCACAGTTGTAACTGTGAACGGCAGTTCAAAAACATATGGCAACCTCCCCTACAGTCTATGGATCGACGCTAGCTCGACCCTGACTTATTCATATTCAACTCCAGTTTCAAGCACTACAGCAGGCAAGCAGTTCAGACTTGACAGCGTTAGCGGGTCAACTTCGCCAATTACAGCATTTGACTCTGCAACCGTTACTGGCAATTACGTCACTCAATATTCTGTGACGTTTGCTCAGACTGGGTTGGATGGGACCGCCACGGGAACTGTTGTGACGGTTAATAGTAATGCAAAAGAGGCGACTAATCTTCCGTTCTCTTTGTGGGCTGACAGTAGTTCGTCAGTCACATACTCATATAATGACATAGTTCTGAGCACCATTGCAGGCAAAAGATTCAACCGAACAAGTGTCACTGGTCCTTCTTCACCAATCACTGTAACGAGTGCAGTGACGATTTCTGGCAGCTACAACATCCAATACTATATCACATTTGACCAGACAGGAGCAGGATCCGACTTCACGGGCACTATCTTGACCATTGACGTAACTAACTACGCAGGAACTGGCTTGCCTGTTTCGTTCTGGTGGAATAAGGATTCAAGTCACAACTTCTCTTTCGGTCCGCAACTGGTTGTGAATGCGAGTGTGCAATATGTTTGGAGTTCAACCTCTGGTTTGTCAGGCCTAAGAAACGGAACACTTGTGATCACGGGTTCGGGAAGCGTCGTTGGAAACTATGTTGTGCAGAACACTGTCACCTTTGACGTTACTGGTGTTGGTTCAGACTTCACTGGCACTGTGCTGACCGTTGATGGCTTGTCCTACGCTCTTGGCAGTTTGCCCAAGTCTTTTGCTTGGCAGCTAGGTTCAGCACACAACTTCAGCTTCCAATCGCCACTCGTTGTCCCCACAAACGTTAAGCGCTACGTTTGGACGAACACAACAGGATTATCAACTTTGCAGAGTGGCTCCATAACCATTACAGGTTTCGGTAGCATAGTAGGTAACTACAAGACCCAATATTATCTGAATGTAGCTCTGAATCCGCCTAGCATAGGCAGTCCCTCCAACTCAGGATGGTATGACAGTGGAAGCCTAGTATCCATATCGACACCCCAATACATTCCAGGAGGATCCAGGTGGAGATTTGCTGGTTGGACAACTGACGACATGTCGGAAATAACTGATCCATTTTCACCTGATACGACATTGCTTATTGACAAAGGCAAGACGGTGACTGCACAGTACGTTCATCAGTACTTGCTTACTTTTGACCAGACGGGACTTGCCTCTGACGCTAACGGGAACATCGTAACCGTTAATGGCACATCAAGCAATTTCAGTCAATTGCCTTATGCCATATGGGTAGATGAAGGCGACACTATCACCTATTCATACGAAGCAACAGTTTCAAGCACAGTTTCGGGAAAACGGTTCAGACTTGACAACGTCACGGGACCTGCATCACCAATACTTGTTGCCGCAGACACAAACGTAACTGGCAACTACCTAACACAGTATTATCTCACCGTCACTTCACCCTACAGCACGCCCATTGGCGAAGACTGGTACAACAGCGGAAGTACAGCAACTGCAGGACTCTCAGCGGACACTGTTGATCACGGAAACGGAACGCGGCACGTATTCACAAACTGGAATGGAGACGCTACAGGAACCAATTACGCTGCAAGCGATCCGATACTAATGAACGCGCCAAAGACTGCTGTGGCAAGGTGGAAGACTCAATATAACGTGACTTTCGCCCAGTTCGGTCTTGATTCCTCCGCGGTAGGTACGGTCGTGACGGTCAACGGCACTTCCATAACTTATGGACAGTTGTCTTACAATAGTTGGGTCGATAATGGCGACATTGTGAGCTACTTGTACTACAACGTTTCAAGCTCATGCTCAGGAAAGCGGTTCATTTTGACTGGTGTATCGAGTCCAAGTAGCCCGATGCTAGTGACGGGACCTGTTCTAGTCACAGGCAACTATAAGACGCAATATCAAATAGTTTTCAGCCAGACTGGCGTCGGATCTGATTTCACAGGAACAGTCGTGACTGTTGATGGAACAGGATATACACTCGGCACGTTGCCTGCTTTCTGGTGGGACGACAATTCCAGTCACACCTTCGGCTTTGCTTCACCGCTAGTAGTTAACGCAAGCAAACAGTATGTGTGGGTTTCCACGACGGGAATGTCGACTCTGCAGAACGGAACGGTCATTGCAGGATCGGGATCAGGAAGCGTTACTGGCAACTACGTTGCCCAAAGCAAATATCAAATCATTTTTGACCAGACAGGTGTTGGCTCTGATTTCCTTAGCACGGTTGTGATCATCGACGGCGTCAACTACAAGCTGTCTGATCTGAAGGCAACGTTCTTCTGGGGTGCTGGTGAAGTGCACAATTTTGCTTATCAATCACCGTTGGTCGTTGGTGCAAACGTTAAACAGTACGTTTGGACCAGCACAACAGGCTTATCCACATCACAGAATGGTTCAATAACAGTAACAGGCCCAGGCAGCATCACTGGCAACTATAAAACCCAATATTACCTGACGTTAGCCACCAATCCTTTAGGAGTCACTTCTCCCTCGGGCGCCGGATGGTATGACGCTAGCACTCAAGCAACTGTATCCACTGATGCATTCGTGAATATCATAGTTGGCTCTTCGCGCTACAGGTTCAACGGTTGGTCAACTGCAGACATGACAGAAATATCAAACCCGATGGTTTCGCCGACCCAAGTCCTTGTGGATAAAGGCAAAACAGTTGTCGCGAATTACGTTATCCAATACAATGTCACCTTCGCTCAAACTGGTGTTGGTTCCGATTTCTTGGGGGCAATCTTGAACGTTGATGGAGCAAACTACAGTTTCACTGGACTTTCAGTGAACTTCTGGTGGGACGTAGGCACCGATCACAACTTTGCATATCAATCGCCTCTGTTGGTCACTCCAAACGCCAAACGATATGTTTGGATCAGCACATCTGGTCTTGCGACATCTCAGAATGGTACGATAACCGTGGCAGGAGCTGGAATAGTCACAGGCAACTATAAGACCCAATACTATCTGACCGTAACCTCAGCATACAGCACTCCAACTGGTCAAGGCTGGTATGACAGTGGCGCTTCGGCATATGTAGGCTTGACCGAAGGCACGGTTGATTATGTCAATGGAACCCGCCGAGTGTTCATGAATTGGAGTGGTGCCGCTTCTGGAACGAACTACGCTCAAAGCAACGTCATAGCGATGAATGACGCCAAGATCGCGACTGCGAACTGGAAGGTCCAATATTATCTGACCGTAAGAGTCAACCCCTCTGGAATAACATCTATTCCTGGAGAAGGATGGTACGATGCTTCTGCCAGTGTCGGTTTGACTGCGCCAAACGTTTCGGGTTACGACTTCACTTGTTGGTTCGTTGACGGAGTATCGCAGGGAGACGGATTAACTATTATTACCGTACTAATGAATGCACCTCACGGAGCGACTGCGTCCTACACGCAACTTGCACAAAACACGGTTGGAGGCTACTCGGTTTCATTGACTGAGCCACTCTCATTTTCCTTCATCACTGTATACTTCGCATTGCTCGCAATGCTTGGCATAAGCGTAAGCTGGCTGAAACGCAAAAGGAAATAAGCTTCCATACATTTTATCTTCTTTCAAATTTTCCTTGGAGAATCTATTTAATGACAAGAACGACCCGTGCCAATTCAAGAGGTCAAGGGCGATTTTCAAACAAGCAACTTGCGATAATATCCATTGTTCTTGCTTCGGTAATCATCTTGGCCTCCCTAATCACCTTCGGATTTTTCCAAGTACCCGCCAAGTTTTCTCTTAGAGCCGCCTTGGTAGATCAGCTGGGTTCACAGTTCCCCAACGAAACCTTCAAGGAGACGACTCTTAGCATGTTGATTGATGCGGGATTCAACGTGTCCTATTATAGAACTGAAGACGTAAACGTCACGTTTTACAAGGAATTGGCAAATCGCAACTATGGAATAGTAATCTTAAGGTCGCACTCTGCCTTGAGGGAAGATGGTCAGACAGTAGACCTGTTCACTTCTGAAGAATATGACAACGACAAATATTCTTGGGAGCAACGAAATGGTCTTCTGACCAAAGGTAACTATTCTTTTGACCCGAGCAAATTCTATTTTGCTATAACTTCAAAATTCATTGACAATCTAGCAGGGCGTTTTCCCAAAAGCATCATCATTGCAATGGGTTGCTGGAGCCTAAAACTAGGCGAGGAAGACTTGGCCAAGGCTTTCATTGGAAAAGGAGCAGTAGCCTATTTTGGATGGTCAAACGTGGTTCTGCCAGCTGACACAGATGTGGAAACCACGAATTTGTTGGAGTTGATGTTAAAAGAAAACAGGACATTGGCTTCTGCCGCAAATGAGGCTAAAACCTATACATACCGAGGTGACGGCGAGACAGTTCAGAGCCGATTGAGTCTGTATCCGCCCTCGTCATGGAACATAAAGGTTAGCCAGTTGATTGAAGAGGCACAGGCTGCTGAAACACCTAAGACATCAAGTGACCTAATAGGTTCTTTCTCATTAGTGACTGATGTCACTGTTTCCAAGCTGAAGGTTTTCTTAATAGACTGAGGTGAATCCGCTGGTTAGCAGTCTCTGACGTTTCTGGACTGCTGCATTAAGTTGGCTGCGAAGCGTTTCGCCCGACAGATTGGCTTTCTGGAGTCTTCCAATCTCTTCCGCCAATCTTCTATCTTCTAGGACTTCAGTTATCCACTTTTCAAAATCGCCGCGATACAGGTGAAACTCTAGGGATTTGACGTTCACTCCGTTTATTTTCTCAAGAAACTCTTTCATGGAAGCTGCGCTTTCACCAGTATAGTTACCAACGGAAGTGAAGAAGTAGAAAGCCTTCTCTCTTGGAACTATTCTTAGGAACTTGGAGTTAGTTTCCTCTTTCAAGGCTTGTTTCCCCCCATTTTATTGCTTGCTGCTCTTATAAGAGTTAACCTTTTTTGGAGTTCGGAACTAGCGAGAATTGAGCTTCTTTGAATTTCTTTGTCACGATCGAAGTGCGAATCCTTAGCACTCCTAGCAGTGGCGCAACAGAGTCAGCAATGAACTTGTGCAGGCTTTCCTGATTCTCAGCTACAACTTTTGCGAGTATCAAGAGTTCTTCGGAAATAGAAGTGTAGACTTCGAGGACTTCAGGAGCTTTTGAGAGCCTTGCAGCTACGTTCTCACTTTCTTTTGGGTCTGTGAAAACGGTCATTAAGGCGACAATGCTTTCAACGCCAGCCTTTTCCGCATCTACAAGAATGGTGTACTTTCTGATCACTCCAAACTTCATCATCCTCTTTATTCTGTCATAAACCGTTGAGTGTGCGATTCCGAGGCTTTTGCCGATAGCGGTGTAAGTCTGTTTGGCATCTTCCTGCAACATTGCCAAAATCTTCAGATCTGTTGCATCCAAGGTTAAGAAATTGTTCTTGAACTTCAATGTTGCCCCGCCATTCTCTATTAGATGTCCGTGTGGATTTATTGTTTGTTGTCGGAAGTTTGTGTGAATTCAGCATTTTTCCGCACAAAGTCTCGAGTGATCTCCGTAAATTTGTCGGATATTGAGCTATAATTCTGGAAATTTTCAATTTTCTGCATCTGTGTTCTACACTTTTGCGGTGTGCTTGACAAATAAGTTTAAATTTGAGTGCAGAGCATAGAATCTTGTTCTAGAGAATTCTACTAGAAGAGGATGAGTTGAACGATGAGAATGCCGAAGATTTGGGAGATTTTAGAAAGCTTCAAGACTTCATGCAAGTCTCGCGGCTGGAGAGCCTCTGATCATGAGGATTGGGTCGAAGCAGATAGCAAATATCATAATTTTCTATCAACCAGAGAGATCACTCTTTCTTCGTTCAAAAGAATTGTCACAAATGGCAAGTGCGTGATTCGAGAGGCAACATCATACAAGGTTGTCAAAACCTCTTATTCGGCGTGGCTGTTTTCGGAAACACCGTCTGAAGCTGTGACAAAGACGATTTGTGAAAACCCAGACTTCTGTAGCAAGATAGCGCTTTACGATCTGGGTCCGTTGCTGGATGGCAAGAATTTATGCACAAGGCTGAATCAAACTGATAGCCTTGTTTTCAAGGAGTTTGAAAGTTTCCTTCAGAACCAATTTGGCGTCAAGTTTGAACCTCTTATGCCGCTTTCAAGTTCTGAAGAAAAATCTAGTGATTGCGCTGTTGTTGCAGCAGCTTAGAAGAAGGTTGGTTCTTTCAAAGGTTTGATAAGGCGAAACGTGCAATTACCTCTTGTGAAGTGAGAATGTCCGAGGACGCTGAGAGAGTAGTTAGACTGGTGGAGTTCAAGAAGAAGCTTGAGAAAAGGATTGGCGAATTGGATGCTGAGCTTAAAGAGCAACAAGCTCTGCTTGAGACGGTGAACTCGCTTCTGCTTGAAAAAGGGTTTAGGCGCGCTGAGATCTCAAAAGTAGCACTTGTTGAGAATCATGTTGTGCCGCCACAGGGAGAAGTCGTTGGCGAGACTGAGCCTTCACCCATCTCTACTGCAGTTGCTGAAACGGAAAATGTGATTCCATTGAAGTCTGTTGGCGGTGAAATTCTTGCGATTTTATATGTTCAGGGTGATTCTTTGCGTGTATTGCCGAGTGAGGATAGGAGCTTTACGGTTAACACACCTCCTTTCACTCAGTTTCTGGTGGAAAGGGTTTTTGTGAAAATGCAGGAGAGAGACTGCGAATTAATTAGAACTAGGCAATTGCCTTCTGATAGGATGTTCTCTTATAATATTGTTCGTGAAGGTGATATGATTCGGGAGATAGTCATTAGCAATGTGGATGCTGATCGTTTGAGGGAGCTTAAGTCTAGCATTCGTTGGACACTTGAAAAAATGTACGAGAAAATGCAAAGTCAAGGCTGAAGCTGTTCTCATTTGGGGCGGTCGAAGTAAATGCTTTTTCCCTTTGTGGATAAGGGTATTCCCATGATGACTGTTGCTTCAGGCAGCATTTTCAGTTTTGTGGCGGCTGCTCCGATGCGGTACATTATGCGGTTGTCAACGTTTAGCAGGCTTGCGGTTTTTGCTGCGGAGCCTAATGCGATTCCAAGGTCTAGAGCCTTGAATAGGCATGTTGGACCTGGAAAATCTTGGCTTGGTTTTTTTGTTGCTTTGTTGAATTTCTTGCATGTTTGGTAGTTGCATGCTCCGCAATTGAGTCCGAAGCTTTTGTTTCCTTTTGCGCCTATGAGGATGATTGCTTCTGAGTCTCTGACGTTTTTGGCGTCTCGTTTGAATCCTTCGAGTTTGCGTTTTTCGCCTATTTTTTCCATTTGGGTTGCGATTGTGTTTTTTTCTTTGCCGTAGATTATTGCAGTTAGTATGTCGTCGATGCCTGCTGATTTTGGTGCGGTTCTGGCGGCGATTAGCATGAGTTTTGCGGCTTCAAGTATTCCGTTTCGTTCTGCTTTCGTGCTGTTGATTGTCGGTGTCATTGATAATCACGCATCTGGGCAAACGTGCATGTGATGGCTAAAACTTGTTTAAGAGTTTTTTCTTTGGAGTTATGGGAAGGTTTGTTTGAGGAGTTCGATTAGAGAATCGAATTGTTTAGTGTATAATGCCGCAATCAGGCAGGAGATGCCTAGAAGGAGTATCAGTGCGCCGATGACTCTACTTTGCTGAATGTTCATGTCTTCACTGTCCAGTGTGCTTGCTTAGGGTGTCTTCGATATAATTCTTTTTGCACAGTCCTACCATTCTGTCGACTTCTTTTCCGTTCTTGAAGATAATCATTGTTGGGATGCTGTAGACTTGGAAGCATTCGGCGGTTTTTGGGTTTTCGTCCACGTTTAGTTTTCCGATGAAGGCTTTTCCAGCGTATTCTCGTGCTAGCTCTTCTATTGTTGGTGCAAGTGCCTTGCATGGTCCACACCATTCTGCCCAGAAGTCGATTAGTGCGAGTGGATGTTGTTGGATGGTTTTGTCGAAGTCTTTGTCTGTTATGTGGGCTGGTTTTGTGCTCATTGTTTGTGTTTTCTCCTTTGATTTGATGAGTTTTTCGAGTTTCTTTTCTCGGATTTGTTTGAGTTCTTTGTCTGATATAAACTGTTCGTGATCGTTTACCGTTTGCGTTTCCCTTCCAATCTGCGCTAATCCAGCGGGATTTTGGGTTTCTGGGTTGGGTTCGATTTGGTTAGTTCGAACATCTTTTCCAGCGCTTTTCTCGCTTGTTTTGCTATGGGCTCTGGAACGGTTACAACGTGTTTTTCTTCTTTCAAGGAAACGTAAAGTCTGTCGAGCGTGTTCAGCTTCATGTTTGGGCAAACTGCTTCTTGGTAAGCCAAGATGAACTGTTTTTCGGGATTGTCTTTTCTTAGGCGGTGCAGAAGCCCTTCTTCTGTGCCTACGATGAAGGTTTTGGCGTTGCTTTCTTTTGCGTATTTGCACATTTGTGATGTGCTTCCGACGAAGTCTGCTGCTTTCTGCATTTCATATGTGCATTCTGGATGCGCCATTACAACGGCGTCTGGATGCTGCATTTTCAGTATTTGCACGTCTTCGGGTTGAAAGAGTAAGTGTGTGGGGCAGAATCCCCATTCGGGAATCGGTATTATCGTCTTGCCTGTCTTTCTTTGGACGTATTCTGCAAGGTTGCGATCTGGTCCGAAGAGTACGGTGTCTGCGTCTAGGGATTGTATGACTTTTACGGCGTTTGCGGATGTGCAGCAGACGTCGCAGTAGGCTTTAGCAGATGCGAGAGTGTTTACGTATAAGACTAGTGGGGTGTTGGGATGGAGTGTTTTGGCTCGTTTGATTTCGTCGACTGTGAGCATTTGTGCCATTGGGCAGCGTGCTCCAAGGCTTGGCAGTAGGACTTTCTTTTTTGGGTTGAGGATTGCTGCGGATTCTGCCATGAAGTCTACGGCGGAAAAGACTATTATTTCGGCTTCTTTTTCGTCCATTGCTTTTCGGCTTAGCTCTATGCTGTCGCCAACGTAATCTGCTATGTCTTGGATTTCTGGTCTTTGATAATTGTGGGCTAGGATGACTGCTTTCTTTTCTTTTTTTAGTTTTGTGATTTTGTCTGCATAAGTCACTGGGATGCGCCTTTGATTGTTGCTATGGAAATTTGGTTGATAATCGTGGGATAAATTGTTTGCTTAGGTTTCTGGCTGTATTTGACGTTTAGAAAGGGGGTTTTGCGTGGCGTGTGTTTTTAGGATGGTCTCCTGCGGATTAGGGGTTCGGTGGGAATTTCTTCGGTGACTACTGCAAACTTTAGATGTTCCTCTATTTTCTCCAGTTTGGTGTCCAGTTTTTTCTTCATACTTTCATTCACTCGCGATTTCAGCCCAACACGGTTTGAACCTTTATAAAGATTTGGAGTCAACCGTTCAACTAGAATACAGCAAAGAAGTCTTGTGCGAAGCAGACCGACCCCTCCCTTATATATAGGTCAAAGGCAAGCTACAGTTCTCATTTTGGTGCAGCGGGCAGGATTTGAACCTGCGAACCCCTACGGGAAAGGATGGCTCATAGGGGCTTTCCACGCCAAAAGCTCCGATCTTGAGTCCTTCACCTTTGACCTGGCTTGGTTACCGCTGCATCGCATCGCTATTCTAATTGACTCTTGTTTTAATTCTTTCCGATTTCCTGTGTCAGGCAGCCTTCAAAAGGACTACGCTTTTGAACACCAGGAAAGTTGCGGCTTGATAGCGACCTATCGTTAAAGGAGGAGATCTGTTGATCAGGTTGTTGATGTGGGATGAAACGGTAGTTTTTTATGCAGCTTCAACGTAGAGTTAGTTAGGTAAGGACTTGTGAAGGCAGCTTTATTGGCTGCAAGTTTCTTGTTATTACTACTTGGGTTATCACCTGCAGTGTTCAGTGTCCCCGCTGGGGATTCCGGCGCAAATCCAGAGCTACTCGTCTACCCCAAACCTGAACAGTTCATCGGGGAATGGTACGATTTTTCTTGGTCTCCAACAGGCGACAGGATCGCGGCGGTTGCTAACGATTACTTGCTCGTGATGAATGCAGATGGTACAGGCGCACATGCCCTTGCTCACAGTGAAGCAGTCACTCGCGTATTGGGATGGAGGTCTATCTGCTGGTCTCCAGATGGATCCAAAATAATCGCTAGCAACGACTACCACATCTACATAATGAACGCAGATGGAACAAACCAGATAAGGATTATCGAGGACTACGCTTGGAACCCTGCATTATCTTCTGATGGCACAAGAATCGTGTTCAGCAAGGACTGGTCTGGCAGTGAGCTGTGGATAATGAACGTGAACGGATCAGACTCGCATTTGCTGTTGTCGTCTGCGGACACTCCTTTTGAGAGTAATACACTCGTTTTCGCATATCAAGCCTGGTCACCAGATGATTCCAAAATTGCTCTGCTCATCAGAGACTGGGAATCAGGGTTAACAAGCCTATGGGTTGTTAATGCTGACGGAACCAACGTTACACAGATCTTGCCAGGTTGGAAAAGTTTCGACATTGACAGCATTCAATGGTCACCTGATGGTAAAAGCATACTCTACGCGTCGTTTGCCGAAGAAGCAAGGGGAACATGTGTAATAAACGCTGACAGAACCAACAGAACATTGCTGATTCCCGACGGTTCCTATGCCGCTTGGTCACCTGACGGAACAAAGATCATCTTCTATTACAACCCGACAATATTTCTTAGAGATACGTATGGAAACCCTTTGTTCTCACCTGGCGACTATGAGATCTATCTTTTGGACCTGCAGAAACCGTATGTGTTTCCGCCGGACAGCGATGCAGACGGACTGCCCGATTTATGGGAGCTCAACCATAGCTTGAACCCGCTTAACGCCACCGACGCACAAGCCGATTCTGACAATGACGGCCTTTCAAATTTGGAAGAATACACACAAACATGACAATTGCTGACACGGACGACGACGGGCTTAGCGACGGATTAGAAGTCCATGTTTTCGGAACTGATCCCACCAAGGAGGACACTGATAATGATGGAATCAGCGACGGCCTAGAAGCTGCAGCAGCAGGCTTCAATGCAAGCGTGGCGATTCTCCCTGAAAACTGGATCAGAATGCAGCTCTCATGGTCAACCTACACCCTTGACGTACTTACCAATTCTTCGGTGATTGGCGTGACGTTCAATTCAACTGCCAAAGAGTTAACACTCAGCGTCGCAGGGGCCGGTGGGACAACTGGAATGACTAACCTAACCGTTCCGAAAGCAATAATATCCTCATCCTCAAACGTGAAAATCTATCTAGACAATCAGCCTATTGCGTTCCAAATGAATGAAGGCGTCGAATCCTACTTCATCACCATGGACTACTCTCACAGCACACACTCGCTCGTTGCCAGCTTTGGCGCTTCTGTTGCACCAACTGGCGGACAAGATCTTCTGATGATAGTTGCCGCAATACTTGCGGTTGGGATTTGCGGTGTAGCCTTGATTCTGCGCCAACGAAGATCAAGACGGAGACCTGATCAATCAAACGCGGATGAGCAATCAAGCGTTAAATAGTTTTCCGCAACGTCTCGGATTGAGAAACTGCTTGTCTGTACGCATTTATGTAATCTTTGGCGAATTTGTCTGCGTATTTTTCTGTTCCCTTCTGCTTCTGATCAACAGTCGTGCGAAGGTGATGGTAAAACTCGTGAAGAATTATGAACGGATTCTTTAGTATGTCACTGTTCAAGACGGAAATAGTCTTGTTTCTAGCCGTGTAGCATCCAAATGCCCTCTTCTTATGTTTCTTAGGCAAGCCCACTTCCAAGTTCGGCACCGAAACACTATAATCCTTCGCAAGCTGCTCCAGCGCTTTCTCTGTTTCTCCATTCAAAATAAGCCACACAACTTGCGCCTTAGCCTTATCTTCCACTGTTCATCATCACGCGCATGCTCTTGTCTTTCACATAACAAAAAGGTTTGCGTGTCAATCTGCCAAAACGGCTTAGTCAGAACTCCTAACTACAGAGTTTATGTGTAATGTCACGAAAAAGTTTATTAGAGGGCACTGCAGTCTACGTTCTAGCTCTTTAAAATTATTGGAGATCATTTTTCAAGTTGGACAGCCCAACATCGGAGGAAATCAAAAGTTTGAAAAAACCCGTGCCAAACAGTCCTGTTTATACAGGTTTAACCTCAAAAACGGGGGATTTTTGAAAAATGGCTGAAATATCGAAAGAAGACACCCACATGCTTCTACGTGGATTCTTCAAAGAAAAAGGTCTAGTCAGGCAGCACTTAGACTCTTACAACGAATTCATCGACCACGGCTTACAAGAAGTCATAGACGAAGTAGCCGAAATCCCAATAGAAGTTCCCGAAGCCCCATACAAAGTCAAACTCGGACAAATCTGGATCATAGACCCTCAAACAAGAATAACAGGACCATACGTGACAGAAGTAGACGGAACAAAACATGAAATCTACCCAATGGAAGGAAGACTCAGAAACCTCACCTACGCCGCGCCAGTCGCGCTTGAAATGACACCTGTGATCGACGGCAGAGAACAGGACACGGAACTCGTCTACGTCGGAAACATACCAGTCATGCTCAAATCAAAACTCTGCTTCCTCTCTCAGCTTTCAAGAGAAGAACTAATCGCCTGCGGAGAAGACCCAGACGACCCAGGCGGCTATTTCGTCGTCAACGGATCAGAACGCGTAATAGTAGCCATGGAGGACCTGGCTCCAAACCGCGTAATCGTAGACATTGACGAAAAAGGAGCCACACCCGTCTATCAATCAAAAATATTCTCCACAACCGTAGGCTTCAGAGCACGAATAGAGCTGAAACTCAAGCCAGACGGCGCAATATACGTGTCAATCCCTGGCGTGCCAACCGAGATCCCATTCGTCGTGCTGATGCGGTCTTTAGGCTTAGAATCTGACAAGGAAATAGCAGAAGCCGTTTCTTACGAAAAAGAAGTGCAAACTGAACTGGACCCATCATTCGAAAAAGCTCAGGGAGTAGACACTTCAAAAGACGCTATCGTTTTCATTGGAAACCGTGTGGCTCACGGTCAAGTTGAGGAATATCGAGTTCAAAAGGCTGAAACCGCAATTGACAAGAACTTTCTGCCGCATCTAGGAAGAACAAGAGAGCACAGAAAGGACAAAGCCATCTTCCTAGGCGAAATGGCTGTCAAAGCCGTTGAATTAAAGCTAGGAAGAAGAAAACCCGACGACAAAGACCACTTCAAAAACAAAAGACTCAGACTGGCTGGGCCATTGCTTGCAGACCTGTTTCGTGTAGCTTTCAGAAACCTCATCAGAGACATAAAGTACCAGCTTGAACGCATAGGCGTGAAAGGACCAATAATAACCGTTTCCGCAGCAGTCCGCCCCGGAATAATCACCGAACGATTCCAGCATTCGCTTGCAACTGGAAACTGGGGAAGAGGAAGAGTAGGCATCACACAGCTCTTAGACAGGACAAACCACATCTCCACTCTGAGCCACCTTCGCAGACTGCAGTCACCACTCAGCAGAAGCCAACCAAACTTTGAAGCAAGAGACCTGCACTCAACTCACTGGGGCAGACTGTGCCCAAACGAAACACCAGAAGGCTCAAACTGCGGGCTAGTCAAGAATTTGGCGTTATCCTCATGCATTTCCGTGGGAGTCAACGCTGAAAAAATGAAACAGTTACTTTTCAGCATGGGCGTGGTGCCAGCTTATGAAGCCAACGAAACCCTGAAGCTTTCTGGAGCAAAAGTCTTCGTGGACGGAAATATTATTGGGCACTGCACTAACGCTCGGGAAATAACGTTGGAGTTTCGAGACAGACGAAGAAGAGGAGAAATTTCAACAGAAGTCAACATATCCTACTTCTCAAAAATTCACGGCGAAAGAGACGAGTTGTACGTGAATTCGGATGAGGGAAGAGTCAGAAGACCCCTCATAATCGTGGAAAACGAAGTGTCCAAGCTTCAACCTGAGCATGTTCAAAGAGTTGCTTCAGGCGAATGGGCGTGGGAAGACCTAGTTAAGAACGGGTTGATTGAGTATTTGGATGCGGAAGAAGAAGAAAACGCTTACATCGCCCTAGATGCTGAACACCTAACGCAAGACTACACGCATATGGAGATTGCCACATACACGATTCTTGGAATCTGCGCCTCAACCATACCCTACGCAGAGCATAATCAATCGCCCCGCAACTCGTATCAAGCCGCGATGGCAAAACAGGCACTAGGCGTCTACGCCACAAACTTTCAGCAACGAGTAGACTCACGATCTCATATTCTGCATTATCCGCAAGTGCCCATAGTTGACACAGCTCTCATGGAGACAATGGGCTACAAGCTTCGACCCTCAGGACAAAACTGCTTGGTCGCCGTGCTTTCTTACGAAGGCTACAACATGGAAGATGCCCTAGTCTTCAACAAAGCTTCCATAGAAAGAGGCTTAGGACGCTCAACATTCTTCAGAATCTACGAAGCAGAATGCCGCCAATACCTGGGCGGATTAAAAGACAAATTCTGCGTACCCGAACCTGGCACACGTGGGTTCAGAGGAGAACAATACTATAGACTGCTTGAACCTGACGGAATAATAAGCTTGGAATCTGGCGTCACAGGCGGCGACGTTCTGATAGGCAGAATCAGTCCGCCAAGATTTCTTGAAGAATACAAAGAATTCGAAGTCAAAGGACCCTCGATGCGAGACACTTCCGTTGACATGAGACCTTCCGAAACAGGAACAGTCGATGCGATCTTCATAACAGAATCTGGAGAAGGCAGCAAACTCGTTAAAGCCAGAGTTCGTGACCAGCGCATTCCAGAGTTAGGCGACAAGTTCGCGTCCCGTCATGGACAAAAAGGCGTCATCGGCTTGATTGTTCCGCAAGAAGACTTGCCATTCACCGAAGACGGCATAGTTCCCGACATCATCATAAATCCACATGCTATTCCTTCAAGGATGACTATTGGACAGTTCATTGAATCGCTCGCTGGAAAACTTGCGGCTGTAAGAGGAAGACCTGTTGATGGAACGCCATTTTCGAATGAGAAATCAGAGGAAATCAGAAAAACTTTGGTTCGTTTGGGTTTCAGTCAGACTGGCGCCGAAGTCTTCTACAACGGCATAACGGGCGAAAAATTCGTGGCGGACATTTACATTGGTGTCGTTTATTATCAGAAGCTCCATCACATGGTTGCAGACAAGATTCATGCAAGAGCCAGAGGTCAAGTGCAGATGCTGACGAGACAGCCTACTGAAGGAAGAGCCAGAGGTGGCGGTCTAAGATTCGGCGAAATGGAACGTGACTGCCTAATCGGACATGGAGCAGCCATGCTTCTCAGAGACAGGTTACTCGAAGAATCAGACAAGTACACGTTATACATTTGCGAGACTTGTGGTCACATAGCTTATTACGACATGAAACAGAGAAAGTACGTTTGCAGAAGCTGTGAAGACAAAGCCAAAATCTCTCCAGTCATAGTTTCCTACGCGTTTAAGCTTCTGCTTCAAGAGTTGATGAGCCTTTGTATCGCGCCGAAATTGATGTTGAAGGAGAAGGCGTAAGATGGCTGCAGAAGAGATAATCCATAAGGTTGTTGATGGAATCAGCTTCGGCATGTTTTCACCGCAGGACGTGCGAAAGCTCTCAGTGGTTGAGATTCAGACGCCTGACACCTACGATGAAGATGGTGCGCCAATAACTGCTGGGCTCATGGATGGCAGACTTGGCACTCTGGAGCCTAGACAAAGGTGTAAGACATGTGGCAACACAGCCATCAGATGTCCAGGTCACTTCGGTCACATAGAGCTTGCCGTGCCGATAGTTCACATTGAATTTACGAAGATAGTTTATGATCTTTTGAGGGTTACGTGTAGAAACTGCGGGCGCATCATGCTTGCTGACGAGAACATAACACGGGTCAGAAGTAGAATTGACAAGACTATTCAGCTTCTGGGCCTTGTTCCTGACGAGGTTTTCAAGGAGATTATGCAAGAGACAAAAGCGAAACAGTGCCCGCACTGTGGATCAGTTCAGTACAAGATAGTTTTCGAAAAGCCCACGAAGTTTAGTGAGCAGATTCCTGAAAGTGGTTCAGAACAGATTACTCCAAGCATGATTCGAGAAAGGCTGGGACGAATACTAGATGAAGATCTTCAGCTTCTCGGATTCAATCCCAAAACTGCGCGTCCAGAATGGATGGTTCTCCAAGTCTTGCCTGTTCCGCCAGTTTACGTGCGTCCCTCAATAACTTTGGAGTCAGGAATACGTTCTGAGGACGACCTTACGCACAAGCTTGTGGACATTATTCGTATAAATCAGAGATTGAAGGAGAACATGGATGCTGGAGCCCCGACACTGATAATTCAGGATTTATCTGAGCTTCTTCAGTACCACGTGACGACGTACTTTAACAATGAAGCATCGGGGATACCTCCTGCAAGGCATCGTTCTGGAAGAGCATTGAAGACGCTTTCACAGAGGTTGAAGGGGAAGGAGGGGCGGTTCCGAAGTAACCTCTCGGGGAAGAGAGTGGACTTTTCTGCTCGCACTGTGGTGTCGCCTGATCCCAACATTGACATTAATGAGGTTGGTGTGCCCATCGAGATTGCTATGCGCTTGTCTGTTCCTGAAAAAGTGACTCAGTGGAACATTGAAGACATGCGTAAACTTGTCATCAACGGACCTGAAAAATATCCTGGTGCGCTCTACATTATCAGACCTGATGGCAAACGCATCAGACTCGAATTCGTGGTGGATAGGACAAAGATCGCTGAGGCTGTCGAGTTAGGCTTTGTTGTTGAACGGCATTTGAGAAACGGTGACATAGCCATTTTTAACCGTCAGCCTTCGCTTCACCGCATGTCGATAATGGCACATCATGTGCGCGTTTTGCCTTACAAGACGTTCAGGTTGCACCTGTGCGTTTGCCCCCCTTACAACGCTGATTTTGATGGGGACGAAATGAATCTTCACGTACCGCAAAGCGAAGAAGCGAGAACTGAGGCTCTGCTGCTGATGCAGGTTCAAGATCAGATACTTTCGCCGAGATTTGGAGGTCCAATAATTGGTGCTATCCGAGATTTCATCACGTCAGGATACTTGTTTACGAGGAGAACAACTTACCTGACTAGAGATGAAGTGAATAGGTTGCTGTTGGGCTCGGGATTTGAAGGGAAGTTACCTGAGCCTAAAGTCAAGAAGCCTCAACCATTGTGGACTGGCAAGCAGATTTTCAGTCTATTTTTGCCCAAAGACTTCAACTATGTTTTGAAGGCGAGTATTTGTCAAGGATGCGCGAAATGTGAGGAAGAGGACTGTAAATATGATGCTTATGTTGTCATTAAAAACGGCGAACTTGTGGCTGGCGTCATAGATAGGCGTTCGATTGGCGCCGAGCAGTCCGAAAGCCTTCTTCACAGGATAATAAAGGACTATGGCACAGAGGCAGGGCGCGAATTCCTAAATAGAATAACGCGTATGTTGAAGCTTTACATTTCCATGCGAGGCTTCACCTACTCATATGACCAACTTGTCCTTTCACAGGAGGCTAAAGACAAAATAAGAAAAACGATGGATAATGTTGAAAAGAAAAGCGAGGAATTGATAGAAAGTCGGCGCAATGGAACGTTGCAGAGGCTTCCGGGACAAACCCTTGACGAATCTTTCGAGATTTATGTGATGAATGAATTAGCAAAGGCAAGAGACGAATCTGGCAAGATTGCTGATCGAGACTTCACTTTGGACAATGCTGGCATAGTCATGACACGTACCGGGGCTAGAGGTTCAAGTTTGAACATTGGACAAATGAGTGCCTGCGTCGGACAGCAATCTATTCGTGGGAAACGAGTATTGCGTGGATACGTGGATCGTGCCCTGCCGCACTTCAAGGCTGGAGATGCCACGCCGAAAGCAAGGGGTTTCGTTTATTCCTCCTACCAAGATGGACTTGATGTGATCGAGTTCTATTTCCACGCTATGGGTGGTAGAGAAGGACTTGTTGACACTGCTGTCAGAACGCAGCAAAGTGGTTACATGCAGAGGAGGCTGATCAATGCGCTTGAGCATGTCCGCTTGGAATATGATGGCACGGTTAGAAACTCGGCTGGTGACATAATTCAATTCGACTACGGCGAAGACGGCGTTGATCCCGCAAAGAGTGACCATGGGAAAGCCGTCAATGTTAGCAGACTTGTAGATCAGATAAAGATTGGTGAAGCAAAGGGGAGACCGGCATCTGCTGAACACGTTAAAGATCAGTTGAAGAAGGTTGAAGATCAGCTCACGCCAATTCTGATAAATGAGCTTAAGCAGAGCGTGGCGAAGACAAAGCTGAGCCAGAAAGGTGTTGATCAAGCTGTGAAGTCAACGGTTGAGCATTATAAACGTGCTTTGATGGAGCCGGGTGAGGCTGTAGGTATAGTGGCTGCTCAATCAATAGGCGAACCTGGAACGCAGATGACTCTTAGGACGTTTCACTATGCAGGTGTCAGAGAGCAGAACGTGACGCTAGGTTTGCCCAGATTGATTGAGATTGTGGATGCTAGAAGAATTCCGTCAACTCCGATCATGACTATTTACCTGACTGAGAAGTACAGGAAGAATCAGCAGGCTGCTGTGAAAGTTGCGCGCAACATTTTCTATACGACGCTGGAGAATCTGTCGAAGGCGATTTACATTGATCCACTGAATGAGGAAATAGTTGTGGAGCTTAATAAGACGATGATGGATGACAGAGGCGTGACTATGGATGAACTGAAAGAAGTTTTGGAGATACAGAACTGCACAGTCAAGGCTAGAGGCAACAATGTCCATGTGAAGCCCAAAAAAGCTGAGACTCTTAAGAAACTTCTTGACAAAGTGACGGCATTCCATGTCAAAGGTGTCGCAGGAATAAAACGTGTCCTAGTCACGGAAGAACACGGAGAATGGGTCATAAGAACAGACGGTTCAAACTTGCCTAAGGTTTTGGAAGTTCATGGAGTAGACACGTCACGAACAACAACCAACAACGTTCATGAAATAGCTAAGACTCTTGGAATTGAAGCGTCAAGAAACGCATTGGTTCACGAGGCACGTGGCGTATTGGAGGACCAAGGCTTAGACGTTGACGTTCGCCATGTCATGCTTGTGGCGGACATGATGACCACCACAGGTGAGGTGCAGCAAATCGGCAGGCACGGCATCAGTGGCAAGAAATCAAGCGTTTTAGCGCGTGCTGCCTTTGAAATCACTGTTCCAAACATTGTTGAGGCTGCCGTGAAGGGAGAAAGCGATCCATTGGATGGTGTGACCGAAAACGTAATAGTGGGGCAATCCATACCTATAGGCACGGGACTAGTGGAACTTTACATGTCGACGTTCGAATCCAAGGGCACGAAGCGAAAAGGTGAAGCCAAATGATTGACGTAGACAAGGCGATATTAACTGCTGTGAAAACTGGCAAAGTAGCTTTCGGAGCAGACTCAGCGGTTAAAAGCGCCATGACGGGTAAGGCTAGAATGATCATCTTGGCGTCAAATTGCCCTGAAAACACCCGCAAGGACATAGAATACTACGGTAAACTTTCTGCAGTGCCTGTCATAACTCACAAGGGTTCCAGTTTGGATTTAGCGGGCGTTTGTGGGAAGCATTTTGTTGTTTCTGCGCTAAGTATAAGAGAGCCTGGCGATTCAGAAATTCTCAAATTGATTGAGACTCCTGAGCAAGAAGAAGCTGCTGAGGTCAACGAATGACAACGGGAATAAAGATCACCAGCAACGAAATGCGATACATGGCATTGTTTGAGAGCATCACGAACGCAAGTGCAAAGGACTGCATTGTTGACGAGGAAGGTGGACGCGTTATATTCATCGTTAACGAGGGGCAGATCGGCGTAGCAATTGGAAAGGGCGGAAGGAACATTCACACACTGGAAAGAATGACTGGAAAGAAGCATGAATTGATAGAGTATTCTGAAATTCCTGAGCAGTTCATCAAAAATGCGTTGAAACCTGCACTCGTCAAAGAAGTTCGCATTACTGACAGGACCGATGGGAAGAAGATGGCGGTTGTTGCGGTTAATCCGAAGGACAAGGGCGTTGCCATAGGTAAAAATGGCAAGAACGCGGAGCGCTTGCGTTTTCTAGCTAAGAGGTATTTCCAGATTCAGAACGTAAGCATAACCTAAATCAAACAGAGGGTTAGATCGTGAAAACTCATAAGTCAATTCTTTACTCTATGCTCGTTTTATTCTCGTTGATTGGCAACGTTTGGGCTACTGATGAGCCCTTTGCCGATCAGTTTCTCGGAAGCCCACTTCTAATTCTGGCATCAGTAATCATCATAGACGTAATAGCCCTCGTTTACCACAAGTTAAGAAAGTAACCAAACTATGCAGGAGCAGCTTCGGCTTCAGTTCTTAACAGCAAGTCAATCAGGGCTTTCTGATCTACTTCCGCTCTTGTTCTCCAGTCCAAGTATAATTGTCCGTTCTCGTCTTGCGCCAGATATCCATAGCGGACGTAGCGGTCAATGTTGATGCCTACTTTCCAGCCTGGAAGCTTTTCACGGAGCAGTTCTTCAACGTCTTTTCGGGGTGCTTGACCCTTTTTCGATATGACATACGCTATCGCTATCGCCAAGCCTGCAAGATCGTCTATTCGCCATCCAACCATCTTGGCTTCTTTGGGTGTTAAGTCTCCTCGAAGGGTTATGAGGAATCTGGCTTTATCCAACTGCTCCAAGCTTGGTTTTTCAATTTCCTTTTCCTCTTCAAAAACCGTTTTGACCTGCAGGTCTAATGCTTTCAAATAATCGTCCAAGATCTTCAATACTTTTGGATAGTCTGAGCCTAGTGCTTTTCTAAGTTCCCATCCCTTCACGCCTGGCTTCGCGTGTTTCTTGTAGAAAAGCATGTGGGTTGCTCTTTTCAGCTTGCTTGCGTAAGTTGCTTTTCTCTTGCTCAATCTTGCTCGCCGTTCTTCCATTTTGCCCATTCTTCTGTGGTTATTGCTATTGGAATGGACACTAACTGCATTTTGCCCAGTTTTGTTACTTGTTTCTCGTAGGGTTTGATGAAAGTCTCTTCCTCAAGCGGGTGGATTTCTAGCGTTG
>Ga0315268_10002128_pt1 | contig 22614 bp, 16 predicted proteins | sample C1_top_MG_FD_204535 | JGI IMG/M metagenome (GOLD analysis project Ga0315268, IMG submission 204535) | Sediment microbial communities from Yellowstone Lake, YNP, Wyoming, USA - C1_top | ecosystem: Environmental > Aquatic > Freshwater > Lake > Sediment | place: USA: Wyoming | collected 2017-08-01 | reverse complement strand
TGCTGTGGGTATTTTCTACACTGCGACAGACGTAGTGCCCCTGTCGCTTTCGGCATTCCCCATGTTTAACGCCATCTGGATTGGTCTGCTATTTGCATTTTGGAAACCGGCTTCGCCGGCAGCATTGAAAACAATTCGCGCATGAACAACATTATTGGCAACCTGCAGCTAATGTGGCTGATGATGTCACCCCCGGCTTTGTTCAGCCGACTATTCGGATTGCCTTGGTATAGGGATACGCTTGATGTTTTGAAGAACTCAGGTCTTGCATCGTTATGCGGGTTTGCGTGAATTGCAAGAATTCCATGAACTGAATATCGATCTGGGGCCAGCGCTGTCGGCTGCTTATGGCTGTGCTGAACAAGTATGGCTTTGTCGTTCCCGCGAAAGCAGGAACGACAAAAAAACAATCATCTGTTCTTCTGGCATTGCGCCCGCCGTGCGGCCCGCCTGCGCCATTCCAGCACCACCATCCCGTACCACAGCACGCGCACCACGAAATAGCCCGCAATCGCCAGGGTGATCGCCAGCAGCGGCAGACCGATCGCCAGCGGCTTGCCCAGCGACATCATCCAGTCCAGCATGACCGTAAACCAGTTGTCCCAGCCCATGTCCGGTACAGCGAACTGCGACGCGGACAAAGTGTTGTGCTGGCCGGTGACCAATGCGCCCAGCTCGTAAGCCAGAAAATACAGCGGCACGATCGTGAGCGGATTGGTGTACAGCGTGGTGAGCATCGCCACCGGCAAATTGACGCGAAACAGCACCGCCAGCAAGGCCGCACCTATCATCTGCAACGGCCCTGGGATCAGCCCGGTGAACATGCCGACCGCGACGCCGCCCGCCACCGAGCGGCGATGCAGATGCCACAGGTTGGGATGGTGCAGCCACGCTGCGAACGGGCGCGCCCAGCGGCTTTGCTTGATTGCCTCATGGCTGGGCAGAAATTTTTTGAAGTATTTTCTCGGCACTTTGCACTGCATTCCGGCAACAATCAGAATGGACAGATTACCTGATTGCGCCGAATATACCAGCATCGCCCGGATCGCCCTCTGCAAGCACCCTGAAACGAAAGTTGAAAGATGAACCAGCCTGCGCACGAGCATGAAAATCTGCACGGCCTGACCCAGGCCGAAGCACAGGATCGGCTGCGCGCAGAGGGCGCAAACGAGCTGCCCGCAAGCGGGCAGCGCAAGCTGCCGCGCATCGCACTGGAAGTGCTGCGCGAGCCGATGTTCCTGCTGCTGGTCTGCGCCGGCGCGATCTACCTGCTGCTGGGCGACGCCACAGATGCGCTGATGCTGCTGGGCTTTGTGTTCATCGTGATGGGCATCACGACCTATCAGGAAAACCGCACCGAGCGCGTGCTGGAAGCATTGCGCGACATGACCAGCCCGCGCGCGCTGGTGCTGCGCGACGGCCGCGAGCAGCGCATAGCGGGGCGCGAAGTGGTGCGCGGCGACATCCTGATCCTTGCCGAAGGCGACCGCGTCGCAGCGGATGCGCTGCTGCTTTCCTGCAACGACTTTGCCGCAGACGAATCGTTGCTCACCGGCGAATCGGCGGCAGTGCGCAAGGTTGCGATGAGTGACCTATCCCTTACTCTCCCCCACCCCCATCCCAACCTTCCCCCTGAGGGGGAAGGAGCTAGCCTCCCTCCCTTTCAAGGGGAGGGCCGGGGTGGGGATGGGTTAAATTCTCACAGCAACCAAAACCAAGCAGGCGATCTTCTCGCCCCGCCCGGCGGCGACGACCTTCCCTTCGTCTATGCCGGCACGGTGGTGGTGGGCGGACGCGGCATCGCGCGCGTGCTGGCAACCGGAATGCACAGCGAAATCGGCAAGATCGGCAAAGCCCTGCAAAGCGTCTCCAGCGAAGTCACGCCGTTGCAGCAGGAAATCGGCAAGCTGGTGCGCAGGCTCGCCGTCATCGGCACGCTGCTGAGCCTGCTGCTGATGGTGATCTACGGCCTGAACCGGGGCGACTGGCTGCACGGCCTGCTGTCCGGCATCACGCTGGCGATGACCATCCTGCCGGAGGAGTATCCGGTGATCCTGGCGGTATTCATGGCAATGGGGGCATGGCGCATTTCCCGCCATCAGGTGCTGACGCGCCGCGTGCCCACGGTGGAAGCGCTGGGCTCGACCACGGTGCTGTGCGTGGACAAGACCGGCACGCTCACGCAGAACCGCATGACGGTGCAGCAGCTGACCGCGGGCGACGCATGGTTCACGGTGGATGGCACACATCCCGCCCTGCCCGAGGCATTCCACGAACTGGTCGAATTCGCCATTCTGGCCAGCGAGACCGCGCCGTTCGACCCGATGGAAAAAGCCATCCACGCGCTCGGTGCGCATTACCTCGCCGACACCGAGCACCTGCACCGCGACTGGATGCTGGCGCACGAATATTCGCTGTCGCCGGAACTGCTCGCGCTGTCGCACGTATGGCGCGCACGCGACCGCGAAGAATATGTGGTCGCAGCCAAGGGCGCGCCGGAAGCCGTGGCCGACTTGTGCCACCTGAATGAACATCAACTGGCACAGCTGGAACTGCAGATCAACACCCTGGCGGCGCAGGGCATGCGCGTGCTGGGCGTGGCCCGCGCCGTCTATACCGGACGCGAATGGCCGGACATCCAGCATGATTTCGATTTCGAATTTCTCGGCCTGATCGGGCTGGCCGACCCGGTGCGCCCCACAGTCCCGGCGGCGCTGCAGGAATGCGCCAGCGCAGGCATACGCGTGGTGATGATCACCGGCGACTACCCAGCCACGGCGGCGACGGTCGCCGCGCAGACCGGCATGCGCGCAGGCAGCGGCGGCATCATCAACGGCGCCGAACTCGACCGGATGGATGAGGCCGCGCTGCGCGCACGCATCCGCCACAGCAACATCTACGCGCGCATGGTGCCGCAGCAGAAACTGCGCCTGGTCAACGCGCTCAAGGCAAACGGCGAAATCGTGGCGATGACCGGCGACGGCGTGAACGATGCGCCCGCGCTGAAAGCATCGCACATCGGCATCGCGATGGGCGCGCACGGCACCGACGTGGCGCGCGAGGCGGCGGCGCTGATGCTGCTGGATGACGACTTCGCCTCCATCGTGCGCGCGGTGCGCCAGGGACGCTGCATCTACGACAACCTGCGCAAGGCGATGGCCTACATTTTCGCCGTGCACGTGCCGATCGCCGGTCTGGCATTGATCCCGCTGCTGCTGGGCTGGCCGCCGCTGTTCGCGCCGGTGCATATCGTGTTCCTGGAAATGATCATCAACCCCGCCTGCTCCATCGCCTTCGAAGCCGAACCGGCGGAACACGACGTGATGCATCGGCCGCCGCGAAACCCAAAGGAACCGCTGTTCGGCAGGCGCGTGCTGCTGCTCAGCCTGCTGCAGGGAACACTGGTGCTGCTGGTCACGCTCGCCATGCTCGGCTACGCGCTACAGCATGGTGCAACAGAAACGGAAGCGCGCGCGCTGACTTTCTCCACGCTGATCATCAGCAACCTTGGCCTGATCCTGGTAAACCGTTCCTGGCAGCACACGCTGCTGCACACGCTCACCCGCCGCAACCCCGCGCTGTGGTGGGTGATAAGCGGGGCATTGGGCTTCCTGCTGCTGACGCTGTTCCTGCCCTTGCTGCGCGAGGCGTTCCACTTCGCGCCGCTCACGCCGCAGCAACTCCTGCTGTGCCTCGCCGCCGGACTGGGCAGCGTGCTGTGGTTCGAGCTGTTCAAACTGGTTCGGAAGCGTTGAGCAATGCGCAGCGCCATCCTGTCATTCGCACTCGGCATCTGGCTGCTGCAACAGCAGGCGGCGCTGCCTGATTTCAGCTGGGCGTGGCTGCCGCTGCTGCTGGCGCCAGCAGTGCTGCTGCCGCGCCGCATTTTGTGGCTGCGCATCATTCGCCTTGCTCTGATCGCTGCCCTCGCCTGCACGCTGGGCTTCTTCTATGCCGCCTGGATCGCGCAGCAGCGCCTGGCCGATGCGCTTCCGCCAGAATGGCAGGGCCGGGATATCGAAGTCACAGGCGTGGTGGCCGAGCTGCCGCGACAGCATGAGCGCGGGCTGAGTTTCGCGTTCGATGCGGAGCAGGTGCGCACGCCCGGTGCGCATGTGCCGCAGCATATTCTTTTGTCCACCTACGACAGCGAAAGCCGCGCGCCGCTGCCGCTGCATGCCGGCGAACGCTGGCGGCTCACGCTGCGCCTGAAGCAGCCGCACGGCAGCGTCAATCCGCACGGCTTCGATTTCGAGGCGTGGATGCTGGAACAGAATCTGCGCGCCAGCGGATACGTGCAGCGCAAGGGCGAGAACACGCGCGTCGAGACGCTGGTCAAAACGCCCGGCTACCTGATCGAGCATATGCGCGAAAACGTGCGCGACGCGTTCCACAAGACGCTGAAGGATGCGCCTTATACCGGCGTGCTGACCGCGCTCGCGATCGGCGACCAGAGCAGCATACCGGCGGCGCAGTGGCAGGTGTTCACGCGCACCGGGGTCAACCATCTGATGAGCATTTCCGGCCTGCATATCACCATGCTGGCCGGACTCGCGTTTGCGCTGACCTACGCGCTGTGGCGGCGCAGCGTGCGGCTCACGCTGCGCCTGCCCGCGCGCAAGGCTGCGGCGATTTCAGGCTTGGGGGTGGCGCTGGCTTATGCGCTGCTGTCCGGCTATTCGGTGCCTGCGCAACGCACCGTGTACATGCTGGCCACGGTGGCCGCCGCGCTGTGGCTGTCGCGCACGGTTGCCGCCACGCAGATGCTCTGCGCCGCGTTGCTGGTGGTGCTGCTGTATGATCCGTGGGCGGTGCTGTCGCCGGGATTCTGGCTGTCGTTCGGCGCAGTAGCGCTGATCTTCTACGTGTCCGCGCACCGCCTGCATGCTGCGCAACTCCAGCGCGAAACTTTAATGCAATCCGTGATGCACGGACTGGCTGAATATGGCCGCGTGCAGTGGGCGATGATGATAGGGCTGATTCCGCCGCTGCTGGCGCTGTTCCAGCAGGTGTCGCTGGTGTCGCCGGTCGCCAACGCGTTCGCCATTCCGCTGGTGAGTTTCGTGGTGGTGCCGCTCACGCTGCTCGGCGCGCTGCTGCCGTTCGACTGGATTTTGCAGCTCGCGCATCAGGCGATGAGCGCGTGCATGGTCGCTTTGGAATGGCTGAACCGCATGCCGGACGCGGTGTGGACGCAGCATGCGCCGCCCGCGTGGAGCATCGCGCTGGGCATGGCAGGTGCCTTGTGGTGCCTGCTGCCGCGCGGTTTCCCGGTGCGCTGGCTGGGGCTGCTGGCGATGCTACCGATGTTTTTGACCAGGCCGGATACGCCGCCGCAGGGCGCGCTGCATCTGGTGATTTTCGATGTCGGCCAGGGGCTGTCGGTCGCGGCGCAGACGCGCGATCATGTGCTGCTGTACGACGCCGGCCCCGATTTCGGCGGCGAAGCCGACAGCGGCAACCGCATCCTGGTCCCCTCGCTGCGCGGCATGGGTATCGCCGAACTGGATCAACTGATGCTGACCCACGACGACACCGACCACACCGGCGGCGCGCTGTCGGTAATGCAATCGATGCCGATCGGCAGCCTGTCCTCTTCATTGCCGGACGACAGCCCGATACTGCAGCAGGCGCAAATCCGGCAGCGTTGCCACGACGGCCAAAACTGGGACTGGGGCGGCGTGCATTTTGCGGTGCTGCATCCGTCGACAGCCAGCTATGCCGAAGAAAAAATCAGCAAGAACAACCTTGGCTGCGTGCTGCGCATCAGCACCGGAAAATACAGCGTGCTGCTCGCGGCCGACATCGAGAAAGATTCCGAACGGCGCTTGCTGCAGCAGCATGCAGACCAGCTACCGGCCACGCTGCTGGTGGTGCCGCACCACGGCAGCAAGACATCCTCCACCCCGCCATTTGTGGCGGCGGTGCATCCGCGAGCAGCAGTGTTCACCGCGGGTTACCGCAACCGCTACGGCCATCCCAAGCCGGAAGTGGTGGAGCGCTATCGCGCGGCGGGCAGCGAATTGCTGCGCTCGGATCAGGATGGTGCGATCATTGTTGACATGGATGCGGAAAATTTTACAATCGAGCGCTATCGCAGCAGCCATGCGCGCTATTGGCACCCGCTGACCATCGACTCCCAAGCGAACACCCATCAGGAAATTACACCATGAATCTCGAACTCCCCAGCATGCTGAACCTGATCATCTCCACGCTCGTGTTTTTCGTCGCCGCCTGGTATATCAAGCGCTATCTGGATGAGCAGGGAATCGACAAGGGCCTGGCGCGCAGCGTGCTGATATTTTCGCTCGCCTCGCTGGTTTCCTGGGGCGCGGGAGCAGCCGTCGACTGGGCACAGGGGCCGCAGGCCGCAACGCAATCATCGGCCGATGTGTCGCAGCTGTTAAAGGCGGTTGGCCAACCGTGAGCGCATGCGTATAAGCCTGGAAAAAGCAGTTGTCCGCAGATTACCCAGATTACAAAAGATTAAACCAATCGTTATCAACATGATCGCTAACCATTGGAGTGAGGATAGAGCCGTTTGGAACGGCCTGAAAATCTGCGAAATCCATGTAATCTGCGGATTGAACTGAGGCTTTTAGTCAGTACCAGTCAAATGATGTCAAAACATGACAAGATTTTCTCACGCGGAGGCGCGGAGGGCGCGGAGAATATAGGCATCCGCCCGCTTTGTTTTTTCTCCGTGTCTCCGCGTGAAACCCTTTTTGGTCCCGGCTCGTCCGGTTTAGTCACTTACCAGTCAAATGATGTCAAAACATGGCAAGATTTTCTCACGCGGAGGCGCGGAGGGCGCGGAGAATATAGGCATCCGCCCGCTTTGTTTTTTCTCCGTGTCTCCGCGTGAAACCCTTTTTGGTCCCGGCTCGGCCGGTTTAGTCACTTACCAGTCAAATGATGTCAAAACATGACAAGATTTTCTCACGCGGAGGCGCGGAGAATATAGGCATCCGCCGCGTTGTTTTTTCTCCGTGTCTCCGCGCCTCCGCGTGCAACCCTTTTTGGTTCCGGCTCGGCCGGTTGAGGATAAGGCGACTTGCTATGCCACTGCAGGTGAATTTTCCCGGCCGTGGCCGAGATTGACGTAGCGCACGAAGTCATCGCTGCATAAAGGGCGGCTGTAGTAATAGCCCTGAATTTCATCGCAGCCGCGCGTGCGCAGGAATTCCACCTGCTCCAGCGTTTCCGCGCCTTCCGCCACCACACGCAGATCAAACTGGTGCGCCAGCGTGATGATCGCATGCGCGATCGCGGCATCGTTTGCGTCGGTGGCGATGTCGCGCACGAAGGAGCGGTCTATCTTCAGCTTGTCCACCGGCAGATTTTTCAAATAGCTCAGGCTGGAATAGCCGGTGCCGAAATCGTCGATGGACAGGCCGATGCCGCGCTCGTTGATCTGCGTCAGGAAAGCACGGGTCATCTGCGTATCGCCCAGCATGATGCCCTCGGTCAGCTCCAGCTCCAGATCGCTTGAACTCAGTCCGTTCTCCTCCAGCACCTGCGCGATGACCTGCACCAGATTGGCCTGGCGCAACTGGCGTATGGACAGATTCACCGCCAGCGGGAACACAGCCAGCCCTTCCCTGCGCCATGCCGCCAGCTGCGCGCAGGCGGTGCGCAGCACCCATTCCCCTATCGGCAGTATCTGCCCGGTTTCCTCCGCCACCGGGATGAATTCGGCCGGCGAAACGAAGCCCCGCTGCGGATGATTCCAGCGCAGCAGCGCCTCCGCCCCGCATACCGCGCCGCTGACAACATCCACCAGCGGCTGGTAATGCAGCGCAAATTCGTTGCGCTGCAATGCCAGGCGTAAATCCTTCTCCATCGCGAATAGCTGGTTGGCGTGCGCGTTCATTTCCGGCGCGAAGAACTGGAAGTTGTTGCGCCCCTCGTCCTTGGCGCGATACATCGCCACATCGGCGGTCTTCAGCAGCGTGTCGATGTCCTGCGCATTGTCCGGATAGATGCTGATGCCGATGCTGGCATGCGGAGTGATCTGCACCCCGTCGACATCGTACGGCACGGACAACAGCCGCAGCAGCTTGTCCGCCATGTGCGCCGCGCCATCGGCGTCGGTCTCCCGCAGCAACATGACAAATTCGTCCCCGCCGATGCGCGCCACGGTATCCCCCTCGCGCACGCATTTGAGCATCTGCTGCGATACCGCCTGCAGCAATTTGTCGCCCACCGGATGCCCCATCGAATCGTTCACATATTTGAAGCGGTCGAGATCCAGCACCAGCAGCGCAAACTTGTGCCGGTCGCGGTGCGCCGCCGCGAGCATCTGCTCCATGCGGTCGCGCAGCAGCGTGCGGTTGGGCAGGCCGGTGAGCACGTCGAAGAACGCCAGCCGGTGCATATTGCTCTCCGCCAGCTTGCGCTGCGTGACATCCTGGGTCGTGCCGATGGCCGATAGAAAGTGGCCGTTTTCATCGAAGTGCATTTGCGCCCGTTCGCGCACCCACTTGATCTGCCCATCCACCACGACACGGTGTTCAATCCTGTACGGCTTGTTGCGCAATGCCGATTGCCATGCCGCATCCACAGCCGCGCGATCATCCGGGTGCACACACCCCAGGAAAATTTCATAGCTGACAGGCGTGCCTATGCGCACACCGAACATGCGATAAAGCTCGTCCGACCACATCAGGGAATGACTCGGCATCACCAGCGTCCAGCTGCCGATTTTCGCCAGCGACTGGGCGCGGTTCAAATTTTCCTGGCTCGCCCGCAACGAGCGCTGTATCAGGCCGCGCTGGTAGCTGGTCACGGTCACGATCAGGCTGGTGACCGCCATGATCAGATTGTAAATCCAGGCCTCGCGTATCGACTCGACCGTGACGGGTGCAAATGCTCCGATCCCGCGCACCATGCCCACCATCGTGAAGAAAAACACCAGTGCCACGCCCAGCATCGTCATGCGCATATTGAAGCGCAACGCACTCCAGATGATCACCGGCAGCAGCACAAACGGCCCGATGCGCGCATCGAACAAGCTCTCCCCGGCATCGCTTAACACGGCCAGGCTGAACAACAGCAGGATGGCAAAATAGGCAGCTTCCTCGCGCAATACGGCGGGCGTGCGCGGCAGAGGCTTGTGACGCACCCAGGCCAGCAACAACGGCGTAAACAGAACGATGCCCAGCACATCGCCCATCCACCAGTAGAGTGCACTCGCAGCATACGCCGCCCATGGAATCGCACCATTCAGCACCAGCCAGAGCGGGCCATTCAGCGCGCCCATCAATGACGATACGGCTGCGACCGCAAGCAGAATGAAGATATCCCTGACCGAGACCAGCGACGGGTTGAAAGCGGGGAAGCGGCGCAGCAGATAAACGCCGAGCAGTCCTTCCAGCGTATTGCCTATGGAGATTTCAAATGCGGGGATAAAACTTGAGTCGTTGTCAAACAGCATCACCCCCAGCAATGCTCCCAGCAACACTCCGGGCCAGATGCGCACACCGAATATCAGCAGTGCGGCCAGCGCGATGCCGGAAGGCGGCCAGAACAAGGTGACAGAGTTGGCCACGAGCGACAACAACAAGCCCAGTTTTGCGCAAAAGAAGTACAGCAGCGCAACGCCCAGCATACGGGCGAAGTCCTGTTTGGATATAGCGTACATACTCTCCTAGGTCTGCCCCCATCCATTACGGTCCGGCGGGGGTCAGTTATTTCTATGCTGCCAACTGCAAAAATCCTATGCAGGCATTACAGCACGAGCAATGCTAGTGCTGCAATGCCTTGATCACGTCTTCGACCACTTTTTTCGCGTCGCCGAACACCATCATCGTCTTGTCCATGTAGAACAGATCGTTGTCCAGCCCGGCGTAACCGGCTGCCATGCTGCGCTTGACCACCAGCACGGTGCGCGCCTTGTGCGCCTCGAGTATCGGCATGCCGTAAATGGGGCTGTTCGGATCGCTCTTCGCGGCCGGGTTGACCACGTCGTTCGCGCCGATCACCAGCACCACATCGGTGTCGGCAAACTCGTTGTTGATCTCGTCCATCTCCACCACCTGCTCGTATGGCACTTCGGCCTCGGCCAGCAGCACGTTCATGTGACCCGGCATGCGCCCGGCCACCGGATGAATCGCGTAGCGCACCTTGATGCCCTTTTCGGTCAGCGCCTTGGACATTTCGTTGATCGCATGCTGCGCGCGCGCCACCGCCAGGCCATAGCCCGGCACGATGATCACGCTGTCGGCGTTGCCCATCAGGAATGCCGCATCGTCCGCGCTGCCGCTGCGATAGGTCTTCTGCACTCCATCGCCGCTGTCCACCGCCGCGCTCGCGCCGCCGCCGAAGCCGCCCAGGATCACGTTCAGGAAGGCGCGGTTCATGGCCTTGCACATGATGTAGGACAGGATCGCGCCCGAGCTGCCCACCAGGCTACCCGCGATGATCAGCATGTTGTTGTTCAGCGTGAAGCCTATGCCAGCCGCCGCCCAGCCCGAGTAGGAGTTCAGCATCGACACCACCACCGGCATGTCGGCGCCGCCGATCGGCATGATCAACAGCACGCCCAGCAGCAGCGCGATCGCGGTCATGATCAGGAACGGCGTCCAGCTTTCAGTCATGAAAAACGCGATACCGAAACCTATCATCACTATGCCCAGCGCCAGATTGACCCAGTGCTGGCCGGCAAAACGCAGCGGCTTGCTGCCGAGTTTTCCGGACAGTTTGCCGAACGCGATGATGGAGCCGGTGAACGTGATCGCGCCGACAAACGTGCCGATGAACAGCTCGATCAGGTTGCTGGCGTGCAGCGGCGCGATGCCGTAAGCGACCGGATTGTTGAACGCGGACATCGCGACCAGCACCGCTGCCAGGCCGACCAGCGAGTGCATCGCCGCCACCAGCTCCGGCATCGCGGTCATCTGGATGCGCCGCGCAACCACCGCTCCGATTGCGCCGCCGACTGCAATCGCCAGCAGGATGTAAACCACATTGTGCGTCACGGTCAGCGTGGTGATTACGGCAATCGCCATGCCCACCATGCCGAACAGATTGCCGCGCCGCGCGGTGACGGGCGAGCTCAAACCCTTGAGCGCCAGAATGAACAGGACCGCAGCGGTCAGATAAGCGAGTGCAACAGAATTGGCCGACATTTACTTACCCTTCTTCTTGAACATATCCAGCATGCGCTGTGTCACCAGAAAGCCGCCGAACACGTTGACTGCAGCCAGCGCCACCGCGACCAGCCCCAGCACCGTGCCCGCATCGAGCTGCTGCGGCCCGGCCGCCAGCATCGCGCCCACGATGATAATGCCGGAGATCGCATTGGTCACCGCCATCAGCGGCGTGTGCAGCGCGGGTGTGACGTTCCATACCACGTGATAGCCGACCACCACGGCCAGCACGAACACGGTCAGGTTGAGAATGAAAGGATCGACTACGTTCATCTTGGAGCTCCTTTATTTGGTTGCGACTTCGCCGCCGATGCACAGCAGCGACCCGGCAATGATGTCGTCTTCGCGGTTGATGTTGATCGCACCGCCGCTCTTGGGATCGCACAGCAGATTGAGGAAGTTCAACAGATTGCGCGCATACAGCGCGCTGGCATCGGTCGCCACCAGCGCCGGCAGATTGTCTTCGCCCACCAGCGTGACGCCGTGCTTGACCACCGTCTTGCCCTGCTCGGACAAGGGGCAGTTGCCGCCGGCTTCGACCGCCATGTCCACGATCACCGAGCCGGGCTTCATCGCCTTGACCATGTCTTCGGTCACCAGAACCGGCGCGGCGCGGCCGGGAATCAGCGCGGTGGTGATCACGATATCGGCCTGCGCCACGCGCTTGGCGACTTCCACTTTTTGTCTATCCATCCAGCTGGCAGGCATAGCCCGCGCATAGCCGCCGGTGCCCTGCGCGCACTCGCGTTCCTCGTCGGTTTCATACGGCACGTCGATGAACTTGGCACCCAGCGATTCCACCTGCTCCTTCACTGCGGGACGCACGTCGGAGGCTTCGATCACCGCGCCCAGGCGCTTGGCCGTGGCGATGGCCTGCAGGCCCGCGACACCGACGCCCAGAATCACCACGCGCGCCGCCTTGACGGTGCCGGCCGCGGTCATCAACATCGGCATGAAACGCTTGTACAGATTGGCGCCCACCATCACCGCCTTGTAACCGGCGATATTGGCCTGCGACGACAGCACGTCCATCGCCTGCGCGCGCGAGGTGCGCGGCAGCTTTTCCATCGCGAATGCGGTGATGCCCTGTTTGGCGTAAGCCGCGACCAGCTCCGCCTGATACGGCGACAACAAACCGATCAGCACCGTGTTGGCCTTGATCTGCGCCAGCTCGGCCTCGGTCGGCGCTTTCACCTTCAGCACGATCTCGGCCTGCGCATACAAATCAGCCGCGCTGACCAGCGTCGCTCCCGCTGCCTGAAATTCCGCATCCGGTATGCTGGCGCCGGCGCCCGCCCCCTGCTGCACCATCACCGCATGGCCGACAGCCAGCATCTTCTTCACTGTTTCGGGCGTGGCCGCAACACGGGTTTCGCCTGCGCGCGTTTCTGCAGGAATGCCTATACGCATGAAACCTCCCCTTTAGACACCTTAAAAAAAAACCCGGTCACACCGGGTCCAGACATTATTGTTGAGTGCGATTATACGGATTTTTTTAATTACCGCACCCCCCTTTAAAAATCGCATCGCAGCCCGCGCAATCACCATTTTTTTACCGGGGTTTAGTGGCCCGCGACAGTCAGAAAAGACAGCCGGCTGACTCCGGATTTCTGCGCGATCGCCATCAATTCCGCCACACGGCCGTAGGGCACGGTCTTGTCTGCCTCCACCTGAACCTGCAGCTGCGGATCGCGCGCGCGCTGCTGCAGCGCCTGCGCCAGCTGGGCATCGTCCAGCGCATGATGGTCCAGCTCGATGCGCCCCTGCGCGTCCACCGCCAGATGCAGCTGCTGCAGCTTGCTGTCCGCAGCCACGCTCACGGTCCGGGGCAGCGCGATCTTGAGCGACTGCGGCGCGAGCAGCGGCGCGGTGATGATGAACACCACCAGCAGCACCAGCATCACGTCCACCAGCGGCGTGACATTGATCTCGCTCATCATTTCCTGTTGCGAAGAATTGCCGAATGACATGTCTGCCTCCTACAGCTTGAAATTGTGCTTCAGCGCGAGGCGCATGAAATCGTGCGCGAAATTTTCCAGCTCGGTGACTCTCACGCGCAAACGGCGCAGAAAATAATTGTAGGCCATCACCGCCGGCAGCGCGGTGGCGATGCCGATGGCCGTGGCGATCAGCGCCTCGCCTATCGGCCCGGCCACCACATCGAGGCTGGCCGAACCGCTGCGCCCGATGTCCTGCAGCGCATGCATGATGCCCCACACCGTGCCGAACAGCCCGACGAACGGCGCGGTCGAACCTATCGTGGCGAGCTCGGCCTGACCGCGTTCGTGGTAGCGCTGTATGTTCTGCAGCTGCTGGCGCAGCATGCGCTCCAGCACGTCCTGCGGCGCGCCCAGGTGTTGCAGGTCCTGCCGCTCCGCGCTCATGTTTTTCACTTCGGCAAATCCGGCCTGCCCCAGCTGCGCCAGATCGCCCTCGCCGTTTTTCGCCACCTCGGCCGCCTCCTGCCAGCTGCGCGCCGCCCAGAACGCGGTGCTGAATGCATGGTTGCGCTTGCCGTCCTGCACCTGCCGCCACAGCTTTAACAGCGCGATGGACCAGGTCAGCACGGACATCAATACCAGCACCAGCAGCGTGCCCATGACGATAGTCGAATTTACGGAAAATAAATTGTTCATTGTTCCTTGTCTTTCAATGAGTAGGTCACGCCGATCTTGAACCACTTGGTAACAGCCTTACCGCCCACGCGCGCGGGGGTAAAGCGCCAGCCCTTCACTGTCTGTATCGCGGCCTTGTCCAGCAGCTCGTGGCCGCTGCCCTGCAGTACATATAGCTGACCACACGAACCATTGGCCAGCACCTCCACATTCAACACCACCCTGCCCTGCCAGCCCATGCGCATCGCGGCCAGCGGATACGTCAGTTGATTGTTCAGATAGGCCGCCTTGTAATCCGGCTCGACCGCCGGCACTTCCACCGACTGCAGCTGCATCGACGGCGGCAGCTCGACCTCCGGCTCGGGCGCGCTCGGCTGCACCGCGGGCGCTGCCGCTTCCTGCACGGGAAGCGGCGCCGGCACTGACACTTGCGCCGGCACTTGCACCGACGCAGGCGCAGCAGCCGGTGCAACAACGGGCGTGGGCACCGGATTTTCCAGGCGTTGCGGCGGCGCTGCCTTGACCGGTTCCGGCAGCGGGGCCTGCTGCTGCGCAACGTCCGCAGCAGGCGCGGCTGCAAACGTCACTTCCAGCTCGCGCTGCGGCTCGATCACGGTCGGCTGCAGCTTCGCCCACACCATCAGCAACGCGACATGCACCGCCAGCACGATGGCGACAATAATCAAACGTTCGCGCAAGGACGCTGAAACTCCACTCTCCCCCTTTGCCAAAGGGGGACCAAGAGGGATTTGAATACTGCTAGCCATTTATTCTGCCGGGTTTCCTGCTCGCGCGCACCCAGCGCTCGGTCTGCGCGCGATCCAGCTTGCCGCTTATCGCCGTGGCACGTCCGCGCGCATCGTAAAAATAGGTGCGCGGCAATTCTCCATACCACTGCGCGTCTACTTCAAAACGCAGGCGCTCGGCAAAACTGTCGGCGAATACCCACGACTCGTTTTGCCCCAGCCGATACTGCTGCAGCGTGCGCAAAATCTCCTGCTGCTGCTCGGGCGTATCGGTCGCGACCAGCACCAGATCGAGGCCGGGATATTTTTTCTGCAGCGCAGCGAACAGCGCCATGTCGTCGCGGCAATGCACGCACTCCAGCGACCACAGGCTGACGATGAACGGCTTGCCGCTACGCGCGGCAACGATCTCCTGATAACTGCCGCGCACGAAATGTTTGACCTCCTGCGCGGATGCGGCGAAGCTGCTGGCGCACAGCATCAGCGCGAGCAGCCATTTCATCACTAATGCAGTAGCTGCACCTTCTGTAGGTCGGGTTTTAACCCGACAAGTCGGGCTAAAGCCCGACCTACCAGACTCGCCAAAATGTTGAGCGTGTTCAAACGATAAATCTTTTTCAACATCCTTGCGTGAGTCCTCCATGGAACGGTCAACTGCAGCTTCCAATTTCATTGCGCCGCTTCCGGCAAGGCCAGCAAGCGATACCCCTCGGCTGCGGTATTCCACGAGAGATAAGCTTTGTCACCGTCATTGATCAGCATCGGATGATCCGAGGCGTCTGCGGTGGACGCGATTTTCTGCGTTGCGGACCAACGCTTGCCGCCTTCGCCGGACTGGATCAGATTGATGCTGGTGGCGACACCGTCGAATTCCTTCCACACGATGAACACGCGCTGCCCCAGGCTCAGCACATGCGGATGCGCGGCCTGCGCCTTGAAGTTGCCGAAGTTCAGCGGCGTGGAAAAATGTTTGCCCCGATCGGATGAATTTGCATAGAACAGCCCGTGCCGCCCGGGCGCATTGTTGAACCAGACGAAATGATAGACCCCGTCGCGCGCAATCGACACGGCCGGGCCGTGGTGCGGGCAGGCAGCCACTTCCCAGTTGTCATGGCTGACGCGTATGACTTGCGACTTGCCGTCCAGCCGCAGCATCGCGTGGTCGCGGATGTTCTTGCCGTAAACATGCCGCCACGCGATCACCGGTGTGCCATCGGTGTCCATCGCCATCGCCACGCGGCAGCATTCGCAGCTGTGCTCGGCCACCTTGACGTTGGCGTGAAAGCTTTTGCCCTCATCGTCGGACACCGCGTAGTACAGCGAAATGCCGCTGAATTTCTCGCCCTTCTTGTTGGCAATGTCTGCATCGCGCTTGTCCAGCCAGGCCAGGTAAATCTGGCCGCGCGCGTTGATCCCCATCGCCTCGAAGCGGTGCGTGAACGGATCGAGATTGTCGTTCACCGTGAGCGGCGCCGAAAAACTCTTGCCGTCGTCCAGCGAGCGGCTGAAGCGGATGTTGCCCGCGTAGGGCGTGTCCAGACTGCGCGTCCAGGAGAGATAGATATTGCCGTTGGCGCCTACCAGAATCTTGGGGCGGTTCTCGCCGTCTGCGGCGACAAACTCGGGCTCGGCATTGACCGCAACCGGAGCGCTGTAAGTTATGCCTTTATCGTCGGAATGACTGACCAGCACACGCCCCTCCTTCACCGACGCCTGCCACAGCCTGCCGTGCGCATCGAACGTGGCGCTGACTGCAAGCGGCTGGCGTTCCAGCGATTTTTTCCATGACGCGCTCATGTCATGGGGCTTTGCGGCAACGTGCTCGGCATGGTCTGCGGCCCAGCTCGCTCCGCTGACCGCCAGACAAAAACTCAAACCCAGCCCGAGTATTTTACGAAGCAGCCAGCCAGCCTTTTTATTCGCCATCAGTTTTTTCCGTCCAATGTGTAATTGAGTCCAACCATCAGGCTGCGCGGCGCACCGGCCGCATACTGATCCTGAACATTCGGATTATATGTCCCGCTGCCGGAATATGAGCTCGATGCCGAATCGGCATACAGCCGGTTGCTCAGGTTGCGTCCCTGCAGCCAGGCTTCCCAGCCGCGCCGCAGCTTGTAATTTCCGCGCAGGTTGAACAAGGTGTGCCCGTCGTAACGCACCGTGTTCGCGTTGTTCATCCAGTAAGCGCCCTGCTGCACCACTTCCAGCGCAATGCGCGCATGCTGCACCGGCTTGTAGCCGATCTCGGCCGACACGGTATTCGGCGCAGCGGGCATTTCCTTGCCGCTGTAGTCGAGTGTAGCGGATGTCTTGTATTGCACAAAGCGATGGCTGGCGATGGAGGTGGCAAAGCGCCCGTCGTATGCGCCCGAGACCCAGTCCAGACCCAGCTCCAGGCCGCTGCTGCGCGTGCGCCCGGCATTCTGGTTCACGCTGTTGCCCGGCGCAATGGTGTAGCTGACGATGGTATCGTGGCCTTCCAGACGGTACAGCGCCGCGTCCAGCTTGAGCGCGCCATCGAGAAATGCCGAGCGCCAACCCAGCTCATAGTTGTCGTAGGTCGCAGGCCGCAGATCGGGCACGGCCGTCTTGCCATACAAGGCGCTCACCTCCGGCGGCGTGAAACCCTGGCTGATGTTGGCGTACACGCTGCTGCGCGCATTCACCGCATACGTGCCGCCTATCTTCGGGCTGAAATGGCCAAAACCGCGCGACTCGGACGGCGCACCATAGGCGGCGCTTGGAGTCAGATTGTTGACGAAGTTGTAGTTGATGTCGTCATAGCGCCCGCCCGCGACCACGCGCACCTTGTCCGCAGGCGACAGCTCCCACTGTGCGAACACGGCCATATTCCTGATGTCGGTGTTGTAATCGCGCACGCCCGTGGCGTAAGTCGTGTTGGGCACATAGCCGGTGTACACCAGCGTGCTCGCGTTGCGCGTGACATCCAGATTGTCGCTCTTGTAGGAATTGGGGCTGAGGTCCAGAAAAACCCCGGCGATCAGACGCGAGTTCAGCCAGCTGTAATCCTGCTGCTGCTTCACGTCCACGCCCAGCGAGCTGACATGGTTGTTGTTGATCGTGCCCCGGTAGCCGGTCGGGCAGGCCGCGCTGACGGTGCACGCCGAAATCGTGTAATTGGGCAACTGGCCGTGGTCGTTCTCGCGGGCGAACAGGGTCACGCTGGTCAGGCCATTCTTCAGCGTCTCGCCTTCCCATCCCGCGCTCAAGCGGGTGGTTTTGTCCTTGCGGTAGCTGAACGTCTGGTAGCTCTTGCCCGGGTTGGCATGGAAATCGACCGGATTCAAACTGCCCGGCGTTGCGGAATCCAGATCGTTGTATGACAGCACCGCATGCAGCAGCGAGGAGCCATTCAGCACATAGTCGCCGCGCAGCGTGGCGGAATCCTTGTCGCCGTTGCTGTATTGCTGCCAGTTGTCGGCAGAACGGTGCGAGCTGTATTGCGCGAAGCGCACACCGAGATTTCCCGTGGTGGTGCTGAAGCCCATATCCTCGCGCTGATAGCCGGTCACCGCCTCATTGCGAAAACCGATGCTGACCTCGGGCGTCGGCGACGGGCGCGCGGTGATGAAATTCACCGCGCCGCCGACCGCGTTGCTGCCGTACAGCGAAGACGCAGCGCCCTTGACCACTTCCACGCGCTCCGCGCCGGCGAGGTTGAGCTCGTTCAGCGAATTGTGGTTGAACACGCCCAGCGGGCGGATGGGGATGCCGTCTTCCAGATACTGGTACACCGCATTGGTGCTCATCGGCTGGCGTATGCCCATCATGTGCTGCTCGTTGCCGAGATCGACCCAGGTCACGCCGGCAACGCGGTTGATCGCGTCGCCCATGGTCTTGGGCTTGTCGCGCTTCAGCGCCTGATCATTCACCACGCCGATGGCCATCGGCGTCTCGGACAATTTCTCCGCGCTGCGCGAACCGCTCACCACCACCTCGTCCAGCGACTGTGGCTCTTCCGCCGCGTACACCGCCTGGCTGATCGCGATGGTCAACAGGCTTAATGCAAAACAACCGGCTCGATTATTGCGTGCTTTCATGCTCTCTGCTCCCTTTGAATGATTCCTTTTTAACGCTGCGATTCTAGGGATGGCAGGCACGGCTGGGAATGCGACATGTTGTCGCACCTAGTCAAAATAAGGGTTTGCGGAGAGTTATGAAGAACCGGCACACGACAATCTGATCTTGCGTGTCCGGTTATTGAATTGCTGCTCTGTGTCGAACTTCAGCCGATGCCGCATATTTCGCGGCACCGGCTGCAGGCCAGTTGACGAGCGTTACATGTTGCGCATTTTTACAGCATCAAGGCTTGAACGCGCCGGTGTCTATCCACTCGTTCTTCAGCAGCGACCACCAGTCCACAGCCAATCCCTTCAGCACATAATCGTAGGGCAGCCAGCCATAGCCGCCGCTGCCCCAGCCCGTGCCCCAGGAGTTCCTGATCAGCAACGCGCCTTTGGTTTCTGTTGCGCCCGTACTGGTGTTCTTGATTTTCATGCCGTCGTCGTAGCCGACCGCAACAATCGCATGGCCGCCAACTATTCTCTCGCCGGCAGTCGGAAAGGGAATTTTTCCGGTTGCAGCAGCCTGCGTATAGGAGCTGTAGACGGTAAAGCCGAACATCGAGGGCAGACCTGCTGCCAGATTTGCCTTGATCTGATTCAACAACGTAGCCGGCGCAGTTCCGGGGGGGTCGAGACGGTAGTAGCTGATCGCCTGATAGTTCTGCGCAAAGGCATAGCAGAAAGCCGACGGCTCCTTGTCAAAATCCGCCACCACATAGGGCCAGTACTCCTCCGGCGGTACGCCAAACAGCGTCAGCGCGCCCATGGTCGTGCGCAGAAATGCGCCGGTGTCCCCTGTCCAGTGCGACATGTTGCGCGTGGCCTTGTAGAGGAACAGCCGGGAGGCGTCGATATGTTTGCCGAACGCCCGCCGCTCGAAATACTCCACCATGCCCACACCCGCGTTGGCCGTGCATGAACCGAGCGACCCCTGGTTCTCGATCGGCGAGCACCACGCCCTCAAATCGACCGTGGCCGGCAGCGTCAGCTTGGCAGGCTTGGCCACGCCTGCCTTTGCCAGCATGGCTTTGATGGAATTTTTCTGACCCAACTGCTTGAGTGTCGTTGGAACCTCATCCTGCTCGGCCGTGAAATCCCTGAAATCAGGATAGTCCGGCAACCACCCCATGCCCAATTGATCCGTCATCTTTTCCATGATATTACCCCTCTGTGAATTTTGATTTGGCTGGCGACGTTTTTGTTGCAGCAGGCCTCCACCAACCTTGAAAGCCCACCGAATTCTGCTGCTTTCGCATGTTCCATACTGTTACCTGGAGCACAGACATCGATCCGGGTTCTCTATTGGAACGAATGAATTCCTGGTTGGCGGTAGAATTGCGCATGAATCATTCGAGACAGGATCAAAAATGAAAAAAGATTTTTGGCTGGAGCGCTGGGATCGCAACGAAATCGGTTTCCACCAGAACGAGTTCAATCCCTACCTGCTGCAATACTGGCAGGAATTGCAGCTCGCCCGGAACAGCTTGGTATTCGTGCCGCTATGCGGCAAGAGCCACGACATGATCTGGCTGCAGCAGCAGGGGCACACGGTGCTGGGCATAGAGCTGAGCCCCGTTGCGGTGCAGGCGTTCTTCAATGAATACGGACACCCCGCGCGGCACGAAAGCGAAGGAAAATTCGAGCGCAGCACAGCGAACGGGATCAGCATCCTGTGCGGGGATTTCTTTGATCTGCGCAAGGAGGACATGGCGCAGGTGGGTGCGGTGTACGACCGCGCCTCGCTGATCGCGCTGCCGCCGGAAATGCGCGAACGCTATGCGCGCCACCTGGCGAGCATCCTGCCGCCCGCGACGAAAATTTTGCTGATCACGATCGACTATCCGCAGGCGGAAATGTCCGGCCCGCCCTTTGCGGTTTCTGTCGGCGAAGTGAAAGCGCTCTACCGCGACCACGCCGAGGTGCGCCTGCTGGCGCAGCGCGACGTGCTCGCGCAAAACCCGCGCTTCAAGGAACGCGGCCTGAGCCGCATGCAGGAAAACATCTTCCTGCTGACCCTGCCGTAGGGCTTGGTCCCGGCAGGCCTGCCCCAGGACTGCCGAAGCGTCGGGCCTGGACGGCAAGGCACACTGGGCGCATGGTTTTTATGGCGGATGTACCTTGCTACAATGAATTCATGTCAGACACAAACCCATAAAACAACAGCGGAGCGCTCTATTTTATGCCAGCCATTTTTACAGAGACTGATAGAGCGCATCCCGCATGACATCGCCCATTTCCGATACGCTGGCCGAGCTGCGCCGCCAGTTCGCCGAACAACTTCCCGCCAGGATGAGCGCCATCCTGGCCAGTTATCAGCGCACCGCGCCCTCGTCGTGGCAGCCGAGCGAAGCACAGGCGCTGCATCACCTGCTGCACAGCCTCACCGGATCGGCCGGCACCTTCGGCATGCAACCGGTTTCGGACGCCGCACGCATCGTGGGAATCCGGCTGGCGCCGCTGCTCAAGAGCGATGCTGCACCCAGCGCAGCAGAATGGCAGGCAATCGGCGCGGAACTGGATCGCCTGAATCAGCTGGCGCACATCCGGCTCGATTCCAGCACCCCCAGCCTGAAGCCGCCCCCTGCGCCGCTGCGCCTCGATCGATCGCCGCTGATTTATCTGGTCGAAGACGACGCCGCTCAGGCCGCCCACCTGAGCCAGACGCTGCAGGAAGAGGGCTACCGGGTGCGCGTGCTCCCCGACACAAACGCGTTTCGCGCAGCCTATGCCGCCGGCTCGGAACGCCCCGCAGCCGTGCTGATGGACATGATACTTGCCGATGGCAACGAGGCCGGCGCCGCATTGATCTCAGAGCTGGACATCAAAAATTCCGGCATCCCGGTCGTGGTCCTCTCGGTGCGCGACGATCTGGCAGGCCGGCTGACCGCCTTTCGCGCCGGCGCCAGCCGTTATCTGTTAAAGCCGGTGGAGGCCGAGCATCTGATCGACCTGCTGGATGCGCTCACCGGCCGCCAGCCCTCAGCCCCCTATCGCGTGCTGATTGTGGACGACGAGCCGCTGCTGCTCGAAGCGCAGGCCGCCATGCTGCGTGCAGCCGGCATGGAAGTGCAGACACTGTCGCAGCCGCTGCGTATCATGGAGGCGCTGCGCGACTTCGCGCCGGACGTAGCTGTGCTGGACGTCAACATGCCCGGCGCAACCGGCCCCGAACTGGCGGCCGTGCTGCGCGAACGCGACGCGCAACTGCACCTGCCCATCCTGTTCCTGTCCGCCGAATCGGACATGACCCAGCAGCTGCTGGCGCTCAATCTCGGCGGCGACGACTTCCTGACCAAACCCGTGCAAGCAGAGCACCTGGTTGCGGCCGTCACCGCGCGCGCGCGGCGCGCGCGGCAGAACAATGCCATCCGCCAGCGCCTCGAAAGCACGCTGTACGAGCGCGAGCGCGAACACCTGGCGCTGGACCAGCACGCGATCGTCAGCATCGCCGACCGCGCGGGCAACATCAGCTACATCAACGACAAATTCTGCGAGATCAGCGGCTATGCGCGCGCTGAACTGCTGGGGCAGAACCACCGCATCGTCAAATCGACCGAACATCCGCCAGCGTTCTATCAAGACCTGTGGCACACCATTTCCGGCGGCAAGGTGTGGCAGGGCGAGATATGCAACCGGCGCAAGGACGGCAGCCTGTACTGGGTGGAATCCACGATCACGCCGTTCCTCGATGCCGACGGCATTCCCTACCAGTATGTCTCGATCCGCACCGACATCAGCCATATGAAGGCGGCCGAGGCCGCTCTGGAACAGCAAAAGGAAAGGCTGCGGCGCAGCCAGATGTTCGCGAACATCGGCACCTGGGACTGGAACATCCAGACCGGTGAACTGTTCTGGACCGAGCGCATCGGTCCGCTGTTCGGCTATCCGGTGGGTGAGCTGGAAACCTCCTACGACAACTTCCTCGCAGCCATCCACCCGGATGACCGCCAGGCAGTGATAGCCGCCGTCAAAGCCTGCATCGAGCGCGACGCACCATACGAGATCGAGCACCGCGTAG
>Ga0315268_10002127_pt1 | contig 22622 bp, 14 predicted proteins | sample C1_top_MG_FD_204535 | JGI IMG/M metagenome (GOLD analysis project Ga0315268, IMG submission 204535) | Sediment microbial communities from Yellowstone Lake, YNP, Wyoming, USA - C1_top | ecosystem: Environmental > Aquatic > Freshwater > Lake > Sediment | place: USA: Wyoming | collected 2017-08-01 | reverse complement strand
GCCGTTGAGGTAGCTGAACACGCCATAGCCATGGCCCTGGTAGATCAGGTTGACCGTGATCTGGTGGTTGCCCGGGATGATGTTGCCCGAGAACAGCTCGATCTCCTCCTTGGAGGAAAGCGCTTCACCGGTCTCGTCGACCTCCTGCCGCAGCGGTGCGCCATCGATGAAGTAGTGCATCTCCTTGAGCCGGAAGGTGGCGCCCATCTCATTGCGGTGGATGACGATCGCGCGCGAACCGGTCGAGACGCCGCCGATCACCGCCTCTTGCAGCGCCAGCAGACGCGCCTTGCTGCGAAAGATCTTCTCCTTGAGCTCGTTGACCTTCTCCTCGATGTCCTTGATCTTGACGTCGTAGCTCTCGTCGGCGGTGCGCAGATTACTGGCTCCGGTCGCCGGCGCCGAAGCCGCCGGTGCCGAGGCCGGCGCCGCGTTCATCTCGACCGTCGTCTCGGTGGGGCCGGTCGTCGGCGGCGCGCCCTGCGCCAGCGCGATCGCGGCCGCCAGCAGCGCGACGCCGATGATCGAACCGATCCACAGCTGGCGCATGGTTGATCCCCTCTCGACACGTGACCCGGTCGCAAAACACTCGGGCTACGGCGTCCCCTTCTTGAGCTCCTGCAGAACCAGCTTGGCAATCGCCTTGAGTGTGTCAAAGACGCCGACGCCGGTCGTCGCAGTGGCCTGGTAGTCGGGCACCGGCTTGGTGTTGAGCAACCGCCGCAACTCCTCGACAGTGGCGGCGTTGGGCAGGTCGCGCTTGTTGTACTGGATGACCGTTGGCACCTTGGCCATCTCGTAGCCTTGCTCGGCCAGGTTGATCTTGAGGTTCTCGACCGACTCGAGGTTGGCCTCCATGCGTTCGATCTGCGAGTCGGCCACGAACACCACGCCGTCCACGCCCTTGAGGATCAGCTTGCGGCTGGCGTCATAGAACACCTGGCCAGGCACGGTGTAGAGGTGGAAGCGGGTCTTGAAGCCGCGGATCTCGCCGAGCGAAAGCGGCAAGAAGTCGAAGAACAATGTCCGCTCAGTCTCGGTCGCGAGCGAGATCATCTTGCCCTTCGCCTCGGGATTGGTCTTGTTGTAGATGTACTGCAGATTGGTCGTCTTACCGCACAGGCCAGGCCCGTAGTAGACGATCTTGCAGTTGATCTCGCGGGACGAGTAGTTGATGAACGACATCGAAAGCGCCCCTCAGCGAACCCAGAACAACTGCGTTTTCACCTGTGCCTGGTGCGCCGTCGACGCGCCGGGCAGCCCGACCCCTAGCTGAACAAGTTATCGATATCCTCGTCGGTGATCTCCGCAAACGGAGTCACCGCATGCGGCTGTCCGCTCTTGCGGGTGAGCGCGGCGAAGATCGCCGCCAACTCCTCGCTGGCCCGCTTGACCCGCAACCGCACCAGCCCGAGCGACGAGCGCTGGTCGAAGATGACGACCAGGATCACGCGCTGACCCACGATGGAGATATGCAGGTTGTCGCGCTCGCCCTCGTGGAAGATCTGCGAAAATTCCTTCTCGTTGATCAGCTTGGCAATGCCGCCCGTGGCGGCGATATTGCCGGCGGTCAGCGACGCCAGGCTGGTGGTGTCCAAGTTCTGGGTATCGCCGGCGGCGGCGATCAACTGACCGTTCTTGTCGACGAGAAAGACCACCTTGGCGTTGGCGTCGCGGATCAAACGCTGGGAGATCGCGCTGATGCGAGCGAACTCCTCCTCGTACATGACAAACTGCGAATTCATGCGCCTCAGGTCTCCGCGCGTTCGCCAGGCAGCAATGGATCTCTTCTCGCGCACCGGGCGAGAAGCGGACATTACCTACCAGAACCCCAAGCGATGTCAATGCGCATGCCCGGCGTCGCGCCCATTTGAATGGAAGGATGGCTGGCTGCTTTTGATTGCTCTTCGCGGCCACGGGCCGTATGGATGCAGCCGGATCCGGCCGGGGGTCGGCTGATCCATTTCGTGTGGAGGGAGGAGGAGTCAAAGATGGCCCGTGAGATCCTGACTATCGATGGTAATGAGGCTGCCGCCAGCGTCGCCCACCGCGTCAGCGAGGTGTGTGCGATCTATCCGATCACGCCGTCGTCCAACATGGGCGAGTGGGCGGATCAATGGTCGAGCGAAGGCAAGACCAACATCTGGGGGACGGTGCCCTCAGTGGTCGAGATGCAGAGCGAGGGCGGCGCATCGGCGGCCGTCCACGGCGCCCTGCAGAGCGGTGCCCTGACCACGACGTTCACCGCGGCCCAGGGTCTGCTGCTGATGATCCCGAGCATGTTCAAGATCGCGGGCGAGCTGACCTCGACCGTGTTCCACGTCACGGCCCGCACCGTGGCCACCCATGCGCTGTCGATCTTCGGCGACCACGGCGACATCATGGCCGTGCGGCCGACCGGCTTTGGCCTGATCGCCAGCAACTCGGTACAGGAGGCGATGGACGTCGCTTGCATCGCCCACGCCGCCACCCTCGAGTCGCGGGTGCCGTTCGTGCACTTCTTCGACGGCTTTCGCGTGTCGCACGAGATCGAGAAGATCGAAAAGCTCAGCGACGACGATCTGCACCACATGATCGACGACGAGCTGGTGCGCCAGCACCGCGCCCGCGCCATGTCGCCCGAGCACCCGGTCCTGCGCGGCACCGCGCAGAACCCGGACGTCTTCTTCCAGGCGCGCGAGCGCTGCAACCCGTTCTACGACGCGACGCCGGCCATCGTGCAGAAGCAGATGGACAAGTTCGCCAAGCTGACCGGCCGCAGCTACCACCTGTTCGACTACGTCGGCGCGCCTGATGCCGACCGCGTCATCATCATCATGGGCTCGGGCGCCGACGCGGCGCAGGAACTGGTCGAGTACCAGAACGCGCGCGGCGAGAAGCTGGGCCTGATCAAGGTGCGGCTGTACCGGCCGTGGGACCGCTTTGCCCTGGGCAAGGTGATCCCGAAGAGCGCGCGCAAGATCGCGGTGCTCGATCGCTACAAGGAGCCGGGCGCCGACGGCGAGCCGCTGTACCAGGACGTGGTGACCGCGCTGTTCCAGCTGGCGGCCGAGGGCAAGCTGCCGACCGCGCAGATGCCGGTCGTCACCGGTGGCCGCTACGGCCTGTCGTCCAAGGAGTTCACGCCCGCCATGGTCAAGGGCGTGTACGACGAGCTGAAGAAGGACAAGCCGAAGAACCGCTTCACCGTCGGCATCCACGACGACGTCACCCACCTGTCGCTGCCGTGGGACAAGAACTTCTCGACCGAGGACGACAGCGTGTTCCGCGCGCTGTTCTACGGTCTGGGCGCGGACGGCACGGTCGGCGCCAACAAGAACACGATCAAGATCATCGGCACCGAGACCGACAACTACGCCCACGGCTACTTCGTCTACGACAGCAAGAAGGCGGGCGCGGTCACCGTGTCGCACGTGCGCTTCGGCAAGAAGCCGATCCGCTCGTCCTACCTGGTCGACAAGGCGCACTTCATCGGCTGCCACCAGCAGGTGTTTCTCGAGAAGTTCGACATGATCGAGCACGCTTTGCCCGGCGCCGTGTTCCTGCTCAACAGCATGTCGCCGCCCGACAAGGTGTGGGACACGCTGTCCAAGGAAGTGCAGCAGTCGTTGATCGACAAGAAGTGCAAGCTGTACGTCATCGACGGTTACCAGGTGGCCAAGGACGCCGGCATGGGCAACCGCGTCAACACCATCATGCAGACCTGCTTCTTCGCCATCTCGGGCGTGCTGCCCAAGGACGAGGCGATCGAGGCGATCAAGAAAGCGGTCAAAAAGACCTACGGCGCCAAGGGCGACAAGATCGTGCAGCTCAACTTCAAGGCCATCGACATGACCCTGGAGAACCTGCACGAGGTCAAGCTGCCGGCCAAGGCCACGGCCACGATCGGCCGCCCGCCAGCGGTTCCGCCCAACTCGCCCAAGTACATCGACCAGGTGGTGCGCACGATCATCGAGAGCCATGGCGACGAGCTGCCGGTCAGCGCCTTCTCGCCTGACGGTACTTTCATGACCGGGTCGGCCGCCTACGAAAAGCGCAACATCGCGATCGAGATCCCGGTCTGGGACGAGAAGATCTGCATCGAGTGCGGCAAGTGCGCGCTGGTCTGTCCGCACGCCGCGTGCCGCACCAAGGCATTTGACAAGAAGCTCACCGACGAGGCGCCCAAGACCTTCAAGTGGCGCGCCACCAAGGACAAGCAGTTTGCAGCCAACTCGGTCTACTCGGTGCAGATCGCGCCCGAGGATTGCACGGGCTGCAAGCTGTGCTGCGAGGTCTGCCCGGCCAAGGACAAGACCAACACCGCGCACAAGTCGCTCGAGATGATGCCGCAGCCGCCGCTGCGCGCGCAGGAGCGCGACAATTACGAGTTCTTCCTCAAGATCCCCGAGATCGATCGCAGCGTGCCCAAGATCCACACGGTCAAGGGCAGCCAGCTGTTGCAGCCGCTGTTCGAGTACTCGGGCGCCTGCGCCGGCTGCGGCGAGACGCCATACGTCAAGCTGATGACGCAGCTGTTCGGCGACCGCGCCCTGATCGGCAACGCCACCGGCTGCTCGTCGATCTACGGCGGCAACCTGCCGACCACGCCCTACTCGCAAAACAAGGATGGCCGCGGCCCGTCGTGGAACAACTCGCTGTTCGAGGACACCGCCGAGTTCGCGCTCGGTTTCCGGCTCACCCTCAACAAGCAAAAGGAGTTTGCCGGCGAGCTGTGCCAGAAGCTGGCGGCCAAGTTGGGCGACCAGCTGGTGACCGCGATCCTTGCCGCTGACCAGACCAACGAGGCCGGCATCGCGGCCCAGAGATTGCGGATCGTCGAGCTGCGCCAGAAGCTGGCGGGCGACAAGTCGGTCGACGCGCTCAACCTGCTGTCGGTGTCAGACGCGCTGGTCCGCAAGAGCGTGTGGGGCGTCGGCGGCGACGGCTGGGCCTATGACATCGGCTACGGCGGTCTCGACCACGTGCTGGCGTCGGGTCAGGACATCAACTTGCTGGTGCTGGACACCGAGGTCTACAGCAACACCGGTGGCCAGGCCAGCAAGTCGACGCCGCGCGGCGCGGTGGCCAAGTTCGCTGCCGCCGGGCGACCGATCGGCAAGAAGGACCTGGGCCTGATCGCGCAGACCTACGGCACGATCTACGTGGCACAGGTGGCGATGGGCGCCAACGATGCGCAGTGCGTCAAGGCGTTCCTCGAGGCCGAGGCGTTCCCGGGACCGTCGCTCATCATCGCGTACAGCCACTGCATCGCGCACGGCATCGACATGGAAAAGGGGCTCGAGCATCAGAAGGCCGCCGTCGACGCCGGCCACATCATGCTCTACCGCTACAATCCGCTGCGCGCCAAGCAGGGGCTCAACCCGCTGCAGCTGGACAGCAAGGCGCCCAAGATCAAGATGGCGGACTTTGCCGACAGCGAGACCCGCTTCAACATGCTCAAGAAGAGCAAGCCCGAAAACGCGAAGCGGTTGCTCGAGCAGGCGCAGGTCGACGCCGACGCGCGCTGGCGCTTTTACTCGCAGATGGCCGCGCTCCGCTACAGCGACCAGCCGGTCGAAGAGAAGCCCGCTCCTGCCAGCGACGAGTGAGTTGACGCCCTACGTGCTCGCATCGGCTGAGCGCGCCCCTGATCAGTGAACCTGCTCGACCCCGTGGGCGATGGCCGTGGCCATCAACGGCACGCCTGCGCGGTGGTGACGTCTGCGACGCGCGCATAGACGTAGCTGCAGGTGCGCGTGCTACATGCATGCAACCCGTCGAAGTCGGCGACCGGGCAGGTGCTGCTGAGGCTGCCGATGCAGCCGCGATAGGTGCCGCTCTGCCCGCAAACCGGGATGGTGCCGACCCAACCCTCGACGACACCAGTGACCGAAGCGGTCGAGCACGCTGTCGTGGTCGCGCTGGTATTGCAGACGTTTTGCGGGGTGGACTGGCGGTCGCAGTCAAAGTCGTAGCTGTTGTCGCTGCGCGGTGCCGAGAAGTAACTGAGCTGGCCCGGATGCACCCGATTGTCGGCGTCATCGCAGTCGTCGCTGCTTTCCGCAAAGCCGCTCGCGTCGCCCACGCAGAGCTGGGCACCGGCCCCGTGGCCGTCGAGGTCGACGTCGCGATAGCGGTGGCGCCAGGTGCCGCTGCTGGCGTCGTCGCAGTCGCCGCTGAGCAGCGAATAACCGCGCTCGTTGTTGACGCACAGCAACGGGTCAACACCGTAGCCGTCGCCGTCAGCGTCGCGATAACGCGCGAGGCTGCACTGCGGGTCGTGATCGTCGCAGTCGTCGTGGAAGTAGATGGTCAACCGCACCTGGTCGATGCGGGCGCGCGTGTTGTGGCCGCCGCTCGCCAGCTGGGCGGTGATGCCCAGGCCAAAGGTCGGATCGTCGACGTCGCTGCCGGTCAGTGCAACGCCCCACGTGTCGGCCTGGTGCCCGTAGCTGACCGTGGCATCGGTCAACGTCCAGGGTGCGTTGCTGGCGTGGTCGAGACCAAGCAACGTCCCGCCGCGCACCAGCCGGACCTCGCCATCGGTGACCGTTCCGCTGTTGTCGTCGACCGATCGCTCGACGACGGCGACCACCCCGACCACGATCGCCTGGGCCGGGATCGCAAAACCAAAATCGGTCAGGTGCAGCTCTGCAATCCCGGTCCGATCGCCGAAATTGGCGACGGTGTAGGCGTCGTCGCTGTCTGCGGTGTTGCCGAGGTTGGTCCAGTCGTCGCTGCTCGCGGTTGCGATGTTCTGTTCGACCCGGGCGGAGCGCGGTCCCTGCGACTGCAGCAGCGGCTCGACGCACCAGCCCGCGGGCAGACCACCTTGATTGCAGAGCACGACCTGGCTGCTGCGAACCTGGCAGTCGTCGTCATTGTCCTGGTATGCCGCCAGGCAGGTCATGCCGTCGGCAACCAGCGCGTCCTCGGGTGCTGCATCGGCCCTGACCCGGTCGCTCATGGCGCCATCGAACCCCGTTGAATCGGCTTGGTGACTGGTGTCGACGCGGACGCGATCCTGATTGCTGGCGTCGGTACGGGCGGCATCGACCGGGTTGCCGCCGTCGCGCGGCGGGGCCAGCTGCGGTGGCAGGCAGACGCCCTGCGCGCAGGTCTCGTCGCCGGTGCAGTCCTGGTTCGAGTTGCAGCTGATCCGGCAGACCGCCTTGAAGCAGATCGAGCGCTGGTCGCAGTCCGAGTCGCTCTTGCAGGTCGACCCAGGAACCGGCGGACAACCGGCGGTCGCGGCCAGCAGCCACGCCGCACACCACACGCGACCGACAATCCGCTGATGCGCCGTGCGCGCCACGCCCGCCACCTCCCCTGCTGGGACCGTCTCAGAGGATACCTGACGACCCACGCTGCCGCCATCCAACTGCAGCCAGATCCGTGGGTCGCGGGTCACGGCATCGGCGTGCTGAACAGCCCGTAGCCGATGGTGCCGACCAGCAGTTCGCCGTCGAGGCCGGCGGCCAGCGACCGGGGCCACTTGTCGTCAAGACCGGGCAAGTAAGTCCAGCTCGGAGAAACCGCCGCGCTCGACTCCCAGTAGACACCGCTGTCGGTGGCGGCGATCACGACGCCGCCGGACTCGAACAGATCGCGCACCACGACGTTGTCAAGGCCGTGGCGTTGCCAGACCGTTCCGATCTGTGACGCGGCGAAGAGACCGCTCCTGGTGCCGAGGAGGTAGGTACCGTCGCTGCGGCGCAGGATCGCGTATGCCACCAGCGACACCAGACCGGCGTTGGCGGCCGGAAACGTGGCGCCATCGATCGTGGAATAAACCCCGCTCGGCGTCGCCAGCACGGTCAGGACGTCGGAGCCGTCCGGCACGACGAGCATGTCGTTCACCTGGCGTCTGGCGCCGGCGATCAAGGTCCGATCCCAGGTCCCACCGTCATCCCACGACCACCACAACCGGCCACCGGTACCGACGAAGATCCCGCCCAGCGTCTCGACGATGGCGGCCACCTCCCAATCGTCGTCGGAACTCGGGGTGAACAGCGTGCTGAACGAGGCGCCACGGTCACCGCTCCGCCGCAGCTCGCCGCCGCCTGCCAGCAGTTCGTTGCTATTGTCAGTGGGCAGCGCGACCGTCGCGGTCCACGAGTTGTAGGGAAAACCCTGATGCAGAAATTCCACACCGGTGATGCCGTCGCCCATGCCCAGCGGGCCGCTCTCGGTCGCCAGATAAACGCGCCCGACGCTGGCGGCGACCGCGATCGAGGAGATGTTCCACGACGTCCTGTTGCCGTCAATCTCGAGCCAGTTCAGGTTGTCGTCGGCCGCGGTAAACAGGCCGCGATCGGTGGCTGCATAGCTGCGACCGCTGTTGTCCAGATCGAAGGCGAGCACGTTGACGTCGGCAAGTTCCATGCTCGCCGTGCGCTCGTCATTGCCATAGGTGTCGCCACCGTTGTAGCTGGCGCGTAGGTAGTCCCAGCCATCGGCGATGATGAAGTCGGGGTCGATCGGACTGATCGCGATCGGCCCCTGGCAATTGTTGCAAAGATGGCTCCACTGCAGCGCACCATCGGTCGAACGGAACAGCCCGTCGTCCGTGCTCGCGAACAGGCGGCGTGAATCAGACGGGTCGATCGCAATATTGAAGATCCACGCCGTGGTGAGGCCGACATTCGCAGCGTGCCAAGTCGTGCCACTGTCGTCGGAGCGAAACAGCCCGCTGCTCTGGGTGCCAAGGTACCAATAGCGTCCGCTGTCGTCGATCGCCAACGTCCGCACGGTATCGCTACCCGACGGCACGCTCAGGCGCGACCAGTTCGAGCCGACGCGCCGGAACAGGCCGTCGATGACTCCGGCCAGCACCGTACCATCGCTGCGCACGACGAGTTTCCAGGTGTCGCGGGCCAAGCCGGTCGCCTGCCAGGTCGCGCAGCCGTCGCCACTGATGACGACGTCGGTCTCGGTCGCGCAGTAGACTGTCTGCGGATCATCGGGCACCGCGGCCAGGCTGTCGATCTCGTCAGGGAGTGGACCGCACTCGACCCAGTTGACACCGCGATCGTCGCTGCGAAATGCCCGGTTCGCGCCGGCCGCGAACAGGGTCGTCGTGCCGCTGGCGCGCGCCAGCGTGAGCGACCACACCGGACCGCCGGTCGGCAGCGGCACGGCAGAGAACGCCGAGAAGGTGGCAGCATCGGCCACGGCGTCGACAGGCACGGCATCGGTCGCGACGTGGTCCGCCGGCGAACCGTCGGCGCGCGGTCCGTCCCCGACGCCCGTATCGGTACCGGACCGATCGAGACCACCAGCATCGCTCGCCCGGTCGGCCGGGCCAGCATCAGCGACGCCCGCGTCGGCGACCAAGCAGGCGCCAGCCTGGCATCGCTCGTCGCCCGTGCAGCCTTGGCCTGCCACCGACGACAACTCGATGCGCACGGTGGTCGAGCCGCTGCCCAGCTCGGCCATGGCGCAACCTTCGAGAAATCGCACGCACCCGCGGTCGCGCACCGCGGCGCGAAACGCGGTTCGGCCCGCGGCCAGCCGGCCGAGTGAGGGAGCGGTGGCGTGGGCGTCGAATTCCAGTCGCGGTGCCGGGGTCGACGTCGCCAGCTGTGCGCAGTCCGCGTCCTCAGCCACGTACAGCTCGACCCGCTGCGCCCGGGTGTAGCTCGCCGCATCCGGGTAGGTCAGGACGAGCCGGTACTCGGTGTCCGTGCACGACGCGGCGAGCGCAGCGGTCAGCAGTGCGAGAGCATGGCGTCGACCCGTCGGCATGGCGACCGATTATCAGCAATCGCGTCGGGGCAGGCAAGCAGCGCTGCGGCGACAGCGGGCGGCCGCGGCGGCCGGGTGTGCGATCACGGCAAAGTAGAGCGGTACATCCCGCAGCCGTCGGTGCCGACCAACAACTCGCCGCGCAGCCCGATGGCCAGCGAGCGCGGCCACCTGGTGGCCATGCCGGGCAGATGGGTCCAGCTGTTGGTGTCGCCGTGAGTCCAGTAGACGTCGTCGCGGGTCGCCGCCACCAGCGTGCTGCCGGCCTCGAGCACGTCGTGGACGTCGGTGCCGGTAAATCCATAGGGCAGCCAGGGGTCGCCGATCGCGGGCGCAAAGTAGAGCCCGCTCTCGGTGGCAAGCAGCAGACCGCTGCTGCTGGTGCGCGCCAGGGCGTTGGTATCGGTCGAGACGAGACCGGTGTTGCACGGGGAGAAGCTGACACCGTCGTTGGTGGAGTAGTAGAGGCCGCTCGCGGTCGCGACCACGACGTAGGTCGTTGGGCCCGAGGTAAAGACCAGGAGATCGTTGACCACTCGCGAGGCGCCCGCGATCTGGTGCGAGGTGCCGGTCTGCAGGGCATCGGTCCAGTGCCAGAACCGGGTTTCGGTGCCGGCGAAGATCTCGCCGCCGACGCTGACCGCAGCGTTGACCTTCCAGTTATCGCCAGTACTGGTGTCGAGCAGGACGTCGAATGTCGATCCATTGTTGGTGCTGCGCATGAGGTCGAGGCCGGCCGCCAGCACGACGTTGGGATCGACCGTGTCGATCGCGACGTCCTCGACATAGGCGACGACATTGAAGCCAGTATGCTGGACCGCCCAGCTACCGCTGTTCTGCTGCCGCAGCAGACCACCGCTGCTCGCCAGAAAAGTCGTCTGCGTGGCGGCCGCGACCGCGATGTGGTTCACGTTCCAGACCGACAGTCCGTCGTCGATCTCGGACCAGTCCATGCCGGCAAGGTTGGTCGCTGTGAAGACGCCGCGTGATGTCGCGGCGTACCAGCGCCCGCTTCCGTCGGGATCGGAGACCAGCGCATTGACATACGCGAGGTCCATGGCAGGCGTACGCGCGTCACTGCCGAAGGTGCCGGCACCGTCGCTGCTCGCCCGCACGCCATTCCAGCGGTAGGTGAGAACAGCGTCGCGCTGCGCCGGGTCCACCGCCACCACGGTGTATGTAGTGCCGTCCATGAGGTTCCAGCTACTGCCGCGATTGTCCGATCGGTACAGGCCGTCGTGCATCGCCGCGTACATGCGATCCGGGTCGCTGCGGGCAACGGCGCAGCTATCCGCTCCCAGCGACGTGAGTCCGTTGTTGGCGAGCGCCCAGCTGGTGCCACCGTTGGTCGAACGCAGCAGGCCATCGCTGCTGGTGCCGACCAACAGTGTCTGGCCGCTGGCATCGGCGGCGATGCACGCGACCGGTTTGTCGTCGAGCGGCGTGGTGTGGACGTGGGACCAGGTCCATGATGTGCTGGCCGCCCGTCGATAGAGGCCACCGGAGGTGCCGGCATAGACCGTGTCGTCCTCGAGGATGTACAGCAAATATGCGGTCCGGCCGAGATTGCTGTCGTCCCAGCTGGCGCAGCCATCGGCGCTGACGTAGACCTCGCCGGAAACGCCAAGGTAAACGATATCCGGCTCGGCCCGGCGAGCGGTGATCGTGTGGTAGTACGTCGCGATCTGCCCGCACTCGACCCACGGATCGGCTGGACCAGGCTTGCGGTACGCGCCGTGCTCGGTGACCGTATAGAGAACGGTCTCCGTGGCGCGGCCGGCCGCCAGCGCCAGTACCGGGCCACCCGGCAACAACGTCACCGGCGACAACCCGATCGCAGCGTCCACGACGGCGGCGTCTCCCGCGCCAATATCACCTGCCGCCGAATCGCTCGCTCCGCTGTCCGCGCCAGCGTCCACCCCGCCATCGGCCGCAGCATCGACCACGACGCTGGCGTCCTCTTGCCGATCGCTGGCACCGGTGTCGACTCGGGCGTCTGCAATCGCGCCATCGACAATGCGATCGGTTGACGTGCGATCGACCCCTGCGGCATCGCCGCTGCCTCCGTCGACCGCCACGCAGATCGCGCCGCTGCAGGTCTGGCCTGACGGGCAGTTCTCCTCCGCCACTGTTGCCAGCGCGACCCGGATCGCATCTTCGCCTGTCGGCGTTTCGACCTCGGTGCAGCCATCGAGAAAGCGCAGGCACGTGCTGTCGCGCACCAGGGCCCGAAATGAGACCCGACCGGTAGCGACCTCGCCGATGGCTGGAGCCTGGCCGTGCGCGTCGAATTGCAACCGCGTCACGCCCTCGCCCGCTGCCAGCTCCGCACAGGTCTTCTTCTCGGCAATCAGGATTTCGACCCGGCGCGCCCGATCATATGCCGCCTGGTCGGGATAGCTGAGTACCAGCCGATAGGATGGCGCCGGGCAAGCAGCCAGAGCCAGCAGTGCGATTGCCGCGGCCGATCCCCGTCGATGTGGAGCCACTCCAGCCATGCGCCAGCCATTCTCGCGCAGCCGTCGCACTGCGGCAAGGCAACCGCGGACCGGACCGGGCAGAGCTAGAACTGGAGCGTCTGGTTGGCGCTGCGCAGGAAGAAATTATTGCCGTTGACGGGGCCGGGCAGCGTCGAGCCGGCAACCATTTGACCCGAGGCATTGGCACCCTGGATGCTGGGGTCCCAGGTGTTGTTCACGGCCTGAATGGTCATGCTGGCGTCGCCCTCGACGAAGACGTTGTTTTGCGAATTCTGCCGGATCGTGTTGCCGCCGGGTGCCGCGGCTGTCCCCAGATCGAGTTGCCCCCAGGCCATGATGCCTCGGTTGTTGCCAGTGATCGTCGACCCGCGTACGCGGGCGTAGCCGCCGGTCGACACGCTGATGCCGCTGCCATGGCCGGTGATCGACACGTTGTCGATGCGCGCCTGGCCGTCCCCGATGGAGATACCGGAGGGGTTGTTGACGTCGGTGTGACTGAAATTGGTACCGCTGACGTTGAGCGAACCGCCGTAGAAATCGATGGCCGTGTCGCTGACGTTGGAGAATGAGCCGCCGGTGACGCGGACCGTCCCGATGCCCAGCACGCCGGCGCCAGGCCCGTTGCGCACGATGGTGTTCTCGAGCGTCAGCGTCGGGTCCTCACTCATGTCGAGGTGGGTGCTGCGGCCGCAGCCGTCGCTGCCGTTGCCGTCGAAGACCGAGTTGCGGACGACCGCCGAGGCAACGCCGCGCAGCGACAGCGAGCCGAAATTGTCGCGGACCTCGACCCCGTCGAAGACGACATCGGCCGCTTCCCAGGCAGTACCAATACCGGCACCGCCGCTGCAGTTGGGACCGGCGCCCGAGATGCGGCCACCATTCACGGTGAGTGTCGCGATGCCACGGAGTTCGAAAGCAGAGGAGCCATCGCGGACGATGCAGTCCTCGAACGTCACCTCCCCCACCCGCCAGGCATTGACGGCCAGGTAGTTCTGGACGAACTCGACGTTCTCGACGAGCACGCTGCCTTCACCGGCCTTGATCGCGTCGTGGAACTGCTCGATCCGCAGGTTGCGCACCGCGCCGCTGCCGACGAAAGAGAAGGCCGAGCCCGACATCGCCGCGCCTGGGCCGACCACGATCGACTGGCCCGCCGTCACCGCTTCGATGGACACGCCGTCGGGCACCGGCACAGCCCAGGTCTCGCCGCTGGCCACGCTGTAAGTTCCGGCGTTGAGAAATACTGTCTGGCCGCTGGTGACGACCGCGAATGCGCGCGCCATGGTCTTGCACGGGTGGTCTTGCGGACAGACGCCGTTGTCGTTGCCGCCAACTGGGTCCACGTACAGTGCGGGCAGCGCGGCATCGAGCACGGCAGCATCGCCACCCGCGCCATCGTGACCCAGCGCATCGCCCCCGGTCGCATCGACGTTGCCAGAGTCAGCGTGCACGCCGCCATCATGCTGGTCGGTCCCGACGTCGTCCCCCGCGCTGGTGCCGCAGTCGCATCCGTTGACCGCGAACAGGACCGCCAGAATTCCATTACCGATTGCCCGCATTATTTTCTCCGCAGCATCGTTGTGCGTTCGCGCGCTAGATAACACGTACCGTATCCAGCGTATACGCGGTCGACACGCGTTCGACGTCCGCTGCTGCGAGCGACTTGACGCACAGCGTCAAGAGTGCCTCAATCAGCCAGGGGTGGACGGGTCTAGGATGACGGCACCGTTTTCGGTCAACGAACGCAACGCCACCTTCGCAGCGCTGACTGGCGCGCACTACGAGCTGGTCGTGATCGGCGGCGGCATCACCGGCGCCGGCATCTTTCGCGACGCCGCGCTGCGCGGACTCAAGGTGCTGTTGGTCGAGAAGGAAGACTTTGCCAGCGGCACCAGCAGCAAGTCGTCCAAGCTGGTCCACGGCGGTCTGCGCTACCTCGAGCATTTTCACATCCGGCTGACCCGCGAATCGTGCCGCGAGCGCGAGTTGCAGCTGCAACTCAACCCGCACCTGGTGCGGCCGATGCCGTTCTTGTTTCCGATCTACCGCGACCACGGCGTGCCCGCGCCGTTCCTGCGCATGGGGCTGCGCTTCTACGAGTTTCTCGCCGGCCCGAGCGCGATCAAGCATCGACTGCTCAAGCCAGCCCAGATCGCGCAGTATGCACCGACGCTGGACACCTCGCTGCTGCGCCGCGCCGCGCTGTACTTCGACTCGACCGTCGACGACGCCCGACTGGTGGTCGAGAACGTGCTGTCCGGTGTGGCGGCCGGGGGCCACGCGCTCAACTACACGGCGGCAATCGGATTCGAGACCGACCAGGGTCGCCTCGTCGGGGTCAAGCTGCGCGACCAGGAGACGCAGCGAACGGTCGAGGTTCGCGCCGACCACGTCGTCAACGCCAGCGGCATCCACTGCGACACGGTGCGCCGGCTGGTCGAGAAGGTGCCCACGTCGCTGCTGCGCGCCAGCAAGGGCATCCACCTGGTGGTCCCGCGCGAGAAGCTTCCGCTCGAGGTGACTGTCGCCTACTCCAACCGCGTCGACGGCCGGTTGATGTTCGCCATCCCGTGGTTCGACACCGTGCTGGTCGGCACCACCGATACCTTCGACAACGGCGACGTGCGAACCACCGACGGCAACGACTACGACTACGTGATGGCGACGCTGCGCGCGGCATTCAAGGGCTTCGAGCTGGCGGACACCGAACTGGTCAGCAGCTTCGCCGGCGTGCGCACGCTGATCGTCGACCCCAACACCAATGTCGCCAGCGCCTCGGCCGTGTCGCGCGAGCACGCGGTGTACCAGGACCCGTCGGGGTTGATCTCGATCGCCGGTGGCAAGCTGACCACCTACCGCACGATGGCGCTCAACATCGTCGACCAGGTGGTCGAGCGCTTGCCGGCCGAGCGGCGCGCGGCGCTCAAGCCGTGCAGCACGGACCGCGAGCCGCTGGGCGGCAGCGTCGACGTGACGGCCAAGCAGAACGAGCTCGAGCGCAGGTTCGGCATCAGTCCTGCCATCGCGTTGCACCTGGTGCGCACGTACGGCGCCCGCAGCCACGAACCGATCGAGCAGCAGAGCGAGCGGCGCGCGCCATGCGAGCCGCTGGTCGACGGCGCACCGTTCTTGCGCTGCGAGCTACCCTACATCGCGCGCACCGAGTGTCCGTTGCACCTGGAGGACGTGCTGACCCGGCGCCTGCGCGTGGCCCTGTGGGCGCGCGGCCAGGCGATGGATGAGGCGTTCAAGGCAGCCAGGCTGGTGGGTGCGGGGCTCGGCTGGACCCCCGAACAAGAAATTGCCGAGGCCGAGCGTTACCGCGCGCTGGTCAGGCGCGAGTTCCGGCCGCTTCCCGTGCAAATTTGAATTGCCTCAAATCGGTCGTCGCCCACCCAGCGCGCGCGCGAGCGTCAGCTTGTCGGCGTACTCGATCTCGCCGCCCATCGGGATGCCAAACGCGATGCGCGAGACCGCGATGCCGAGCGGCCGGATCAACCCGGCCAGGTAGAGCGCGGTCGCCTCGCCCTCGACCGAGGCCGGAGTGGCGACGATCACCTCGCGCACCGGCGGATCTCCCGGCAGGCGGGCGATCAGCTGGCGCGCCCGGATCTCCTCGGGGCCGACGCCCTCGAGCGGCGACAGCACACCGTGCAACACGTGGTACAGGCCGCGGTGCTCGCCGGTGGCCTCGATCGAAGCGATGTCCTGTGGGTTGGAGACGACGCAAATCACGCCGCGCTGCCGCTGCGGATCATTGCAGATGGCGCACGGCTCGACCGCGGTCAGCGCCTGGCACTGCGAGCAGGTATGGACACCGTCGACCACGCCGAGCAACGCCTGAGCCAGCGCGCGCGCGTAGTCCGGGGTCTGGCGCACCACGTGATACGCCATGCGCTGCGCGGTGCGCTCGCCCACGCCGGGCAACCGGGCCAGCAGATCGCACAGTTCGCGCAGGGGATCGTTCGCCATCACCAGACCGGTCGCTGCTGCCGCCGGCTCAGAACAGGCCGGGGATGCCGACACCACCGGCACGCTGCCGCAACTCTTCGGCGACCAGCTCTTTGAGCTTGTCTGTAGCCTGGTTGACCGCAGCCCGGACCAGGTCCTCGAGCATGGTCGGGTCGGACGGATCGATCGCCTTGGGATCGATCTTGACCGCCAGCACCTGGTTGTTGCCGTTGACGGTGACCGTCACCAGGCCGCCGCCGGCCGCGCCCTGCGCGGTCTTGTGGCCGAGATCGTTTTGCATCTCGGTCGCCATCTGCTGGGCCTGCGCCAGCAAACCTTTCAACTGTTCTGGGTCCATCGATTGTCCTCGGTCAGTAGCGCGCGCAATGATCCCTCGACGTCGCCCTTGGCCGGCATCAACTTGGCGGCTGCGACCAGTGCGTCGACGAAGATCGGCAGCTCTGCGATCGTGATCTGTTCCGGCGTGCGACCGAGTCGCCCCGCCACCGTCTTGACCAGCGAAACCGCGATGATGTTACCGAAGAACGGCTTGAGCGCCGCGTAGGCGCGCCGAACCACCGGACTCGGCCGCATGCGCTCGAACGAACTGCTCTCGTGCTCGAAGTCCGCCATCCCGGCTCCAACCCTGGCGGATATTAGGTATCACCCCGGTCGCGGTTGCGCCAGCGGCGCGCGCCGCAGCGGCCGGTAGCGCGCGCCCGACGGCGAGAGCTGGCTCTCGAACAGCACCAGTGCACCGAGTTGCACCGTGACGGTCTGCGCCGGCACTTCAGTGTGCGCATCCTCGATGTCGATACCTTGGCGGTCGGCGACCCGGCCGAGTGTCACGTGGCCACGAAATTCGCGCTCATCGAGCTCGTAGCCGACCTGTCGCAACGACTGCTGCAGATCGACTGCCAGCCGTTCGAGCGCACCGCTGGCGTCGACCACGCCGACCCACAGCACCCGTGCCCGCCGCGCATTGGGAAAGGCGCCCATCCCGCCCACCTGGACCACCAGCGGGCCGTGGCGCGCGGCCACCTCGGCCACCAGTTCGCCGACCTGGGTCACGCGGCCGTCGTCGATCTGGCCGAGAAAGGCGAGCGTGACGTGCCGCCCCTCGTTGCGCGTCCAGCGCACGCGCGCCTTGCGCCGCAGCGCGGTGCGCAGCGATTCCTCGATCTGATTCGCGAGCTGGAGCGCGTCGGCGCTCAGCTCCGCAGCGACGAACAAACGCGGCATACCCCCCCCTGTACAAAACTCCTTGACCGCAGGTGCGGCGTTATCGGGTCTCGGGTGTCGGCTGGGCGACGCCGATCCCGGTCTTGACCCGATTGATGACGATGCTGGCCCGACCGTTGAGTTCCTCGTCCACACGGCCGACCACCGTGATCACGTTGGGGCCTTCCTCGAGCGGCACGGTCGCGGCAAACGGCGTGCGGTAGCCGGTCGGACCGCGCCAGGCCGTGTAGTAGACCTTGCCGCTGTTGCTGAAGATGAACAGGTCGCGCACTGGCAGCGTCGACTCGACGGTCCCTGAGAGCGCGATCGAATCCTGGTCAGTCTCGCCGCCGACCAGCGCGTTGACGACGTTGACGACGGGCGGCCGGATCGAATAACCGAGCGCAGGCAGCGCTGTGTTCTTGGGCGGCTTGCTCACGTTGACGAGTTGTACGCCGGCTACCGGCACAAACCCAAACAGCCCATCGCCCAGCTTGAGCCGGTAGTAGGCGCCGTTGCGGCTGACCGCGGGTGCCGACTCGCCCGCGGCCAGGCGGCCGATCACCGCGGCGTCGGCTGCGGCCGCAGCGAGCAGCGGCACGCCCGCGCTGGCCGACGCAAAACCACTCGCCGGTTGCGAGCGCTGGCCACCTGCCACGACAGTCAGCCGGAGTTTCTCGACCGTCGACGCCCCCAGGTCCAGGTCCCCGACCGTGGTCAACAGCTCGACCTGGCTGAGCGAGGTCGGACGCACCTCGAACCGCATGCGCGCAACGCGGCTGCTGCCGGGCGGCATCTTCTCCATGCGCTCGCGACCGGTGGTGACGAACAGCGCCTCGCCGCTCTGGTTCTTGAGCACGGCGATCGGCGATTCGGCGACGCCCTCGCCCACGTTGCGCACCGCCAGCACCAGATCGACGGTCTCGCCGCTGTCGAGCAGACCATCCCCGTTGCCGCCGCTGTCGTCGATCAGCGCGCTGAACTCGAAGCGCGGCCGCGGGAGCGCCTGCACCTTGATCTTGACCGGCTGCGGCGCCGGGGCGTGGCCAAACTGCTCGTCGAACTTGACCGTCATCTCATCGGTCCGCGCCAGCGAGTCCTTGGGTGTCTTCAGATGCACCGCCCAGCGCCGGCTCTCGCCCGGCTTGAGCAGGCCAAACATGTACTCGCGATCGGCCAGCACGTAGTTCTTGGATTCGGTGGTGCCGCGCAGCCGGTACAGCGGCGCGCTGCCCGTATTCTTGACCTCGAGTTCGATCGCCAGATCGCTGCCCGCCACCGTCGTGGTCGGCGACAGCACCTGCACCGCCGCCTGCGCACCCGGCGCATTCAGGCCGAGCGACCAATCGACGCCGATCTCGGCCAGCGCCTTGGTGATCTTCTGCTCCTGCTCGGCGGTGATGTCAGCCACCAGGCCGCGCGCGCCGACCAGCAGGCCGTGCCGAGTCTTGGCCGGGTGCTCAGCGATCAACCGCCGCGCCAGGTCGATCTGGAAATCGTTCTTGAACTGCTTCTGCGCCTCGCGCACCGCTGCGGCGTCGGCGTCTTCCTCGACCGCGCGCTCCCCCAGGTAGCGCAGCTGGTAGTCCGGCTTCTGCTCGCGCACGCGCTGGTCGTCCAGGTGTTTTTGCAGGCTCTTCTCGCGCACTGCTTCGGCATCGCGAAACAGGTCGACGTAGTCCTTGCCGATCGTCGCCTCCTCGAGGTCGATGTCGGGGACGATGCCGGTGTTCTGGATCGAGATGTCACCCGGAGTCAGGTACTGGGCCACGGTCAGCTTGAGCGCCGAGCCGTCCGACTGGAAGTCGTACAGCACCTGGACCGAACCCTTGCCGAACGTGCGCTCGCCGACCACGATGCCGCGATCGTTGTTCTTGATGGCGCCAGCCACGATCTCGGAGGCCGAGGCGCTGCCGCCATTGACCAGCACCACCAGCGGCAGGTTGGTTTTGCTATTGGCCCAGTGCGCGCTCTCGACCTTGGGCTTGCCGACGCCGACGGTACTGACGATCACCCCGGCCTCGAGAAATACGTCGCTGACCGAGATCGCCTGCTCGAGCAGACCGCCCGGGTTGTCGCGCAGGTCCATGATGAGCCCACGCAACCCGCCCTCGGCGCGACTTTCGAGGCGCCCGATCTGCTTCTCCAACTCCTGTGTGGTATCGGCCTGGAAGTTCTTGACCCGAACATAGCCGATGTCGCCGGGTAGCAGTTCGGCCGCCGACACGCTCTCGATCTTGATGTTGGCGCGGGTGAGCACGAACTTGCGCGGTTCGCTCCACTGTTCCCGCAGCACCCAGATGGTGACCTGGGTCCCGGGCGGTCCACGCAGCTTCTTGACGGCCTCGTCGAGCGCCATGTTGACGGTCGACTCGTCGCCGATACGGGCGATGTGGTCGAGCCGGCGGATGCCGGCCTGGTGGGCCGGCGTGCCCTCGATTGGCGACACCACGGTCAGCTTGCCGTCGCGAATCGCGATCACGATGCCGAGCCCGCCGAACTCGCCGCGGGTCGACATCTTCATCTCCTCGTATAGTTCGGGCACCAGCAGCACCGAGTGCGGATCCAGCGTCGAGAGCATGCCGTTGATGGCGGCGTACTCGATCTGGTGGCGGTCGATGTCGGCCGGCAACTCGCGATCGAGGAACTGGAAGATCTCGCGCAGCTTGAAGGTCATCTCCCACAGCGAGCCCACCTCGGCCAGGGCGAAGGTGCGGTCGACAGCACCGACCTGCACCACCATCTCCGACTGATCGACGGATTCGTGGGCGAGCACCTCGGCCACGTCACGCTCGACTGCGTTCATGGCCGCGATCAGCATCTCGCGCGGGTGCACTCGAATCTGATCGACGTAGTTTTCCTTGACCAGCAACACCACCTTGCTGACCAGCCGCAGCGAGGTGAGACTGTAAGTGCCGTCCGCCTGCGCCTCGAGCAGAGGGGCCGGCTGTTCGTAGCCGGTCGGACCGGCGACCGCACCGGTGCCAGCCAGTTGCAGCGGGGCCTGCGCACCAAAGCCGAGCAGTGCGGTCAGCGGCACCGCCAGTAAAAGGTCCAACATACGGCCGCGTAATGTTTTTTGCGCGGCCCACTGAAAACGCTCAACCACGTTCGATCCTTCGCTAGGAGTCGCGGCCGGCGTGGCTGTGTCGCCCGGACCTCTTCTCTTGGCTCCTATATAAGATCGTAGCCAGCCACCGGGAACGCTTCAACCCCGATCTGTCTTTGGTCCTGCCGCTATCAACGGGTCGCGCTCCTGATCGATGTCGATCTCGGGAAATTGCTCCTTCAACTGCTTGAACGCCTCGGGCAACACGTCGCCCGGCTCGAAAGTGGCGGCAATGCGGTTGACCCATTCGATCGCACGGTCGAACGCCAGACCGACCTGACCCAAGAAGCCGACGGCCGTGAAGTAGCGTTCGCGCAGCGCGACCGGATCGGCAGCAGGTCCCTCGGCCTCGGCGACGCGGCCGCGCACTTTTTGGCAATACCAGGCCAGACCCTGGATCCAGCTGAGCAGTTGCGCTGGCCGCGGCCCACGGCCGAAAGCCTGGCGCAGCGAGGCCTCGACCTGCAGCAGCACGCGGTCGGCGCACACCTCGGGTCCCAACTGGCCGATCTCGATCATGGCCGGTGCGTCGATCAGGTCGTGGCCGAGCCAGTCCTCGATCAGCCAGCGCGCCTGCACCTTCTCGATCAACATATGTTGCGCGCGCCGCGCCCGGCGGCCGTGTACACCGTCCGCCTCGATCAAGCGGTAGACCAGTGGATGCAGCGCGCTGTCGATCGCGGCGTGCGAGAAATAGCCGGCGCCGATCGCCAGCCTGGCCAAGGGACCGAGTCGTGACACAGCCCGCGGCACCAGCAGGGACAGCCCGGCGGCCAAGGGCCGCTGGTGGTGCAGCCGATCCGCCCAGCGCGATCCGGGCTGCAGCAGCCCCAGCTGCTGCCACAACGCACGCAGCCGGATCGACGAGAAATAAGGCAGGTCGGGCAGCATCGCGCCGAACCGGCCGAACGCCGGCAGCCGACCCAGCGCCTCGCGCGCCAGCGGATGCAGCCGTGCATCACCGCGTATGCGGTCGATGGCAAACAGGTGGACAAACGACTGCGGCATCGCTCCCCCACTATAATCTGGGTCTCGGGCGGGGGCCATTTTCGGGCAGGTGAGAGCGCGGAGTCGCTGCCGCAGGTCAGTTTCTGGGCGGCGTGCCGGGTCCAGGCGGGGGGGTGCCGGTCGCCGGTGGACCGCCGTGCCCGTCGTGCATCCAGTGCGGCTTGGCCGGCGCCTCGACCTGATCGACCTCGACCTGCTCGATCTGCGCCGCCACCGCGGCATCGTCGAACCGCTCCTTGGCCTCGTCGTCAGTCAGGCGGCCGGTCAGCCAGGTCGTGTCCATCGGGTACTCACCCGGGTGGAAGACGGTGTTGTACATGTGCCAGACCAGGATCGCGAGCGTGGCCAGCACCGCCTCGTAGAAGTGTATGAGACGCGCGGCCTCGAGGACCCAGCCCGGGGTCGTGACCGGCAGCAGCGTCGAGAACCACATGACGATGCCGGTCAACGCCATCACCGCGGTGCCCCACCAGAGCGCCCAGTACTCGGCCTTCTCGCCGTAGTTGAAGACGCCATAGCGCGGCCGCTCCGGGCTGCGCAGCAGGTAGTACTGGACGGTGCCGAAGAACTCGCGCAGGTCGCGCCAGCCAGGCATCATGGCCCACAGCCATTTGTCGCGGCCCCGCTTGTTGGCAGCAAACGCGACCAGCACCAGCATGTCGACGACCATCACGATCGCGCCGAGGCGGTGCAACCAGCCGCGGATCTGCTCGGTCAGGCCGATCTGGTAGATCCACTTGACCGCAGAAGTACCGGAAAAACTGAGCGCAAAGCCGGTCAGCACCAGCAGCGAAAACGAGAGGAACAGTGCCCAGTGCCAGCGCCGCTCGCCGGTGCTGAGCCGGGTCACCGTGCCATGGCGTTCCTGGTAGCGCAGCTTGCGGCGCACGAAGAAGCTCCAGACCAGCACGTTGTGCAGCAGCATGGCACCGATGGTGCCGACGATGAGCAGCACGTAGACCCACGTGATCACGCTCTTGACGATGCCGCGGGTGCCAGCGCCCTTGGGCTTGTGGGTGAAGCCGGTGATGAACGACTCGCTCATCTTGCCGTGGCACTTGCCGCAGACCGAGCCGCGGTTGGAGATGTTCATGCGCGACGATGGGTGGTTCGAGGGCAGCGAG
>Ga0315268_10002126_pt1 | contig 22622 bp, 24 predicted proteins | sample C1_top_MG_FD_204535 | JGI IMG/M metagenome (GOLD analysis project Ga0315268, IMG submission 204535) | Sediment microbial communities from Yellowstone Lake, YNP, Wyoming, USA - C1_top | ecosystem: Environmental > Aquatic > Freshwater > Lake > Sediment | place: USA: Wyoming | collected 2017-08-01 | reverse complement strand
AACCGGTATCGGTCTCGTGTGTTTTGAATTTTTCAATTATTCTTTGCTTGGCTTTTTTATCCAACATAATTTTTGTCCCAGACCGAGAAAGGGCCATGGTTCCCGAACCAAGAATGGGCGATATTAATTATAAGCACAGATGTGCTTGTTTAAGTTTTTTATATTTAAAATTTTAGCTGATCAATTGAATATTTTTTTATTAATCAATAAATCAATTAATTGCCTGAATTTCAGCTTAATACCCTAAGACCATAGCACGAATTGAAAAAACTTGCAAGTTAGGGTAATATATAGATATATACAACTTTCTAGAGCATGGTTGACTAATCAATAATAATCTGTTATTTTTTAAAAATGCTCATATACAACCGATATGGCTATTTTTGTTTTACGCGCGCTCCCGTAGTTCAATGGATAGAACACCAGCCTTCTAAGCTGGTTATCTAGGTCCGATTCCTAGCGGGGGTACGAAAAAAAAATTAAAAAATCATTGTTTTTTACAAAAATAAAGTTATGAAAAAATATTGTTTTCTTAACGGTAAAATTACACCTTTAAGCAAGGCGAAAGTCAATGTTAGTGATATCGGCCTTTTGCGCGGTTATGGGGTATTTGATTATTTAAGAAGTTATAATGGAAGGCCATTTCTTTTTAAAGAACATTTTGACCGATTTAAAAAATCGGCCGATCAATTGAAAATCAAAATTCCCATTTCAGAAAAAAAAATCGAAAAAGTTGTCAATAAACTGCTGATAAAAAATAGGATAAAAAATGCCGGGATAAGAATTGTTTTGACGGGCGGGAGTAGCGCTGACTCAATAAATTATGATTTTAATTCACCCACATTTTTTATTTTGATTGATGATCTGCATAGTTATCCTTCATTTATTTATAACAAGGGCGTGAAGTTGATTACATTTGAATACCAGCGAGAAAAACCAAATGCAAAATCAAACAATTACATAACAATGGTCAGTCTTAAAGAACTAAAAGAAAAAAAGAAGGCATTCGAGGTTCTTTATACTTTTAATAACCATATCCTAGAAGGCTCTACCTGTAATTTCTTTATCTTCAAAAGAGGCACATTAGTAACTTCAAAAGATAATATACTCCATGGCACAAGAAGAAATTTAGTTCTAGGTCTGGCCAAGGGTAAATTTAAAACTGAAGAAAGACCGATTAAACTAAATGAGATAAAAGAAGCCTCCGAAGCTTTTGTTACATCTACTTCCAGGGATATAGTTCCCGTAGTTAAGGTTGATAACGTGATAATAGGAAACGGTAAGGTTGGAAAAAATACAAAATACATGATGAATTTATTTCAAGAATTTGTTGAAAAAAAATCTCAAAAAATTTAAAATATTTAAAACGCGCTTAAAGAAAATAATATGACCCTGCTAATTATCTGGCTCTTTATTTTATTAATTGTCTTCGCATTTTTTTGCGTTAATCTTTATAATCTGATATTTCGGGGCTATGCGCCATTTATCGCAACCAAGCCGGATGTAGTGGAAAAAATAATCACCGAGTTGAAATTGGACAAGAATTACAAAGGCAATATCTATGAATTGGGCTGTGGCAAGGCAACGTTTTTACATGCGATAGAAAAGATCTGCCCGCAGGCGCAGTTAGTGGGTGTGGAATATTCTTTGCCCCTTTATCTGATGGCCGGCATCCAATGCGCTTTGCGCCATAGCCGGATAAAAATAATCAAAAAAAATCTATTCCATGCTAATATCGGCGAAGCGGATGTCTTGTACTGCTATCTGAACCAGCCGATGATGGATGAGCTTGAAAACAAATTAAAATTTGAATGCAAGCCTCTCTCGCATGTGGTAAGCTATGTTTATCGTTTACCCAAAACTACACCGGTCAAAGAAATAGATATGGATGCGGCCCAAAAAGAGGTAGAAAGACTCAAAAAAATCGAGGAAAGAAAGAAAGAAGAGGAAATGAAAAAGAGAGGCAAAAAATACGTTCCCAAAAAAGAAAAGCGCCGCAAGGGTCCGGAGAATAAATTGTATTTCTATGAATTTTAAAAAATCATGGTGGCTATAGTTCAATGGTAGAACACCGGGTTGTGGTCCCGGACACCTGGGTTCAATTCCCAGTAGCCACCCCTTACAGTGGGGTTTATAAATTTTTCCTCACAAAAAAACGAGCTTGATAGCTTGTTTTTTTGTATTACTTTTTCTATTTAAAAGCAAAGAGAACAAATAATTATTAGAATTACTGTCTATTTTAAAATATAATTAACATTTGGCAGGCTATTACGGATGCCGTTAAGATCCTGCTCCGAGTATTGATTGCCAGATAGATTTAAAGTTTTTAAGTTTTTAAGATTCGCCAATTCATTCGGCAAACCGGTCAACTGATTATTCGACAGATCTAATATCTCTAAATTATTCAATTGACCAACTTCTGCTGGCACACCGGTCATTTGGTTGTTGCTAGCGTTAAGAACTTTTAAATTTTTTAATTTCCCGATTTGTGACGGCAGTGCGCCGGTTAGCTGGTTGTAGGAAACATTTAGCTCTGTCAGATTTGTTTTATCAAAAATAGAAATATCTACTTTTGTTAAATTCTTGTGGCTTAAGTCTAAAATTTTATCTGTTTGCACGGCTGGAGTCGGTGAATTATTATTTATGGCAGGCTCAGTATTTATACTATTTGAAAGACTGCAACCGCCCATGAACACTGAAATTATTAGTAATGATAGTAATTTTTTCATAAAGTTAATTTGATATTTTTAAATAGTGCCTTATATATATTAATTATACATTAAACATAAAGAATGGTAAACTCACTTTTTTAATTTATGCACTCATTATTGATTTTATAATAATGGCAAAATATAAATTTTTAAATTAATCCTATCCAATTTTTATAATAATACTATATAATAATTACAGGTCAAGGTCAAAACACAAATGGTCAAGACTTGCTCTTGACATTTTGCTTAAAATAAGCTATTATGTTTAAAAGCAAGCAAATTAAGTTTTTTTATTACTTACACAAATGATTTTTGGGTAAGAGGGAAACGAAAAAATAAAAGGTCGGCTTGCAGTTACAAGTTAGTCCCAAAGGGACTAACAGTGGTCGGGAATATTCAAATTCCTTGACCAAAAATTATTTGTGTAAGTAAAATTATGTCAAAAAAATTGTACGTAGGTGGATTGTCTTATAATTCCACCGATGATTCACTCAAGAATCTGTTTTCACAAGCCGGATCTGTCGATTCAGCCGTTATCATTATTGATAAAATGACTGGCCGTTCAAAAGGTTTCGGTTTTGTGGAAATGTCGACTGACGAGGAAGCGCAAAGCGCTATCGAAATGTTTAACGGTAAAGATTTCGACGGACGCAACATCACTGTCAACGAAGCCAGGCCAATGGAAGATCGCCCGAGAGGCGGCGGAGGCGGCTTTAACCGAGGCGGAGGCGGCGGTGGACGCGGCTTCGGCGGCGGAGGCGGCGGTGGACGCGGCTTCGGCGGCGGTCGCAGATAAATAAAATTATCGCATTTAAAAATCTCCCCAACCGGGGAGATTTTTGTTTGTCAAAAAATTTGGAATATTTTTATATTTAAAATTTAATTATTATATTAAGATTTATTTTTCGATTTATTTTTTTTCCATTTTTCAATTTCCTTATGGTCGCCGGACAAAAGCACTTTTGGCACTCGTAGCTTCTTTCCATTGGCTTCAAATACTTCCGGCCGTGTGTACTGAGCGTACTCCAACAGACCCGGGAAAGAATGGGATTCAGACGCCAGGCTTTGAGCATTGCCAAGTACGTCTGGTAATAAGCGAGTTATTGAATCTACGATTGCCATGACCGGGATTTCGCCCCCGGTCAAGACATAATCGCCGATAGATATTTCCTCATCTACGAATTTATTCACTCGTTCGTCCACGCCCTCGTATCGTCCGCAGATAAAAACAATATTTTCAAGTTTTGAATATTTCCGTGCCATTGCTTGATTCCACGTTTTACCCTTGGCTGATAATAATACAACTTTATCTTTTTTAACATTTTGAGATTTGAAATTTGTTTGGAAATTGGAAATTGGAAATTGGAAATTTAAAGCGTGAAGCGCTTTGAAAATAGGCTCCACCTTCATAACCATGCCCGCGCCGCCGCCATAAGGGGTATCATCCACGGTTTTATGTTTGTCGGTTGTGAAATCACGAAGGTCATAGATCTTTATTTTTATAGCATTTTTTTCTTGAGCGCGCTTAATAATGCTCTCATTGAAGTAAGAATCAAATATGCGGGGAAAGATTGTGATGATATGGAAAGTCATATTGAAATTTTTAATTTTGTAATTTTTAATTTTTAAATAATTTTTAATTTTAAATGTTTAAAAAATTAAACATTTGAATCTATTTATAAAAATTAAAAATTAAAAATTTATAAAATACCCAATCTCATTATACCATAAAAAACAAAAAGCCACGTGTTTGTTGTGGCTTTTTGCGCGTATATGATTTTATTTTAGATTTTTAAATCGTCTACGGAAGAAGTGTCGATCTCTTCCGATCTTCGGCCTCTTCCTCTATCAGACCCTTCCGGTTCATAAATCTTCAGATTTACGCGGGCATTATTCTTGGTGCCGACGATCTTTAACAAAGTTCTGATCGCCTGCGCGGTTTGACCTCTCCGGCCGATAACATAACCCATATCAGCTGGGTCGGTTTTCAGAGTCAGGAGGACTCCCATTTCATCCACTGTTCTGTCTACAGAAACAGCGCTTGGGTTGGATACAATGGACTTCACAATGTACTCCAAAAAATCTACGTCTTTTACATCTCCCATAGTGTTTTTCTTTTTCTCTCAAAAATGACTATTTCTTGCCAACGTCAATTCTGAAAGAACTCTTATTGAATTAACTATCCTAACTTAATCGTCAGAATATTTTTAAATTATAGCAGAAATAGAAAAATTGTCAATATTAGCGTGGTTCACTAAGCCAATATTAAATATTATTTCTTTCCTTTTTTCTTCGCTTGGGCAGTAGATGCTTTCTTTTTCTTTCCCTCAATAATTTTTTTGTCTAACAGTAAATTATTCACTGTAGGCGATAATTGTGCTCCTTTTCCCATCCAATATTTGATCCGTTCACCCTTGGCCACTAGTTCTTTCGTATAAGGATTATAAGAACCGAGAATTTCCAAATGTTTGCCATAAGGATCCCTGGCTTTCTCGGAAATTATTAAGCGATACATCGGCGCATTCTTCTTGCCGATCCGCGATAGTCTGATTGTTAACATAAGTTATAAAATTAAATATTTATTATAATCAAATTACTTTAAACTATTATCAAAGCTATGTCAATCTTTTTTATTTTAAAATTTCTAATATCTAAATTATAAATTTTAAACAAATTCAAAATCCAAATTACTAAATTCAAAACTTTTAGATTTAAAAATTTTTCAATACTTGTTTGGGATCTATGGTTTAGTGCTTAGGATTTTATTTTGGAGCGGGTAAGGGGAATCGAACCCCTCTCTCCAGCTTGGAAGGCTAGCATAAAAGCCACTATACTATACCCGCAGGAAACATTTTGGATTTGAGATTTCGGATTGCGGATTTACTGCAAGATCATGGTTGTACGGTTTGACAGGTTTTATCGATAAATCCAAAATCCGAAATCTTAAATCTAAAATGTGAAATGTCGGGGTGCTGGGAATTGAACCCAGTCAACATGCTCCCAAAGCATGCGTACTACCGGTATACGACACCCCGGAAAGCATTTCGGATTTATGATTTCGGATTGCAGATTTTCAGACATGCAATGCTTGGAAATAATTTTAGATCTTTAAATCTAAAATATAAAATCCCAAATATTAACTGTGCCGAGGGTGAGAATCGGACTCACGACACAATGATTTTCAGTCATTTGCTCTACCACTGAGCTACCTCGGCAATAGACATTTAGGATTTGAGATTGCGGATTACGGATTTTTTAAATCCAAAATCATAAATCTAAAATCCCAAATGTTCTCTGTTGCGGGAGTCGGATTCGAACCGACGACCTCCAGGTTATGGGCCTGGCGAGCTGCCAACTGCTCTATCCCGCTTTGTCACGCCGTAGCTTTGCGAAGGCGGACTTCGTGAAGCATTGACGTTGGTCGCCTTCGCTCTTTCGAGCTTCGACGTACCGCTGTGGGCAACGGAGGATTCGAACCTCCGACCTCGTCCTTATCAGGGACGCGCTCTAACCAACTGAGCTAGTTGCCCCTACAAAAAAACCGTCTCTTTATGAGCCGGTCTTTTTATTCACCCCCTAAGGTTTAATTAGCGGATGACAAATAGGCCCATAAACTATTTGCGTCATATTTTAATTTTAACAGGCGCTATTGGTGAATTTTGAAACTCACATTTCAAAATTTACCACATTCCGATCGCTCGAAATGCCGACCAGAGTACTTACAATTAAATGGATTTAAAATAATTAAATCATAAATCCCAAATCTAAAATTATAAATGCTCATATCTCCTAGAAAGGAGGTGATCCATCCACAGCTTCCGCTACGGATGCCTTGTTACGACTTCGCCCCTATCATCGATCCCACCTTATTCCCCTTAAAAGGGGCTTTCGGGTGTTACCGACTCTCTTGGCGTGACGGGCGGTGAGTACAAGACCCGAGAACGTATTCAACGTGCCGTTCTGATGCACGTTTACTAGCGATTCCAGCTTCATGAGGTCGGGTTGCAGACCTCAATCCGAACTGAGAGAGGTTTTTGGGATTTGCTCCGCGTTACCGCTTGGCGTCCCTCTGTACCTCCCATTGTAGCACGTGTGTTGCCCAAGGTGTAAGGACCATGCTGATTTGACGTCATCCCCACCTTCCTCCCACTTAAAGCGGGCAGTTTCCTATGACATGTAAAACATAGGATAGGGGTTGCGCTCGTTTCCCGACTTAACGGTACATCTCACGACACGAGCTGACGACAACCATGCAGCACCTGTCTAGCACCCTCGAAGGCTGCCCGATTTCTCGGGCTCTGCAGCTAGATGTCAAACCTTGGTGAGGTTCCTCGCTTATCGTCGAATTAAACCACATGCTCCACCGCTTGTGCGGGTCCCCGTCTATTCCTTTGAGTTTTAAGCTTGCGCTCGTACTCCCCAGGCGGGATGCTTAAGGTGTTAACTTAGGTAGACAGCACTGACAGGGTCGATACTGCCAATGCTTAGCATCCATCGTTTACGGCGTGGACTACTGGGGTATCTAATCCCATTCGCTCCCCACGCTTTCGTACCTCAGCGTCAGTACCGTTCTAGCAAGATGCCTTCGCATTTGGTGTTCCTGCTGATATTAACGGATTTAACCCCTACACCAGCAATTCCACTTGCCTCTTCCGGACTCTAGCTTGCCCATCTCTCCCGCGGCCCCAAAGTTAAGCTCTGGGATTTAACGGGAGATGCAACAAACAGCCTACGTACGCTTTACGCCCAATAAATCCGGATAACGCTTGGGGCCCTCGTATTACCGCTGCTGCTGGCACGAGGTTAGCAGCCCCTTATTCCTCTCCTACCGTCATTGTTTCGTCGGAGAGAAAAGCACTTTACACCCCGAAGGGCTTCATCATGCACGCGGCGTCGCTCCTTCAGCCTTTCGGCCATTGAGGAATATTCTTGACTGCAGCCTCCCGTAGGAGTCTGGGCAGTGTCTCAGTCCCAGTGAGCCGGGCCATGCTCTCACACCCGGTACCCGTCGTCGCCTTGGTGAGCAGTTACCTCGCCAACTAGCTGATGGGACATAGGCCCCTCCAGAGGCATTAAAACTTTAAGTGGGAATGACTTTTGTCCCCCCACTACCATCGTGTATTAGTCCCGCTTTCGCAGAATTATTCACGACCTCTGGGTAAGTTGCCAATGCGTTACTCTCCCGTTTGCCACTATTCCGCATTGCTGCGGAACCGTTCGACTTGCATGCCTTAGACACGCCGCCAGCGTTCATCCTGAGCCAGGATCAAACTCTCATATAGTGTATCAAAAGAATTTTATTTCTTCTGAAGTGAAAGTTTACGCTGGCGGCATAGCCGCACAGCGTTCACCCCGCCGAGGCGGGGTCAAACTCTCATAAAGTTTGAAGATTGCTCTTCTGATGCTTAAACTCACATTTAAACATCTATGTGAAGATAAAAAATTTATCTTATCCTTGATTTATAGCGCCTGTTAAAATTAAAATATATAAATGCTGCTTATAAAATTGTTAAGGTCCTGATAAATTTTAAGATGAAACAAAAACAGCCGACTTCCGATTCAATCTTGCTGTTTTAAAAATCCTTTTTTTAATTTTCTAATCTTAACTTAATCCAATAGTTTTAAATTAAGTATAAAAATTTATCGTAATTCAAATATTAAAGAATTTTTCACTAATTGTCAAGTATTTTTGCTAACTTTATGATTTTTGGCTGAAAATAGCCAAATTATCGCTAAATTTACACAAGTTTAACACATATAGTTCACCATATATTTTAGATGAAATTTATAAGCATTAATGATATAATAGTAGTAACAAAATAATTTTAAATTTTAAATTATAAATTTTAATTGAAATCAAAATTAAAAAATTTTAAAATTAATAAAATTTGTCATTCATTTAAAATTTAAAACTTAAAATTTAAAATTAACGTATGGCAAACAATGAATTAAAATTTCCTGAAAACTTCCTCTGGGGTACTGGCACATCCGCCTACCAAATCGAAGGTGGGAATAAAAACGACTGGAGTGAATGGGAGAAATCGGAAGTTAGAAGGAAGAAGTTAGAAGAAGCCGGATTAAAACTTGAAGATTATATTTCCGGTTCGGCTTGCGATTCATACAATCGTTACGAGGAAGACTTCGACTTGTGCTTAGGTCTTAATAATAATGCTCACCGTCTCGGCATTGAGTGGTCGCGGATTGAACCGGAGGAAGGGAGGTTTAATCAGAAGGAAATCGAACATTACCGGCAGGTTCTTTTGGCTCTGAAAAAACGCGGGCTCAAAACATTTGTCACGCTCTGGTGGTGGACTAACCCATTGTGGTTAAAAGACGTCGGTGGATGGGAAAACAAAAATATTGTTTTTTATTTTTCCCGTTATGTAGAGATTATTGCCAAAGAGCTGGGCGAAAATATTGATTTCTGGATGACGCTAAATGAACCGCTGATGATCGTCGGACACGGGCACTTGGACGGAAAGTTTCCGCCGAACAAAAGAAAAGATTTTATCGGCGCCATTAAGCTGGGCATGAATTTTTTGCGCGTACATAAAGCTGCTTACAAAAAAATCCATGAGATTTCGCCCAACGCCAAAATTGGAATTGTTATGTCCACCGGTAATTTTACGGCCGCACATAAATATAACCCTATTGAATATTTAATAGTTAAACTGGCAGATTATTTCCGCAATTTTTGGCTGCTGAATAAGCTTAAAATTTATTTTGATTTTATTGGAGTAAATTATTATCATCACGACCGGATCATCTGGCATCCACCCTTTAAAAAAAATATCAATGAAAAAATTACCGACTTCGGTTGGGAAATTTATCCGGAAGGAATTTATCATGTGCTAATGGGGTATAAAAAATTCGGCAAACCGGTTTATATCACTGAGAATGGTATCGCCGATGAAGACGATGATCGACGGGCTCAATTCATTATTGATCATCTTAAACATATTCACCAAGCGATATGTGAAGGCGTAAATGTAGGCGGATATTTTTATTGGTCGCTACTGGATAATTTTGAATGGGCGGACGGGTACAAAATGAAATTCGGATTATTCAAAGTTGACCGCCAGACTTTTGTCCGTACTCCTCAGCCGAGCTCCAAGGTGTATTCGGAAATTTGCAAAAATAATAGTATAATAAATAATTAATTGCCTTATTTGTCATTAATCATAATTATATGAAAAAATTTATCTTTATATTTTGTTTGATTTACTTTTCAATCAGCTCAATACCGGTTTTGGCTGCCGAATCTTTTATGTTTTTGTGCTCAGGGAGCGGGGCTTATCTTTCTACGAAAACCTTCACGACCAAGGTCGTGATCAATAGCGGAGGAAGTAAGGGCATCAATGCCGCCGATGGTACTTTGAAATTTGATCCAAAATTTTTGAAAGTGAAAAGCATCACGACCGATAAATCGGTTTTCAAATTATGGACCGCCAAGCCGAGTTTCAACAATACCACTGGCACGATAACCTTTGGCGGGGGTCTGCCAAAAGGCTATACTGATACGGCCGGTGATATATTTTTTATCACCTTTACCCCGCAGAGATCCGGCAAAACCAAAACGTTCTTTGCTTCATCAAGCGTTTTGTCCGCCGACGGCAAGGCTAAGGATATTCTGAAAGAAGCGGATGATGGATTTTTCATCTTGGGAAATTCGAGAGCGGTAGCGGACTCAAGCGCCTTGTCAAAAAAAATGTCTGGACGCATCCTTTTGCAAGTACAAAAAGACGGCCGCTCCTGGTATGTTTATCCTAGTGATAATAGACGCTACTATATGGGCCGCCCGCTCGACGCCTACAACCTGATGCGCAAGCTGAGCCTGGGCGTCAAGCATTCGTACATCACGACATACTTGAATAAAACCTTTCCGCTTACTATGTCCGGAAAAATCCTCCTGGACGTGGAGGATTCCGGCAAAGCATATTACATTAATCCACTCAACAGAAAAGCCTATTATCTGGACCGGCCGAAAGACGCGTTCCGGGTCATGCGCGAACTGGGGCTGGGTATCACCAATGAAATGATCGACAAAATCCCGAATTGGGCGATATAAAATTAATATCAAGCATTAATATAATTTATTATTCCATTTTTAACTTACTAAATGATATTTTAATTAACAATATATTTTTTATTTATTCGAATCCTTAAAAAAATTTTCTAAAAAAAGAGGTCTTCATTAATGAAAACCTCGAGATTATATTGTTATAACCGCTTGTCTATTTTTTCCGCCGAATCATAATTGTAAGAAGATATTGTCGTTGGCATTGTTCCGAGCAGAAAACACCTCTGACGTGGCCTTTCTTATTGTATGCCACAACAACAATATCGTTTATAGTTATGGCTTTACCACAATCATTCCCACAAGGAACATGGTATGGTCCCCAATCTTTATATTGTCCATAGGTTAGATGTCTGTTGTTTTTCAAGCTCCACTTAAGAAGTCTTTCATCGAATTCAATAGATTTGCAGTTATTACTAAGTGACTTCATGATTTCCCTCCTTTTTTTGGTCAAATATAGTTAAAACTTGAGATAGACATTCAATTTAAGCATATTATTGTATAAAAGTCAATTATAATCAAAATTATAATCAAAATTTAAAAAAGAAATGCACTAATTGAGATAAGCAAAATAATAAATAATTTGTCATAAAAATGGTTTTACTAAATTATTTAACTTATGCGCGACCTAACCAGCCCACAAAACGAACTAATAAAATCCATCGTCAAACTCCGCCAAGCTCGAGAAAGAAAAGCGCAGGGTAAAATTTTGATTGAAGGAATCAGAGAGGTCACCATGGCTATAGCCGGAAAGATTGAGTTTGAAAAAATTTTGTTTTGTCAGGATTATGGATACACAGACGAAAAAATTTTGAAGTTGGCAGGAGACAAACTTGTTACGGTCAGCAAAATAATTTTTGATAAAATATCCGCACGTGAAAATCCGGATGGATTTCTAGCAATTGCCAAGCCCAAAAATTTAACTCTACAAAATATTAAATTATCTAAAAATCCGCTTATTATTATTCTAGAAAATATTGAGAAGCCCGGCAACCTAGGCGCTATCGCGCGCACGGCCGACGCGGGCGGAGTGGATGCGATCATCGTCAGCGCCAATACTGATATTTATAATCCCAATGCCATTCGGTCCAGCCAAGGTACGATATTTACCAATCAGATCGTCGCGGTTGATTCAACCGAAACAATCAAATGGTTGAAAGAGAAAAATATAAAAATATTCGCCACCACACCGCGAGCGATGATTGAGTATGTAAAAGTTGATTACAAAAAACCAAGCGCAATCGTGCTTGGTGCGGAGGACAAGGGACTCAGTGATGTTTGGCTAAATGAGTCGGATGAAAAGATAAAAATAAATATGAGAGGAAAAATAGACTCGCTTAATGTTTCAGTAACGGCTGCGATTATGGTGTTCGAAGCGATGAGACAGAGAAACGTATAATAAAGTTTTAGGCTTTCTTTTTACTTAACGTCCATATTAATAAAATCGTCCCACAGACGATCATCGCGTCGGCCAGGTTGAAAACCGTGAAATATTTCAAATCAAAATAATCAACCACATATCCATATTTAAACCTATCAAATAGATTGCTAAAAGCACCGAACAATATAAGCAGTATTATGGCGGCTTTTTTTTGTTCGCCCTTTTCCAAATTATAAACAAGATAATAACAGAGCCAAATTAGAATAAAAATAATCGCTACCAAAAGTCCAATGCCGCCGATTGGCAAAGAAAAAGAAATATATTTATTAGCCGCAAAATTAAGCAAAAAATAATCACCGATAAGTTTTATCGGCGGTGAAAAAAAATTATTCCCGGCTAGTAGCTTGAACAATCTATCAAGCGAAACGGCAATAAGAGTTAAAATAGATATTAAAATGAAATATTTCTTCTCCATAGTTTTATTCTATCACTGTTCCTTTGAATTTTTTTCCGGCAAAAAAATTTCTAACTTCATTAATATTTTGTCCGTTCATTATCACCACCCGGAGGCCGGTCTTGGCGGCTAAGCGAGAGGCGACCGGATCAAAAGGAGCATTCAGCCCCGGATCCCATTTGTTGCCGACGATCTTGAACATTTGCGGCCATTTTAATTTTTCAAATTTAACGGCGTTGGAATATTTGGTTGGGTCACGGTCATAGACATAATCAATATTGGATAAATTGAGCAGTGTTTTAGCGCCGTATATTTTGGCAATGGCGGTGGCTACATAATCAGTAGAACGCCCGGGTTTCCATCCACCAGCCATAATTATTTGTTTATCGGTCTTTATTTTTTTATTGATATCCATAATTATACACTCATAAGCATGTTCACACAGTGCCACTCTGACTAATTGCGCGTTTAGATAGGTGGAATAGATTCCCAGCCAGTCAAGTTCAGCCTTGCCGACCCGGCCGATCTTTTTCGCCGCCTCTTGATAACGCCGGCAGACATTGCCGCCGCCGACTATCAAAAAAAATCTACTGCCTTTTTTTAATTCAACTAGCAGCAGGCTTTTCAACTCTTTGATAAATTTCCAATTTATCCCGTCTGCCGGCGCCACCAGCGACCCGCCGAGCGAGATCACGAATGTTTTTTTCATAAATTTTATTTTCTTATTTTACTACCTATTATTCTACCACTCTCACAAAAAAACGCCAAACAATTTTTGGCGTCTTCTTCGCTAACTTTTGTGCCGGAGAGAGGACTCGAACCTCCAAACCTTTTGGGTACATGCTCCTAAGGCATGCGTGTATGCCAGTTTCACCACTCCGGCGTTCTGGTTAATTTACCATTAACTATATTTTATGTAAAAATGGGCATTTGTCAAACGAACGAAGCTGTTAGCTTTTAGCTTGAAGCTTTTAGCACTACCTTAAAGCTAACAGCTAAAAGCTTAAAGCTTCTTACTGGTTTAAATTGTTTTACTATTTTCTTCTATTCAAATTCTATGCTATAATAGTAACATCATTAATTAATTTAAAAAAATTATGACTGAACAAAATGATCAAAAACCAGTGGGAAAGGATAAGGATGTAGAAGAAAATAAGGCCATTGCCTGTTTATCCTATATCTGGATCTTGTTCCTCGTACCGCTTCTTGGCAAACGTAATTCTAAATTTGCCCAATTCCACGCTAAGCAGGGGCTTATTCTTTTCATAGTGGAAATTATCGGCAGTTTGTTTTTCTGGTTTCCATTTTTCGGCTGGCTGCTCTGGCTCGTCTTGGTGATCGTATCAATAATCGGCATTATCAAAGCGCTAAATGGTGAATGGTGGAAAATGCCTTTTGTTTATGAATGGAGCAAAAAAATCAATATATAATATAAACTTAATTTGCAAATATTAATTTTTAAATAAAAATTAGTTTTAGCGTTGGGTTTATTTTTGCCCAATTTCTAATTTCTCAGCCAAAGGCTGATCCGCCTCTGGCGGATAATTCTCAAATAAGATGCCTAACTTTATCAAATTTTTCAATGAACTTGGCATCAAGGACGTGCCGGTCGTCGGCGGCAAAAACGCTTCGCTCGGCGAGATGTACCGCAATCTGGCAGTCAATAAAATCAAAGTGCCAAACGGCTTTGCCACCACAGCGGAAGCCTATAATTTTTTTATGGAGAAAGCCGGCCTAAAAGACCGAATCAGAAAAATATTGGCGGGACTTAATACAAAAGATGTGAATGACTTGGCCAATCGCGGCACCGCAGTACGAGACGAGATACTCAAATGTAAACTACCCAAAGAACTGGAGAAAGAAGTCATCACTGCTTATAAAGCATTGTCCAAAGAATATAAAACCAACAACCTTGATGTAGCCGTGCGCTCGTCCGCTACTGCCGAGGACTTGCCGGACGCCTCGTTTGCCGGCCAGCAAGAAACCTATTTGAATATCCGCGGAGAAAAAAAATTATTGGAAGCAGTGAAGAAATGCATTGCCTCGCTTTTTACTAACCGAGCAATCTCCTATCGCGTAGACAAGGGATTTGACCATTTCAAGATCGCCTTGTCGGTCGGTGTGCAAAAAATGATAAGAAGCGACTTGGCCGCCTCGGGCGTAATGTTCTCCATTGATACCGAATCCGGTTTTTCTAATGTCGTGCTGATTAATTCCATTTACGGGCTCGGCGAAAATATTGTACAAGGCAAGGTCAATCCTGATGAGTTCTATGTGTTCAAGCCGACCGGTGCAATCATTTCTCGTTCGATCGGTCAGAAAAAAATAAAGATGATCTATAATACTGGCTCGTCCAAGCCGACCAAAGATATCGCCGTACCACTGACCGAGCAGCACAAGCCATCTATTACCGATACGCAAGTAAGGAAACTGGCTGAGTGGGCGATGGTAATTGAAAAACATTACGGCCGGGGCATGGATATTGAATGGGCGCTGGATGGCCAGGACAAAGAATTATACATTATCCAGGCTCGTCCGGAGACTATCCATAGCGTGCGGGATTACAATATATTGGAAGAATACAAAATTGAAAAAGGCGGAAAAATAATCACCACCGGCCAATCGGTCGGCAATAAGATCGGCGCCGGCATTGCCAACCGCATTATGGACATCAAGGATATTGATAAATTCAAAAAAGGCGAAGTGCTCATCACGGATATGACCGATCCGGATTGGGAGCCCATCATGAAAATCGCTTCCGCTATTGTGACCGATAAAGGCGGACGCACTTGCCATGCCGCGATTGTATCCAGAGAACTCGGTATTCCTTGCGTCGTTGGTACGAATAATGTGAGCGCCAAGATCAAGTCCGGCAAACCGGTAACAGTGAGCTGTGCTGAAGGTGAAAAAGGATTTGTCTATGAAGACAAGGTCCCGTTCAAGATTCTCAAAACCGATATCAAAAACTTTGCGAAGCCCAAGACCAAGATCATGATGAATGTCGGCGAGCCGGATATGGCCTTTCAGCTTTCTTTTATCCCGAATGACGGCGTCGGTTTGGCCCGTCTAGAATTTATCATAAATAATTATATCAAGATCCACCCGCTGGCCCTGATCAATTTTACCCGGCTCAAGGACAAGTCGGTCAAAAAACATATCGATAATTTAACCATCGGCTACAAAGACAAGAGCAAATTTTTCGTGGACAAGCTGGCCGAAGGCGTGGCCACTATCGCCGCCGCCTTTTATCCCAAGGATGTCATCTTCCGCTTATCCGATTTCAAGTCCAATGAATACGCCAATCTTATCGGCGGACGGGAGTTTGAACCGGTAGAATCAAACCCGATGATCGGCTGGCGCGGAGCAAGCAGATATTACTCGGAAAAATTTCTCCCGGCTTTCAATCTGGAATGCCAGGCTATGAAGAAAGTCCGCGACGAGATGGGTCTGACCAATTTAAAATTAATGATCCCATTCTGCCGCACCGTGGAAGAGGGCCAAAAAGTTTTGGATATTATGGCGACTAACGGCCTCAAGCGCGGTGTTAACAATTTGCAAGTTTACGTCATGGCGGAGATCCCGACTAATATCATCCTGGCCGACAACTTCGCCAAAATTTTTGACGGCTTCTCTATCGGCTCGAACGACCTGACCCAGCTGACACTCGGAATCGACCGCGACGCCGGCATCCTGAATGTAGCGGGCGCGTCAAATGAAAAAAACGAATCCGTAAAGATACTCGTCAAAATGCTCATCGACGCTGGCAAAAGAAATAAAAGAAAAGTTGGTATCTGCGGCCAAGCCCCTTCAGACTTCCCGGACTTCGCCCAATTTCTGGTAGAACTCGGCATTGACAGCATCTCCTTAATCCCGGACACGATCATCAAGACATCAATCGCGATCAAGGAAAGAGAGGATGAGTTGGACAAAAAAGCAAAATAATTTATTCCTAGGTTTATATAAAAAAGGGGCGAATTTGTAGTTCGCTTCTTTTTATTTTTACTGCTATTGCATTTTTTTTAAGGCTATGCTAAATTAAATCTACAATTTATTTTTAACCTTTCCCAATTTCCTATTTTTTAGGAATATCCTGCAAATAATTGCAGGAAAAGGTATTCTCATGTGCATGTCCCTTTTTATTTTGAGAATATCGGGGATTTTTTTATTTAACTTAATGATAATGACTATTTTTGTCATTTGTATAAATTTTACATAAAATGCCTAGAAAAAAATCACAATCCCCCTACTATGAAGTATTATTCATCGTCCCGAACAAATTTACGGATGATGAAGCCAGAGGAATTCTGGAAAAAGTAAAAAAGATCATAACCGACAATGAAGGGAGGGCCACCTACAGTGAAGAGTGGGGCAAAAAAAAGCTCGCTTACCCCATAAAACACAATTTCCTGGGTTATTATTACCTAATTGAGTTTGAATCAACCGCGGCAAAAATCGCGCCGATCGAACGCGCCATCAAACTGATGTCTGATGTAATCAGACACCAGATCGTCACAAGAAAAGTAAAATCCGCCGCTGATTTGCAAAAAGACAAAGCTATTTCAGCCAAAATCGCGGCTAAACAGGCCAAAGAGGAAAAAGAAAAAGAGGAAAAAGAAGAAATAGAAGAAATAAAAATTGAAACCGAGAAAAAAAATGTTAAAAAAGTCGACCTGAAAGACTTGGACGCCAAGTTAAATGAGATATTGGAGGGAGAAAATTTATTATAATTAACATAAATCCGATAAATTTAAATTTAACAAAAATCGGATCAAAAAAATATGAACTTAAACAAAGCAATGGTAATCGGAAACCTGACCAGGGATCCGGAATTAAAAACCACTCCGACCGGCACATCGGTCGTCTCGTTCGCGGTAGCCACTAATTTCATCTGGACCGACCAGTCGGGACAGCGCCAGGAAAAAGTGGAATTCCATAATGTCGTCGCTTGGCGAAAATTGGCTGAAATCTGTGGACAATATTTGAAAAAGGGATCAAAAGTTTATATTGAAGGCCGCCTGCAAACCAGAGACTGGACCGGCCAGGACGGAGTAAAAAGATATCGCACGGAAATTATCGCGGAAAACATGATAATGCTTGACCGCCCGAACACCTCTTCTTCGCCTTCCACTTATGGCCAGCCGCCCATGCCATCCGAAGAGCAAGCCGTGAGCGAGCCGTCTTTTGACGAAAACGCATCAACCGACGACGAGATAAGAGTGGAGAATATTCCATTCTAATCCTTAACTAAGAATAATCCAACCTTATGGATAACAACATAATTAAAAAAGAGAAGACTTGTTTCTTTTGCGTAAACAATTTTTCCGATATAGACTACAAGAACACCGGACAGCTGAGAAAGTTCATAAATTCATTTATGAAGATCCTCCCCCGCAAGAGAACCGGCGTCTGTTCATGGCACCAACGCAAACTGGCCACCGCCATCAAAAGATCAAGAATAATGGCGTTGCTCCCTTTCACTAATAAATAAACACGAATTAACTGCTTTATTTAATGATAATATTCATTGCATTAGTAGTAAATTCGTAGATTAGTAGTTACTAAGTTATGCTAAATCTAAACGAAATAAAAATCGGCAAGATCATTCGCGTGGACAATGAGCCTTTTGTAGTAACCAAAGCCGAGCATCACAAGATGGGGCGGGGGGGTGCCGTATTGAAAACCAAGTTAAAAAATTTAATCACGGGCAATATGCTGGAACGGACCTTTCAAGGAAATGACAAGGCCGATGAAGCCATAACCGAAAAGAAAAAAGCAAATTACCTTTACAAAACCGCGGACGAAGCGAGCTTTATGGACAACGACTCTTTCGAACAGTTCGGCTTGCCGATAGATCAGATCGGAGAAAGCTTAAAATTTTTAAAAGAGGGCATGGACGTTGATTTGCTTTATTTTGAAAACAAACCGGTCGCTGTCATACTCCCGATCAAAGTCGAACTCAAGGTAGTGAGCGCGCCGCCCGGAGTCAAAGGAAATTCCGCCGGCAACGTGAACAAACAAATAGAGCTGGAAACCGGCGCCTTGATCAACGCCCCGATGTTTATCAATGAAGGTGATATGATCAGAGTCAATACGGACACAGGAGAATATGCGGAGAGAGTATAATAGTTTCCGCCGAAGGCGGATCCTCCTCTGGTGGAAAAAGTTTAAAGTGCAAAATTAAAAGTTATTTAAATTAAAATAATCCCGAAATTTCGGGATTATTTTAATTATTAAATATTTTAACTTCTAACTTCTTGCTTACTCTTCCACTTCCCTCGCCTTTACTTCGCTTAAAATTTTCTTTCTTATTTCTTTCAATAATTTTTTATCAGCGTTCAAAAACCGCTTGGCGTTTTCGCGGCCTACTCCCAGCTTTATTTCACCGAAAGAATAAGAGTTGCCCAATTTGGTAATTGTGCCGTAAACAGTGCCGGTGTCCAAAATATCGCCGGCCACGGAAATGCCTTCATTATACATAATATCAAACTCACAGGTTCTAAAAGGCGCGGCAACTTTGTTCTTGACAATTTTTACTTTTACTCTATTCCCAATTATTTTATCACCTTGTTTGATCTGCGCGGCGCGCCTCACTTCTATCCGCACCGAGCAATAAAATTTCAAAGCGTTCCCGCCGGTGGTCGTTTCCGGATTGCCAAAAAATACGCCGATCTTGAACCTGATCTGGTTGATAAATATTACCACAGTTTTTGTTTTAGAAACAACGCCGGTTAGCTTCCGCAGTGCTTGGCTCATTAACCGGGCCTGCAGTCCCATATGCGAGTCGCCCATATCGCCTTCTATTTCTTTTTGCGGTACCAGCGCGGCCACGCTGTCAATCACAATAACGTCAACCGCATTAGAGCGGACCAGCGTTTCTACGATTTCCAAGGCCTGCTCGCCCGTGTCCGGCTGGGAGATCAGCATTTCTTTGATATTCACGCCGATCCTTTGCGCGTAATCCGGGTCCAGCGCGTGTTCCGCGTCTACAAAAGCAGCGATGCCTCCCAATTTTTGTACTTCTGCCACGATGTGCTGAGCCAAGGTAGTTTTGCCGGAAGCCTCCGGGCCGAAAATTTCTATAATTCTTCCCCGCGGCACCCCGTAAATCCCAAGCGCGACATCAAGCGACAAGCAACCGGTGGAAATCGCGTCCACATCGGACTTTTTAGCTTCGCCAAACCTCATGATAGACCCTTCGCCATATCTACTTCTGATTTGATCCATCGCCGCTTGCGCCGCCTCATTTTTTTGATCCACCTCCTTGTTCTCGTTTTTAATAGTGGGTGACATAAGTTATTTTTAAAATTAATTAGAAATTAGAAATTAGAAATTTGGAGATTGTTTTTTTCTTTGTATTAATAATTTCAAATTTCCAATTTCAAATTTCCAACTCTATCCCTTAACCAATATCTGTCTCTTGATCACGGTTTCGCTGCCGTATTTTTTTTTGGCAATAACTGTAATGGTGTTTATTCCGTCTTTCAAATTTATCCGTTTGGAAAAAAATCCGGACGCATCGCTCAATATGGTATTTCCGTTAATCTGAATTTCCGCTTCCGGCTCGGAATTGCCGATAAAATCAACGGTCTTTTTTTCCGTGATCATATTGTCTGACGGACTGCTTAATAATAATAAAGGCGGGGTTACAACGTGCTTGAGGCAAAATATTAAATACGAAAAACAAACCGCGGCAATAAAAATTATTAAAATGCTTTTGGCCAATTTGGGGATGGAAAGAAAATAACGAAAATTTGCTACTTGCTTGGAAAACAAATCTTTTTTATTTTTCCCGGACGACATCGGCTGTTTTTCATAAAGCGCGACCAATTCACCGGCCTTGAGGTTAAGAAAAATCGCATATTCGCGCAAAAAATTCTTGCCATAAACTCCGTCCGGCAATTTTTGCCAATCGGCCTGTTCTATCGCTTCCAGATATTTCTCCCTGATCCCGGTCGCGCGTGATACTTCTTTCAAGCTAACATTTTTTTCCGCCCGCGCCTCCCTGATCGCCTCCGCCACCAAATCTTTTTCCGAGATAATTGTATTTTTTTTAAATCCAACCATATTTAAAATGTATAAATTTATTATCCTGGGATAGATGGGCCTGTAACATTAAACCAAGTGCCCGAATTTATATAGCCCATTTTAACTAATATAAAATTAATTATCATATAACTACAAAATATTATTGCTAGGCCTATAATGGAATTGATTAAAATTGTTTTTCCTTTAGTTACCCTTTCACTGCTCCCGCCAGAAATTAAAAATGTAAATCCGCCATAAATAAAAAATAATAAAGCGAGCGACCCAGAAATGCCCAAAATCCAATTCCAGACCCAAATTGCAACCATTACAAAATGATGCAGTTCACAACTTCCATCATAGCCACAATAACCTAGAGATTCTACTAAAGAAATAGCTTTACAGCTTTGATTTAATATAATAAACTGCACTATAATAATCAAAGTTGTATAAGCCAATTTAATTTTGAATTTTGAATTGTAATTTTGAATTTTAACTTTTGACCTTTGACTTAACATCAGTTTAATTTATCTTTATTAACTTTATAACTTTTCTAACATTTTTAACTATTACAAAATCATTTAATCTTGATCGTCTGCTCCACCTTCCTCGCTCCCAAGCTTGCAGCTGTTTCGATCGTATCCTTGCCGCTCACGGCCGCATCTATCATGTCGCCGATAATTTTCTCGGCGGCGGCCGCATCTTCCCCTTTATACCAGCTTTTGGCGGTCAATACTTGATCGGCAAAAACGCCGATATCCGTATCATCAAGCTGTGAGCTGATCAACGATTTCAAGGCGGCCGGCTTTTTGGCAACGGCCAAATATGATTTTACCTGTTCGGCCTTGGCCGCAAACTGGATAAAATCCCAAGCTTCGTTTTTGACCTTACTTTTGGCCGAGACGGATTCCACCCAATAATTGGCAAAGTTAATTAATTGTGTATTTCCTTCTATTTGCGGTAATTTGGCAATGCCAAAATTTATTTTTGGCGCTTCAGACCTTACGCTAGGCAAAAAATAAGCATAACCGAACATCATGGCCAGCTTGCCTTGATTAAAAAATGTGGTTGATTTTTCCAAATTTTTATTCCAGGCGTAAACTTCTTTGGCCGGATTGGCAAAATCGGAATAAAAACGAAGAGCCTCAATGCCAGGATTGATATCTTGGCCCTTTAATGTATCCGGCACCTGATCAAAGGTCACTGTACCGTCTGAACTTAGCATATGTGTACCGTTTTGTATCATCAAGACCGAAAGTATATCGCTAAATCTTTCAATATTCACGCTTCCGCCGAGTGCCGCCCCGGACTGCACGATTTCTCCCTTAACATCTTGCTTGGTCAATTTTTTTACATCCTGCTGAAATTCTTTATTCCAAAAAGCAGGCGGTAAAGCGATACCGGCATTATTAAAAAGGTCTTTATTATAAAACAAGGCCAAAGTATCAATGGAAAGCGGCAGGCCATAAATATTTTCAACTATCTTTTGAGTGGTTGAATTCAAATCCTTAATTACCACGTCGCCATAAACCACATCGGCGAAATTGTCTTTTAATTCTTTCAAGGTTATGCTTTTATTGGCGCGCAGTTCGGTCACAACTTCTTTTTTTATGGTCCCTTGAACTACCGGGAAAGCCATTGTTATTGAGGCCGGCATCGGGTATAGCTTGCTTTTGTATTTTCTAACCCAAGTATTGTGTATGGAAAAAATATCCGGACCGCGGTCTTCGGCAAAGGCATTGAGTAGCTCTTGCTCGTATTCCTCGTATCGTAGTTTTCGATAATTTATATTGATATTCGGATGTATTGCTTTATATTTGCGTATTATCTCCTCAAAAGCATCCGGCCCGTCCCAGACGCGCCAATAATTAATCGTAATAGGTTTCATCGCCTCCGTTACTTTGGGGTCAGATAATTTACACCCGAACCCGGAAGTGGCGATCAAGCCAAAAGCCAGTAATAATAAAATTATTTTTT
>Ga0315268_10002125_pt1 | contig 22626 bp, 18 predicted proteins | sample C1_top_MG_FD_204535 | JGI IMG/M metagenome (GOLD analysis project Ga0315268, IMG submission 204535) | Sediment microbial communities from Yellowstone Lake, YNP, Wyoming, USA - C1_top | ecosystem: Environmental > Aquatic > Freshwater > Lake > Sediment | place: USA: Wyoming | collected 2017-08-01 | reverse complement strand
CCGCCGAGCCCGATCACCAGCGCCCGCTGATCGCCGCGCGCCTGCGCGGCCGGAATCGTGGCCAGCAGCACCGACTCGAGGCCGAAGTGCGGAACGGTCTGCGCCCGGATCGCCTGGGTCAGCCCGTCGAGTCGCAGGATCCAGGTCCCCGCGGTTTCCTCGCTCAACATCACCACGCCGGTCGCACCCTCGGCGGCATAGGTCGCAGCGTCCATCGCCACGTCGAGCGCGACCCTGGTCGCAGCGTAGGATCCGGCAGCAGCGTTTCGCAGCTGCGCGATTCTGGCCAGGTCGACGCCAGGCCAAAACACCCCGATGCCAACAAAACTTGCCAGCACCAGCGCTGCCAGCGCCCGGCGCTGCGCACGATAGCCGCAGACCAGCGCCGCGATCAGTACCACCGCCGTGACGAGGTACAGCGTGGCCGTGGTGCCGACCATTGGGATCAGCATGGTTCCGGCGAGCAATGATCCGGTCACCGACCCCGCGGTGTTGCACGCGAGCATGCGGCCAACTGCGCGTCCCGCCCGTTGTTCCGCGATCAGGTCGACAACGGCCGGGAAAATCGCACCATTCAGGGCCGCGGGCGGAATCAATACCAGCGCCGCCCAGCCAAACCGCAGCAAGGCCGACCAGGGTCCACCTCGGCTGGCGAGTGCGCGGCATTGATAGGCCAGCGGTTCGAACGCCAGCGTCACAGCCAGCGCCGCCAGCGCAGACAGAGCGAGCAGCCAGCCCAGGCGCGACAGATCCATGCGCCAGCGTCGACCCAACACGCGGTATGCGACGGAGCCAAGCGCGATACCGGTCAAAAAAGCCGCCAGCACCACCGCCACCGTCTCGACGGTACTGGACATCACGACGTGGAGTACCCGCGTGTAGGCGACCTCGTAAGCCATACCCGCCAGCCCACCGACTGCGGCCACGGCCGGGAACAGCCAGCTGCCCGACACGGACGCCACCGACCCACCGGGGTCGACACGCGGTGGGGACGGTATGTTTGCACTGCGGCCGTAACGATCCGCAGCCACGGCGAGTAGTGCCGCCGCCAGATCCAGCACGGCACCGAACAGCAGTGCACCGAGCAATCCAGCTGTGGCGATCAGCACCAATCCCACCAGAAGAGTGCCGACCACTGCTCCAATGGTGTTCACGCCGTAGAGCGTGGCGGCATTCAGACCTGTGCGCTGCCCACGATCCGCGGCAGCGGCGGCCAACGGCAGGGTCGCACCCATGGCCAATGCCGGCAGGAGCAGGATTGCCAGCGTGATCAGCGCCTTGAACGCCAGCAGCGACAACGGTCCAGGGGCACTTCCCAGCAGCTGGTAGCTAACCGGTACCGCGTCGAATCCCACCAGCGTGGCGGGTGCGAGCACTGCAATAGCCGCCTCAACCGCGGCAAAGGCCAGCAATGGCCGGCGTAGCCGATCTGCCACTGCGGATGAGATCCAGGCTCCGCCTGCCATGCCCAGAAAAAAAATTGAGGTGACGATGGCCAGAGACAGCGCTGTGGAGCCAAACGCGATGCTCAGCAGCTTGACCCAGACCACTTCGTAGACAAGCGCTGCGGCGCCGGACGCAAACACTGCGACCCACAACGACACCATTTGTGCCGGACTTTTCACACTGGCAGCGTCAGGCGCTCGCTCCCGCGGCGGCTAGCGGTCCAGGGGAGGGGACGACCGGAGCGTCGGGCTCAGGTGCAGGGCGAAGTTTGCGGTTGGACCATGCCGTTCATCGACTGGTTCATCCCGTAGTAGGCGACGTTCCAGTACCCGATGTTGACTGTGCTACGGCTGGTCGCGTGCGAATAGAAGAGCGAGGTGCTCGGCGCACCGGTGACGTTGAACAGGTAGTACTTGCCCGCACCCTCGCTCGAGCCCGTGCCAACGCCCGAGAGGTCAAGGCCGAACAGGTAGAACAGGTTGGTGAAGTAGTCGGTCTCACCCTGGTAGGCCACGTTGGCGGTGTAGATGCCCTTGAGCATCTCCTTGGCCTCCGAGGTCTTGGACTTGCACTGGAACTTGAGGAAGTTGGGAATCGCAATCGCAGCTAGAATGCCGATAATGGCGACCACGATCATCAGCTCGATAAGGGTAAAACCTTTGCGTTTCACGGTAGCCTCCTGGGGTGAATTTTCTTCGAAAATGGTTAGAGCATAAACCGTTCCACGCCGCAACCTAATTAGATCAAGGGGGTTACCCGCCGCCAACGGGTCAAAACGACGTTTTTTGTCATCGTGGCGCCCAGAAACGTTACTAGTAGCAGCCGTCGACCAGCTGGATGATCCCGGTTTCGGCGGAGACGAGTTTGTCTTTGTTGCCGTTCGGTCCAATGGTTCTGGCTTCGATCTCGATCACGTACGAGTCGGGTATCCCGCAGGTCAGATTGATCGTGGTGTACTGCTGGGCGCTGTAGTCCATGCCAAACTCGTCGAGTTTGGTCGGGTCGCAGACGTAGTTGCCGGTTTCTTGGAAGTATGTGTTTTGAAATGTCTTGACCGCACCGATCAGGGAGTAGGCCTCGGACCGCTTAGCCTTGCACTTCACAAACAAGAAATTCGGGATCGCAATGCTGGCGAGGATCCCGATGATGGCGACCACGATCATCAGCTCGATCAGAGTGAAGCCGCTGTCCACTCGTCCACGGCCGTGCCGCCAGCGCGTCATTTCCTGCCTCCGACCACACCTGGGCTGGTCATAGCCGATTTCACCTGCACATGCCACACCATTTGCCGAGGCCGTCCCATCCGGTCTCGAATTCGTTTGACTGAGCGGCTGATCCTCCGCAGATTGGCGCGAGGACCGCTGCGGAGCGCTGCCACATGCCGGTGCGCGACCTGCTTCTGACAGGCTCGATCGACGGTGCACTGTCGCCGTTTTTCGTCATCTGGGCGGTCTGGATCGGCATGGTCGGCGCCGTCATCGGCAGTTTCATCAACGTCGTGGCACTGCGCCTGCCGGCTGGCATCTCGTTTGTCACGCCGCGTTCGCGCTGCCCGCACTGCCAGCACCCGATTGCCTGGTTTGACAACATCCCGCTGCTGAGCTTTGCCCTGCTGCGCAGCCGCTGTCGCCATTGCCATGGCGCCATCTCTTGGCAATACCCGGCGGTCGAGGCCCTTGCTGCCGCCATCGCGCTCGGGCTCTGGCTCACTCGCGGCCCGAGCGTCGCCCTGCTCTGCGACGCAGCGGCATGCGGACTGCTGCTCACGCTGGCCGTGATCGACGCGCGCACCTATCTGCTGCCCGAGGTGCTGACCATACCGCTGATCGCCGTGGCGTTGGCAGGTCGAGCGCTGGTGCCGTGGCTCGATCTCGACGCGTCGTGGGCCGAGATCTGGCGCGCGCTCGTCGACGGCGCTGCCGGCGCGGCGCTTAGCTTTTTGTTGTTCGCGGTGGTGCGCTGGCTCGGGACGCGCCTCGCGCGGCGCAGCGGTCGCATCGGCCCCGACGAGGAAGCGATGGGCATCGGCGACCTGGTGCTGATCACCGGCATCGGCGCCATGGTCGGGCTGGCCGGCAGCCTCGGCACCATCATGCTGGGGTCGGTCCAGGGCGCGCTGATTGGCGGGCTGTTGCTGCTCGTGCGCGGCCGCCACGACGCAGCGAATGGACCGGACCCGGGCGCGACCCCAGTGCTGGAGACACCGGTTGTTGGCGACACTGCTGAGGCCGATGACGGTGACGACAACAACGGCGATGACTGGCTGCCGCCGCCGCTGTCGATACCCTTTGGCCCATTTCTCGCGCTGGCCGCAGTCGAATGGATCTTCGTTGGCGAATGGCTGACCCAGAAATTTTTCGGGCTGCTGGGTCGGCTGGTCGGCTAGGCGGCGAAGGTCAGTAGCACGACCCCTCACTGATCGTGCGCAGCGTGCCGACCGGTGTCACCAGACTGGACGGCCATTCGATACGCGCCGCCTCCCACCACTGGTTGCACAGCGTCAGCTGTTGCATGTACTCGGCCGCCAGACCACCCCGGATGAAGATCTTGACGTTGACGTTGGTCAGCACGGTCGACGCGTGCGGCGAGTAGTAGTGCACCGCGACCAGGTAGATGCCGTTGGCCGGCTGATCGATGTTGATGTTCTCGGGCCCGTAGCCGTTGACGTCGTCGACGTCGAGGTGCGGGTTGACATCGCCACCGCCCCAGTTGAGGCCGCCCGCCATGTCGCAGTTGGCAAAATAACAGTCGTTGCCGTCGAAGCCAGAGCCGCTGCGCAGCAGGTGCAAGTCGAGGTCAGCGGTCGCATGGTCCCAGGTCAGCTGCACGTGAACAGCTTCACCCGGCATCGCGTTGAGTGTGACGCGAGCGTCGTTGCTGCTGCGCGAGCCCTGGTTGTCGATCGCCACCAGCCGCACCACGTAGGTGCCGACGACGTCGAGACCCGGGCGGTCGACGCCCGACGAGTTGAACTGGAAGCCGGTTTGCACGTTGGTTGGCGCGCTGAGCACGACCGTGCTGTCCGAGGGCTTGCTCTCGATCGTCCACTCGTAGCCGGTGATGGTGCGGCCGCTGGTCCCTGGCTGCGAGTCCACCCCGGTGACGATGACGTTGTCGAGCGGTGCCACGGTCGGCGCCGCACCCACGTCCACCAGGTCGTTGTTGATCGAGTAGATGCGCGCCACCGCGGTCGGCACCGCCGCGCCCTGCACGCTGAGCGGCACGGTCGCGCTCGGGGTGTCGGGGTCGTTGGTGGCGAAATAGAGATTGCCGCTGTAGGCCTGGGTGTCAGGGGGCGTGGCCGAGATGCGGACGGTGACGCCGGCCTGGCTGGGCAGATAGACGGGCACCGGCAGCACGCTGGCCGGCTTGAACACCGCGCTCTGGTCGGTGCCAAACGCGCCATCGCCGCTGACCGCGCTGATCACCAGGTCGAGTTGACCGCGGTTGACCACCGACAGATCGCAGTAGACGGTGGCACCCGCGCCAACGTCGCCAAACGCACACTGCGGCGGATCGATCGAGATATCCGGTGCACCAAGATCCTTGCCCGAGCCGTAGACCTCGATCGTGAGCGGCTCGCCAGCGGCGATGTTGACCGCATCCGAGTAGATCAACACTTTGCCGCGCACCACCGACTCGACCGTCGGGGCGAACGTGAGAGTCAAGATCTCGCCGCACTTCGGCATGCTGCCGTTCTCGCTCTCGCAGCCTGCGCGCGGCGGCAGGACGACGGTCGGCAGGTTGGGCGGCAACTTGAACGCCGGGTCGCTGTCGACGCTCATCTCGATCTTGGAGATGACGAGGTCGATTGCCGTCGGGTTGGCGATGAGCACGTCGAGCGGCCGCTGGAACGAGATCGGCACCTCGCCAAAGTCGAGCCGGCAGTCCGCGATGTACGCCTCGGGGGCGCAGACGTCGACCTGGATCTTCGGCGCCAGCCGCGTGAAGTCCTCGTCGGGGCAGCCAGCCGTCCCCCACAGTGCGACGACACCGATCCCGGCCACCACCAGCTGATTGCGCCGCATCGACCCTCCGATCCCGCCGCGTACCAAACCGCGCATCGTATAAAAATAGTATCGCACCCGGCAAGCGAAACATGCGGACATTTCGCGCTTATGTACTCGTTTTCATTACATAAACCTACTTTTCCCTACATCCTGGCCGGGCCCGGCCGACTTGTCGCTGGATCCCGGCTGTGCTAACGCCGGCCGACTTGTCGCTCGATCCGGGTCGTGCTACTGCTGCTTGGGTGAATGCCGTCGAGGTCTCCTCGACGGCAGAGGGTCTGGCCGACAGACCCTCACAATAAAGTAGTGCATTGAGCTCGTCGCGGAGCGTGCATGCCACGGCGCTGGGTCTTTGCAATCGCCACGCTGATCGCCACCGCGATTGTCGGCCTCGCCGTTTTTGGCGCGACCGGACTTCGCCACTATCGCCGATTGTCGGCCGAGGCGGCCGCGCTGGTTGCGCAGAACAAGCAGCTGACCGAGGAGAACCGCCGCCTGGGCGAGGAAGTCGAACGCCTCAAGCACGATCCGGCCTATCTCGAAAAAGTTGCCCGCGACCAGCTCGGGCACGTCAAACCGGGCGAGACCGTGTTTCTGGTCCCGACCCACGACGCATCGCACCCGTGAACCACGACCTAGGCGCCAGCACCGGCGAAGACGCGCGCGACCCGGTGGCCGCGCTCGGCACCGCGCCTGATGCAGACGCGGCCTGGGAGCAGCATCTGGAGCGCGCGCAGCACGCCGGCCTCGAGCTGGCCGAGCGGCCATCGCTGCTGACCGGGCAGCACCGGTTGACATTCGACGCGGTGGCGCGCGGGCTGAGCGGCGCGGCGCTGGCCGGTGCCTTGGCCGCCGTGGCGACGACCGCCGTGTCGCCGCGGCCGCGCCTGTTGCTGGCGGCGATCGCACTGTGCGGCGTGGCATTGCTGGTTGAGACCTTGACCCGGCTCGAGTGGCGACCGCTGCGGTTGCGTTCGCGCAGCGAGTCGCGCGATGCCTTGCTGGTCGGCGTGACTTGCGCCGGACTGGTGCTGGCGGCACATCTGACCGGCGGCGGTTTGAGCCCGCTGGCCGCGCTGCCGTTGTTGCTCGTCGTCATGGCGAGCGCCGCGTTGCCGGCGCGCGAAGCGATGGCGGTGGCCGGCGGCACCGCACTGCTGCTGTTGAGCCTGTACACGACGGCGGGCAACCGCCACTGGGCCCAGGCGGTCGGCCTGGCGGCCAGCGCGCTCGCCATGGGCGGGCTGGCGGCGCTGGCGCTGCGCGGCACCGCGTTGCGTTTTCGCGACCGGGCGGCGGCCGCGGTCGAGCTGCGGCTGCAAAAGATGCTGGAGGACGCGCGCAGCTACCGCTTGACCGGTGCGCTCGAGGTGGTCGACCACGAGCGCAAACGCGCGATCGCGGCAGCGCTGGCGGTGCGCGAGAGCTTTGGCCAACTGGTCGAGGTGACCGCGCGCGCGCTGCGGCCGTCGACCACGATGCTGCTCTGGCTCGACGAAAGCGGGCAGACGCTGCGCGTGCGCGAGCTGCGCACCAGTTCGGATCACGTCGTCAGCGGCCCGATCGATGCCCGGCGCGGCGTGCTTGGTTCGGTAGTGCAGAGCCGGGCGCCGGTCAACCTGGCCCAGCTGAAGCCGGACACCGACGGCATCACCTATTATCAGGCGGGCGAGGTACCGCTGCACTTTTTAGCGGCGCCGGTGTTCGAGGGCGAGCACCTGCGCGGCGTGCTGGCGGTAGACCGGAGCAGCGGCGAGCCGTTCACGGCGGCCGACGAGGCGCTGCTGTGCGGGCTGGCGCGCGAGGTGGTGCGTGCGGTCGAGGCCGAGCGGCTGTTCGCGATCATGGACCGCGACCGCCGCGGCCAGGAGGCGATGCTCAAGCTGATCGAGGCCCTCAACCAGGCGCTCTCGCTCGAGGCGGTGCTCGACGCTCTGGCCAGCGGTCTGCGCGCGGTGGCGCGCTGCCCGATCGCGGCGGTGGTGCTGGTCGAGGACAAGCAGCTCAAGGTGCGGCGGGCGCGCGGGCCGCAGGGGCCACTCGAGCTGGAGGGGGCGCAGCTCGACGACGAGGGCTCGCTGCTGGCGAGCGCGATCCATACCCAGGCCGCGTTGCCGGCACGCAGCGACCTGGGCGCTGGCCGCAGCCGCGCCCCGCTGTTCGGCCGCCGCTGCGACCCGCCCGACCTCAAGCGCGGCAAGGTGCTGCCGTTGACCTACCAGGGCGAGTGCCTGGGTGCGCTGGTGGTGGCGACCCAGCAATCACGCGGCCTGGGCGACGAGGTGGTGCGGCTGCTGCACCTGGCGGCCGGCTACGCCGCGGTCTCGATCGTCAACGGTCGGCTCTACGCGCGGATGGAGCACATGGCCACGCGCGACGGCCTGACCGGCCTGGTCAACCACCGCACTTTCCAGGAGCAGCTCGAACAGGCGCTGGCGCGCTGCCGGCGCGGCAATCGCGCATTGACGCTGCTGCTGTGCGACATCGACCACTTCAAAAAGGTCAACGACACCCACGGTCACCCGACCGGCGACGAGGTGCTGCGCCGTGTAGCCAGCGTGCTGTCGACCGAGGCGCGCTGCACCGACATCACGGCGCGCTACGGCGGCGAGGAATTTGCCATCGTCATGGAGGACACCGACGCCGTTGGCGGCCTGCAGGTGGCCGAACGCATTCGCAATGCGGTCGGCAACCAGCGCGTCGCCACCGAGCGCGGTCCGCTGCAGGTGACGCTGTCGGGCGGGCTGGCGACGTTTGCCGCCGACGCCAGCGAGCGATCCGAATTGATCAAACGCGCCGACACGGCGCTGTACGAGGCCAAGCGCGCAGGCCGCAATCGCTGCCTGCACACGCGCCCAGGCCAAGGGGCACCATGAACGAGAAGGTCGCCAAGACAGAGCTCAAGCACTTTGTACTCGACACCAACGTGCTGTTGCACGATCCGCGTGCGCTGTTCTCATTTGAGGACAACGTCGTAGTGGTGCCGATCTACGTCATCGAGGAGATCGACAGCTTTAAAAAAGATCTCTCGGAGCTGGGGCGCAATGCGCGCCAGGTCTCGCGCTACCTCGACCAGCTGCGCGAGGAGGGCAATCTGTCCGAGGGCGTCAAGCTCGATCGCGGCGGCCTGCTGCGGGTCTCCTTCACCGGTCGTCAGCTGCCCAGCGAGTTGCGCATGGACAAGGGCATGGACAGCAAGATCCTGGCCGTTGCCCTCGACGAGCGCGACCAGCATCCAGCCGCGTCGGTGGTCTTTATCACCAAGGACACCAACCTGCGCATCCGCGCCGATGCGCTCGGTCTGCACAGCGAGAACTACGACACCGAGCGCACCGACCTGAGCGAGTTGTATTCGGGCGTTTCCGAGATCGTAGTGCCCGGCCCCAAGGTCGATGCCTTCTACCAAGAGGCCGGGCTGCCGCTGGCCGACCCCTACTATGCACCCAACGAGTTCCTGGTGATCCGTGACGAGGGCAATCCGTCGCACACCGCGCTCGGCCGCTTTGACATGGAGCGGCAGCGAGCGGTGCCGATCAAGCTGGGGCGCGAGGGCGTCTGGGGCGTCCGGCCGCGCAACAAGGAGCAGGCGTTCGCGCTCGAGCTGCTGCTCGACGATTCGATCAAATTGGTGACGCTGGTCGGCAAGGCCGGCACCGGCAAGACCATGCTGGCGCTGGCGGCCGGCCTGCAGAAGGCGACCGAGGAGCAGGTGTTCCAGAGATTGCTCGTATCGCGCCCGATCTTCCCCTTAGGCCGCGACATCGGTTACCTGCCGGGTAGCGTCGAGGAGAAGCTCAACCCGTGGATGCAGCCGATCTTCGACAACATCGAGTTCTTGATGAACCTGTCGAACAAGGACAAGAAGTCCGGCCGCAGCTACCGCGAGCTGATCGACCTGGGCATCGTGCAGATCGAGCCGCTGACCTACATCCGCGGCCGCTCGATCCCCAACCAGTACATGATCGTCGACGAGGCGCAGAACCTGACGCCGCACGAGGTCAAGACCATCATCACCCGCTGCGGCGACAACACCAAGATCGTGCTCACCGGCGACCCCTACCAGATCGACCACCCGTACGTCGACTCGACCAACAACGGCCTGGTCTCGATCGTCAACAAGTTCCGCGGCGAGCCGATCGCCGGCCACGTGACGCTGCAAAAGGGCGAGCGCAGCGAGCTCGCAGAACTGGCGGCAAATATTCTTTAAAGGTAGCATCCGTCGCGATGGCCACCGTCGAAACCGTCACGCCCTCAGCCGGTACCAACTTTCCGACCCCGTTCGGCAAGTACCTGCTGACCGAGCTGCTCGCGGTGGGCGGCATGGCCGAGGTCTACCGGGCCAAGATCTTCGGTGTCGACGGCTTCGAAAAGGAAATGGTCGTCAAGAAGATCCTGCCCAAGTACGCCAAGAAGCAATCGTTCGTGCAGATGTTCGTCGACGAGGCAAAGATCGCGGTCGCCCTGTCGCATGGCAACATTGTGCCGATCTACGAGCTGGGCGAATTTGCCGGCGCCTACTACATCGCGATGGAGTACGTCGAGGGGCCAACCGTGCTCGACCTGCTGCGCGAGTGCTTCTCGCGCAACAAGCAGCTGTCGCCGCCGTACGCGCTGTACATCGCGGCCGAGGTGGCCAAGGGACTGGGCTACGCCCACGCCAAGGCGGGCGCCGACGGCAAGACGCTGGGCATCGTCCACCGCGACATCAACCCGCGCAACATCGTCGTCACGCCGGCCGGCGAGGTCAAGATCCTCGACTTCGGCATCGCCCGCGCCTCGACCCGGCGCTACCAGACCGCGTCGGGCGTCATCAAGGGCACACCCGGTTACATGTCGCCCGAGCAGCTGTACGGCTTTTCGGTCGACCACCGCTCGGACCTGTACTGCCTGGGCATCATCCTGCACGAGTTGCTGACCGTGCGCCGGCTGTTCCGCGTCAAGGACGTCGCGGGGATGCGGATCGCGCTCGAGAACGAACCGATCCCAATCCCGTCCAAGGTGCGGCCCGAGCTGACCCCGCGCGTCGACGAGATCATGGGCAAGATGCTGGCGCTCAAACCCGAGGAGCGCATCCAGGACGCCGGCATTCTCGAGGAGGCGCTGCGCCAGGAGATCGCGCTGTCCGGCATGGCGGTCACCGGCCGCGGTCTGGCCGAGCTGGTCGCCACCATCCAGCGCGCGCCGCAGCGACCGCTCGAGACCTCGCCGACCTCGGACGCGGTGCAGCTGCCAGCGGTGTCGATCGGCGCGCCGACCGCGCCACTCGGCAAGGCGACCTCGGCGCTGGTGCAGGAGCTGTCGGACCCGGCCGCCGCCATGATCGCGGCGCTGCCCAAACCCAATGCGCGCAGCGCAGCCGAGGCCGATGTGGCGGCGCTGTTTGCCGAGCCTCCGCGCGCGCCGCGCCAGGTCGTCAGCCATCCCGAGATCGCAGTTCCGCCCCCGCCCCAGGCCGGCTTTGGCGACGCCAGGAGCCCGCGGCCACACACCCAGGTGCTGGCACAGAACGACGAGGTGGCGTGGGCCGAGATGATCGGCGACGATGCCGAGCTGTTGGCCATCGCCAAGGCAGGTGGCCTGCAACCGCGGTCGCTGTGGCGCACCGCGCTGGTGCCGCTGGTGCTGCTGCTGGTGCTGGGCGTCGGGCTGGCTGTGGTCGGCCGCGACCAGATCCCGGGCCTGTGGCGTCGCATTGTCGACCGGCGCGAGGTCAAGGTCGGCTCGCTGGTGGTCAAGACCTACCCGTCGGGCGCCGAGGTCAAGATCGACGGCCAGCCGCGTGGCCGCACCCCCTTGCGGGTCAGCGGCGTCGACGTCGACGCCGAGCACACCATCGTCGTGCTGCCGATCGGCGAGCCCGAGGTCAAGCGCGTGATCGGACCTGGTGACTGGGAAGCGCGCGGCGAGGACATGGTGGCCGAGATCCGCGTCGGCTACGACAAGCTGCCGGCGGGCAAACAGCTGATCGAGGAATAACCCCACCCAACCAGCAGCGCATTCGATCTCGATAGGTCAGGTTAGCGCAGAATCTGATCGAAGTAGTCAATCGCTTGCATGCTGTTCCACTTGCGCGGGCCAATGAACTTGGTGGTGATGCGGCCCTGCGGATCGACCAGATAAGTCTCGGGGAATTTTTGCGTGCCGTAGAGCGTCGCCACCTGCCGGCCCTGATCCCACAACACGCCAAAGGTCGGCGGCTGTTCGCCAAAGAAACGACCGACCTCGCCCCACTCGTCGTCGACGGTGATCGCCACCACCCGCAGCTTGCCGCGCAGCCGACGCGTCAGGTACTCCAGATCGCGCAACTCGTCGCGGCACGGCGGGCACCAGGTCGCCCAGAAGTGCACCAGCGCGTAACTGCCGCGCAGGTCGGCCAGCGTCACCGGCGCGCTGCCCGGTCCGCTCGGCAGCGAGAAATCCGGTGCCGGCAGCAGCAGCGGCAGCGGGTCCATCACTGCCTCGGTCGAGAACTCTACGTAGCGCAGATATTCGCGCGCCTTGACGCCGATGGCGCCGCCCAGCAACGCCAGTGCGATGGCGGCAAACACGACCTTGACCGCGGCCAGGGTCGGGCGCACGGCAGTGGGAGCGATCTCTCGCACGCTGGGTGTCTGTGACATGAGATGCAATCTACTCAGCTGCTGCCGCGAAGCAAGTCGAGACCACCGCGACGGCGCTGGACGTTGACCAGCTACCCGCTCGCCCCGTATTGTTGACCGTTGAGCGGAAGCAGCCGCGATCAAGCCGCGGCGGCGGGAGAACGAATGGCGCAGCTGGGCGGAGACATCGAGCTGATGCCGGTCGGCGACCTGGTCGCCTGGGTCGCCAATCGCAACATGACAGGACAACTCACCGCTGGGCGCGGCAATGTCGAGCGCTCGTTCACCATCAACCATGGCCAGGTGCTGCAGGGCGCTTCGACCGACACCCGCGAGTACCTGGGCCAACACCTGATCAACTTTGGCTACATCACCGAGGATCAGCTCACCAAAGCATTTCAGACCCAGCGCGAGACCACGGTGCCGCTCGGCCGCATCCTGCTCATGGTCGGCGAGCTGACCGAGGAGCAGCTCAACCGGGCGCTCGCGTTCAAGGTGCGCGAATCGCTGCTCGACACCTTCGAGTGGCAGAGCGGTACCTTCTCGTTCAAGGACGGCGAGTGCGGCAAGCGCGAACTGGACCTGGTGGTGCCGGTGGCGCTGGCCGAGGCACATTCGGAGGGACAATCGCGCGCCGCGCTGTGGCGCGAGATGCGCAAGATCTTCGCGTCGAGCGATTTGCGCTGCAGTGTGCAAACGCGACCGAGCCCGTGCAGCCCCTACGACAGCAAGCTGCTCGACCTGCTGGGCCACGGGCTGACCATCGGTGACCTGCTGCTCGAGCTGCGCGCCCTCGACTTTCACGTCTACGCCCGGCTGTATGACCTGCACCAGCGCGGCCACATCCGGCCGCTGCCGACGACGCCAGCGGTCGAAATGGTGCCGGCCATCGCGACCACGGCGCCCGAGGAGACGATGCGCGCGGCGCTCGCCCACCAGGACTACGACCAGGCCTTCAGCTCGGCGCAGCGCATGCTCGAGCACGACGCGCACAACGTCGAGGCGTTGTCCGCGATGCGCGTCTCGCAGCAGCACGTGGCGGCCAACGTCAAGGAGCGCGGCCTCGACCGCGGCGCCGTGCCGATGTTGCTCATCGATCGCGAGCAGGCGACCAGCGGTCAGCTCACCGCCAAGGAGCGCTACGTGCTGTCGCGCATCGACGGCGAACGCACCCTCAACCAGATCATCCAGGTCAGCCCGGTCTCCGAGGTTGAGCTGCTGCACATCGTTGAGAAATTGCGCGAGCAGGGCCTGGTCGGCCTGAAGAAGGGTTAAACCACCGCCGTGCGTACACGCCTCCCACTGCTGGCGCTGGCCATGGCCCTGATCGGCCGCGGAGCGGCAGCCGCGCCGAGCCAGCTCAAGCTGTCGCTGATCGGCGATCCGCGCACCAGCATCGGCATCAGCTGGACCACGCTGGGGGACAGCACGGGGGTGGTGCAGTACGGCCGCAGCAGCGCCTACGGCCAGCAACAAACGGCTGGCGCGGCGCAGCTGGTCGACGGCGTCGGCTACGTACACGAACTGGTCCTGAGCGGGCTGGCGCCAGGGACGGCGTACCACTACCGCGTCGGCGACGGCACGACCTTCAGCGAGGACACCCAGTTTTCGACCGCGCCGGGGGACCCGTGCGCGGCCTGGCGCTTCGTCGCGCTGGGCGACGACCGCACGCAGTTTGGCGAGGGCGGCCACGCTGGCGTGAGCAAGAACTTTCCGTCGATCCTGGAGGAGGCCACCGCGGCCCTGCCGGCATTCATGATCAACACCGGGGACCTGGTGCACGACGGCGCCGTCCCCGAGCAGTGGATCGACTACCTCGACACCACCGACCCGGTGGCGCGCCGCATCCCGATCCTGCCGGCCCTCGGCAACCACGACGACGACAGCGTGACTGGCGACGGCGCCCGCTACAACGGCGTGTTCCAGCTGCCGCGCAACGAGGTGACGCACACCGAGGACTACTATGCGGTGCGCTACCTCAACGCGGTGTTCGCGGTGCTGTCGACCCAGACCTACCTCGACGGGACAGCGGCCGACCGCCGCACCATGGCGGCCCAGGCGGCCTGGCTGGACGAGGTGCTGACCGAGCACGCCGATGCCACCTGGAAGATCGTCGCCTTTCACCACCCGAGCGTGACCGGCGGCGGCTTTACCATCGCCGGCTACGGCATCGGCCACCCGGGCAACGAGTTCGGCGGCAACGAAGCGTTGCTGCCGGTGCTCGACCGTCACCACGTGGATCTCGTGCTGGTCGGCCACAACCACTGGTACGAACGATTCGTACCGGTGCGCCAGAGCAGCGAGGTGCCGGACGAGGTCATGGTTGCGGGCGACGCCAGCGCCGGCACCGTGCACATCACCACCGGCGGCGCCGGCGCCTACACCATGGAGTTCGACTGGATCCCGTTTCTCGACGTCTGCGACGGCGACGTCGGCGGTAGCCGCGCGGTTTGCAGCGGCGCCCATCACTACGTCGTGGTCGACATCGTCGCCAATCAGCTCGCGTTGACGACTTGGACCACCCGCTGCCAGAACTTCAACTGCGACGCTCAACCAGCGGTCATCGACACCTACCAGATCATCAAGCCAGCCATCCCAGCGTGCCAGCCACGGCCCGACGCTGGCGCCGGCGCCGATGGTGCGGCCGATGCTGCGCACAAGGACCGGGCGACCAGCGACCGGCCCGACGCGGCGACTGCGATCGAAGCCAGCAGCGGTAGCGACGCCTGGACGGTCGGAGGCGACAATGGCGGCGACGTGGTGCAGGAGGGGTGCCACTGCGCTGCTGCGCCGGGGGTCGGGACCTGGGCGCTGGGCACGCTGATGCTGTTGCTGTTGCGGAGAATCGGGCGGCGGGTGCGGCGTTAGTTCATCGTCACTGTCACGTCAGCGAGCTGACCTGGCGGCACTCCCAGATCGAGATAACCGTACCAGTTGTTGGCGGCGCGCACCTCGACCCGGTAGTCGGCCGGGACAAAGGTCGAGAACAGCTGGGGCTCGTCGCCGCAATTGACGGTCACGCTCGCCTCGGGCTGGCTGGCGCCGGCCCGGGTGATGTCGATCGTCACCTGGGTGATGCCCACCGCACTGCAGCTGTTGTTGCCACCGAAGCTCCAGTTGACCTGGATGTCGCTGAACTCGTCCGCATAACGGTAGAGCGCAATCGGCTGGTCGATCACGGTGATCTGGCCGGCCGCGATGTCGACGCTGAAGGGCTGCAGCGTGCCGTACAACTCGACACTGCTGCCACGGTAGGAACCGATGCCGTACAGCTCCACCGTGTAAAAACCCGGATCGAAGTTGTCGATGGTGGCCGGGCCGTCGACGCAGCGGATGTTCTGGTCAAACACCACGGCGTGGTACGAGTCCGACACGATGATCCGCACGTACTCGACGCCAGCAAAACCGCAATCCAGGGTCGGCGAGTCCTGCGGGTACATGAAGCTCCAGTCGACCGCCATCGAACCGGCCTGCGGCGGCAACGGCCCCAGCGGCAGCAGGTCGACCAGACCCATGTTCTCGACGTCGCCGCCATTGACAAAGGCATTCTCGGTCACGGCATAGGCCACGTTGCCCTCGACGTCGAGCCCCTCGAGCGTAACCGTGTAGTGGCCCTCGGTGAAGTTCTTGAAGGTGCCGCCACCATCGGGGCAGCGGATCACGGCGTCGAAGTGCTCGCCGTTGCCTTCGATGGTCACCACCACGTCGTCGACACCGGCGTAGACGCAATCGGTCTCACCGGCAAAGGACCAGCGCAGCGTGATGTTGCCCTTGAGCGGCTCGTGACCGTAGACGATGCAACCGGTCAGCGCGCTCCACCCCAGCCCGACGATCGCCAACGCCAACACTCGAATTGAAGTTGCCCGATTCATGGTCAGCTCCCCGTCAAATATGTGCGTCGCAACGGATTCTGCCCTTTGGACGCGGCGGCGGCCAGTTGATTCAAGCAGCGGCGCGATCCGGCCGGCCCGCTCACCCGCGCCGCCAGCGAGCCTGGCGCGCCACCGAGATTGGAGTTATGGTGGCGGCTGCAGAACGAAAAACCGTTGAAGCAAGAGGAGCTTCCGATGAGAGTCTTCTCCTGGGTGCTCGCGCTCGTGGTGGCCGGTGCGATCGGTGGTCAGGCCCGGGCCGCTGCCTGCCGCGACTACACACTGATCGACAACGATTCGGGAGAACAGGTGGATGGCTGCGTCCAGGACGTGGTCCGCAGCACCCGTGGCAAGCCGCTGGCGGTGGTACCGGCCATGCTCAATGGCACCCGCTTTGGATGGAAGATCGCGGAGCTGTCGCGAGGTGACGTGCTGGCGCGGATCGGCCTGCACGTAGGCGACATCATGCTCACGCTCAACGGTTTTGATCTGGCGGCGCAGGCGACACCCGACAAGATCGCCGAGGTGCTGGCCAACAACGACAAGCTGGTGCTGACCGTCGGCGGCAAGCCGCGCGTCGCCACGCCGACGAGCAAGGTCGAGGTCACCGAGGTGGTCAAGACGGGCAAGGGACTGCGGCTGGACAAGATCCCGGCCAAGAGCTTCTTCGCCAACATCGGGCTCGAACCGGGCGACACCATCCTCTCGATCGCCGGCAGGCCGGTCAATGACATCGACACGCTGACCAGGATGGAAAAAGAGGCCGAGGCGATGGACGAGGTGCACGTCGTCATCCAGCGCCAAGGTAAAGAATTGGATCTGCTCGTCAAGGTGCAGTAGCGCGCTACAGCAAGTTCAACTGACTCTTCTTGGGCGCCGGCGGCGGCGGCGGACGGCTGGCGCGCCAGCGACCCTCGCGCTCGGCCAGCGCGTATTCGAGATCGTACAGCAGCGGCAACACCGGCGGCTGGTCGCCGATCAGCGCGTGCGCGCGCTGCTCGATCTCACGGTGCGCGGCCAGACCGTCGATCAGGCCAAGCGGCAGGTGCTCGCCACCGTCGCGCGCGCCGAGCAGCGCACCGAGTGCCGGCGCCAGGATGTCAGCGGCGCCGCCGCGGCGGCACAGCGCAGCCAGGCCGTCGAGCACCGGGGGGGTGGTACCGGCGACCGAGATCACCGCCGCCAGCGCCACCTCGGGCGCGTCGCGGCAATCCATGTCGGGTGGACACGGCTCGTTCTCGGCCCGGCCAAGCGCGATCGAGATCGCCGCGTTGGCAGCAGCGGGCGAACCGGCCACCACTCCAGCGTGGCGGGACGCCATCGACTTGCAGGCCAGCTCGGCCGCCTGCAGGGCAGCGGCTGCCATGCCACGCGTCGAGGCATTGCGATTTTCGACCACGTGCCGCAGCACGTTGATGAAGCTGACCGCGGCCGCCACCGAGCGCGGTTCACGATGGGTGACCAGCGCCAGGTCGACCGCGATCTCGACCACGGCATCGAGATCGTCGCCGACCAGCAGCCCCAGCGGTACCACGCTGAGCAGTGCGGACGCGTCCGGCTCGCGCACCCCGGCCAGACGCCAGTCGTCGCCGCGGGCGTGAGCATCGATGGCGCGCACCAGCCCGGTCGGTGCGCCGCGCAGCGTGCCCCACGGCAGCAGGTGGTTGCGCGGGAACGACAGCATGGTGATGCGCCGGGCGAGATCCGGACCGGACGGACCATCGGCGCCGTAGATCAACGTGTCGACCACGGCCAGCGCCAGTGTCGTCAACGCGCTGTGCACGCCCTTGAGCGCGGCGCGCTGCGGCTCGGCCTCCTCGGGCGGTACCTCGACGTAGCCGCGCAACTCGCCGTGCCGACGTGCCACGTCGGTGCTGCGCAGACCCGCCAGCGGGCGCGCCAGCGCATCGCCGCAGGCCATCCCGAGCATACAGCCGATGGCGCGATCGACCAGCTTGTGCCGGCTTTTCACCGCTGACCTCCGGCCGCTGCGCGACCTCGGCTGGCGAGTATGGCGCGGCCGCGGATCAGCTGCAACCGCGCATCGTGGTTGATCAAATCTCGATCCCGCCGCGGCCGTGAACATTTTGCTGACGGATCGCGACTGCCGCCACCAACCAACAGGTGAAAGCCCACATATCACGCGCCGGGTCTTGAGGAGGACGCCATGAAATGGTTTGTGCTGGCAGGTTGTGCGCTGGTCGTGTCTGGCACCGGTTGTCGCTACGAGCTGCTCGAGTGCGGCGACAGCAGCCACTACTGTCGGTCGTTCGGCGACTGCGCCGACGAGTGCCGTGACGTCTGCCGCGACAGCTGCTGTCTGAGCGACTGTCTCGATCAGTGCGACCTCGAGCAGGAGCAATGCCAGGAGACGAGCGCGGCCTGCACCCACTACCACTGCGAGCACGGCTGGTGCGACCAGCCAGCCAGCGACGTCGACGGTGGCGCGCCAGCTGCGGACGGCGGCGGGGGCGTGCAGCCGGTCTGCCCGAATGAAATGCCCAATGCCACTGCTGGCGACAGCGACGGCGACACCGTGAGCGACTCGGTCGAGCAACGGCTCGGCACCGACCCATGCAACGTCGACAGCGATGGCGACGGCGCCGGCGATGGCGCCGAGATCGCCGCTGGCACCGACCCGCGACAGCCCGACACCGACGGCGATGGCCTGAACGATGGCCAGGAGACGACCGCCGGCACCAACCCGCTCGATGCCGACAGCGACGATGACGGCGTCAACGACGGCGCCGAGGTCGCAGCTGGTACCAACCCGCTGGACGCCGACAGCGACGACGACGGCCTCAACGACGGTGCCGAGGCCACGGCCGGCACCGACCCGCTGGACGCCGACAGCGACGACGACGGCGTCAGCGACGGCGACGAGGTCGCCGGCGGCACCGACCCGCTCAATCCCGATACCGATGGCGACGGCGCCAACGATGGCGACGAGATCAGCGGCGGCACCGACCCCAAGGACCCCAACAGCACGCCGTGCAGCGGCGACTGCGGGCAGACCACTTGCCAGGACCCGGCGCAGTGCCCGCCGACCCACCAGTTCCAGTGCGACGCCGAGGGCTGCTGCTGCGCCGCCAGCGGTGCGCCCGAACTCGGCCTCGGGTCGCTGCTCGCGCTGAGCCTGGTCGCGCTGCGGCTGCGTCGCCAGCGGTTCTGATCGACCCCGTTGCCAGCCGACCGTCTCGGGCCCGAGTTGCTCTCGCCACCCCATCGAACACCGGAGGAAACACCATGAGGATTTTCGCGCTGACGATCGCAGGTGCGCTGCTGCCGCTGGCCAGCTGCATCTACGAGATCAACGACTGCAGCAGCCGCCACAGTGTCTGCCAGAGCGACGAGCAGTGCGTCGAGTCTTGCCGCACCAGCTGCCGCGACAACCAGTGCCTGACCGAATGCCTGGAGACCTGCGACGCGAACAGCAGCTGCGAAGAAACTTCCTGGGAGTGCTCGGACGACTGCTGGGGAGGTTGCGACGAGCCGGTCGTGCCGCCGTGCGAGCAAACCGACGCCGGCATGCCCTGCAGCCGCGACGCAGCGGTCGCTGATGCCGCACCTGTGGCCGACGCCGCGCCGGTTGCGGACGCCACGCCGCCCAACCCGGACAGCGACGGCGACGGCTTGACCGACGAGCTCGAGTCGACGCTGTGCACGTCCGCGCAAAACCCGGACAGCGACAGCGACGGTCTGAGCGACGGCGCCGAGATCGCGGCCGGTACCCTGCCCTGCAATCCGGACAGCGACAGCGATGGCATCAATGACGGCGCCGAGGTCGTGGCCGGCACCAATCCACTCGACGCCGACAGCGACGATGACGAGCTGTCCGATGGCCAGGAGGCAACGCTCGGCACCAACCCGCTCGACGCCGACAGCGACGACGACGGGTTTGCCGATGGTGCCGAGGTCGCGCGCACCACCGACCCGCTCAACCCTGATACCGATGGCGACGGATTGAGCGACGGCACCGAGATCGGCTGCGGCAGCTCGCCGCTCGATCCGTTCTGCGTGTGCCCCGCTCCCGACGCGCCTCCGCCGTGTCCGTAGAAACGGGGCGGCCTTGCAGCCGCCCCCCGCCGGGAGTGAATCCCGGCGGGTCCCCCCACCCGGCCCCGCGCTTCGCGCGCACGCGCGTCAAGCAATTCTGATCAGAGTGATGCCTGAGTGCTCGCTTCTTGCTGCCCGCTCAACAGCAGCCGCCTCGGGGCGTGGCGAGGCGAGCGGAGGCAAGCCCGAAGCCGAACGCCGAGGTACAAGTAGAACGGCCGCACACGCGAGGCGAATGCAGTACGCGCGGAACACGAGCGCCGCGGGCGAGAGGGCCTGCTCGGCTGAGGGGCGCCGCCGCCGAGCCATGCCCCGGGGCGGCTGCGGTGGTTCGCCAAAAAGAAGTGCACCGAACGGCTGCGAGAGTCCGCCACTCGCTCAGGACACCGCGCAACCGCGCTCGATCCACCCCCCACCCACGACGACGTCGCCGTCATAGAACACGCACGCCTGCCCCGGCGTGATCGCGCGTTGCGGCTCGTCAAAGGTGAGGCGCACACGCCCGCCGTCGACCGGTTCGATCAGCGCCGCTGCCGCCGCATGCTGATAGCGGATTTTCGCCTCGACCCGCATTGGCGCGGTGAGTTTTTCGATCGCGATCCAGTTGAGGTCCGTCGCCAGCAGCGCGCGCTGCCACAGCTCGTCGTCGCCGCCCACCACCACCGTGTTACGCGCAGCGTCGACGCCCAGCACGTAGCGCGGTACGCCCGCGGCCAGCCGCAACCCACGGCGCTGACCCACGGTGAACAGCGCCGCGCCCGCATGCTCTCCCACGACCTGGCCGCCGCGATCGACGATCGGTCCGGGCATGATGCGATCGCCAACCCGCTCGCGCAGCAGCGTGCGGTAATCGCCGTCGGGCACGAAGCAGATGTCCTGGCTCTCAGCCTTGTCCTGTGTGCGCAACCCGCGCTGCTTGGCGATCGCGCGCACCTCGCCCTTGGTCAGGCCGCCGAGCGGAAAGCGCGCCGCTGCCAGTTGCGCCTGGTCGAGCGAGAACAGCACGTACGACTGGTCCTTGCGCTCGTCGACACCACGCCGCAACTGCCGCCGGCCGCCCGCTGTCTCGAGTCGCACGTAGTGGCCGGTGGCCACGGCATCGGCCGGGATGGTCGAGGCAAAGCGCAGCAGCTTGCCGAACTTGAGCTCCTGGTTGCAGCGGATGCAGGGGTTGGGCGTGCGACCGGCCAGGTATTCGGAGCAAAACTGGTCGATGACGCGGTCGAAGTCCTCCTTGAAGTTGAGCACATGGAACGGGATGCCGAGCTGGTCGGCCACGCTACGTGCGTCCTCGGCATCGGCCAGACTGCAGCAGGTGCGGACCTGGGTCACCGGGTCTAGCCGTGCCAGGCCGAGCCGCATGAACAGGCCGATCACGTCGTGCCCTTGCTCCTGCAGCAAGCAGGCGGCAACGCTCGAGTCGACTCCGCCCGACATGGCGACGACGATCCGCGACATACGTCCAACTTAGCAGAGCGCCCGGCCAGCACAACCGCGGCCATTGTCGGCGCTTGACTCTGCGCTATCTAGAGCATGGAGCAACGGCGAACAGGTGACGCCATGCGTGCGCGCATGTGGATTTGGTTCTTGGCGACCGTCGCGTTCGGCGCGGCAGGTTTCATTGGCTTGCTTTCGGCCGCTGGAACGCCGGACCAGGCCACAGGAACGAACATGAACGACTATCGCAAACCAAACGACGAGGAGATCAAACAGAAACTCGACCCGGAGCAGTACCAGGTGACCCAGCAGTGTGGCACCGAGCCGCCATTCAAGAACGCGTACTGGAACAACCACGAGCCCGGCATCTACGTCGACGTGGTGAGCGGCGAGCCGCTGTTCAGTTCGCTCGACAAGTTCGACTCCGGCACTGGCTGGCCCAGCTTCAGCCGGCCGCTGGCCGACACCAATGTGGTCGAAAAGTCAGACAACTCGCTTTCCATGCGGCGCACCGAGGTGCGCTCCGCGCACGGCGACTCGCACCTTGGCCACCTCTTTGCCGACGGGCCGGCGCCGACCCGCCAGCGCTACTGCATCAACTCGGCCGCGCTGCGCTTTGTGCCGGCGGCCCGGCTGACGGCCGAGGGCTATGGCCAGTTCGCTGGCCTGTTCCCGGAGGCCAAGCAGCAGCCCACGGCGACCGACAGCGCGCGTTCGACCGCGATCCTGGCCGGCGGTTGCTTCTGGGGCATGGAGGAGATCATCCGCAAGATCCCAGGCGTGATCGACGTCGAAGCCGGTTATACCGGCGGCGCGCTGGCCAACCCAGGATACCAGGATGTACACACTGGCCGCACTGGCCACGCCGAGGCGATCAAGATCGCGTTCGACCCCAAGCAGGTGAGCTACCAGGCGCTGCTCGGCACTTTCTTCCGCATGCACGACCCGACCACACCCAACCGGCAGGGCAACGACCGCGGCAGCCAGTACCGATCGGCGATCTTCTATCTGGACGAGCAGCAGCGCGCGGTCGCCGAGCAGGTCAAGCAGCAGGTTGATCAATCGAAGAAGTGGCCGCACCCCGTCGTCACCGAGATCGTGGCCGCGGGACCGTGGTGGCCGGCCGAGGACTATCACCAGGATTACCTGCAGAAGAATCCGGGGGGGTATACCTGCCACTGGCTGCGGGACTGACGACCGCAGCTT
>Ga0315268_10002124_pt1 | contig 22630 bp, 19 predicted proteins | sample C1_top_MG_FD_204535 | JGI IMG/M metagenome (GOLD analysis project Ga0315268, IMG submission 204535) | Sediment microbial communities from Yellowstone Lake, YNP, Wyoming, USA - C1_top | ecosystem: Environmental > Aquatic > Freshwater > Lake > Sediment | place: USA: Wyoming | collected 2017-08-01 | reverse complement strand
TAAGGCGCGAGGACCGAAGCCAAGAGCGCCGCCAGGCCGAGGAGGACGACGACCACGCCCCCGGCGATCGCCAGGTGGTTCTGCCGGAATTGCCGCCAGAAGATGCTCTCCCGAAACGCCCGGAGGTTTGCAAGCATGCCGTCCGGCCTCGGCGATCCGTCGGCGGGCTTCAGTCCCACCCGCCCCGCTGCAGAAGCGCGCCCAGTTACCATCTATCCCGCCCCACCCCCCGACACCCGGATCCTCGGGTCCGCGATACTGTAGAAGAGGTCCGCCAGGATGTTGCCCAAGAGCGACAGGCTGGCTCCGATCACCACCAGCGCCATGATCACGGGCTCGTCCCGCGAGTAGGCGCTCTGAACGAAGAGCTGCCCCATCCCAGGGATGCCGAACACCGTCTCGATGATCACGCTGCCCCCGAGCAGGCCGGGAACCATCAGGCCCATGAGCGTGACCACGGGGATGATGGCGTTCCGCACCCCGTGCTTGTAGATCACGATCCGCTCGGAGAGTCCCTTGGCCTGGGCCGTGCGCATGTAATCCTGCCGGATGACTTCCAGGAGGGTCCCCCGCATGAGCCGCGACAGGAACGCCAGACCTCCGAAGGAGGCCACCAGCACGGGCAGGATCAGGTGGGAGAGGATGTCCCACACCTGAGACCAGAACGGCAGGTATTCGAAGTTCAACGAGCGGAGCCCCGACATGGGCAGCCAGCCGAGCTGCACCCCGAACAGGATCATGAGGAGGAGCGCGAACCAGAAGTCTGGCATGGCGAAGCCCACGAACACGAACAAGGTCATGAGCTTGTCGAAGAAGGAGTATTGCCGGGTCGCCGAGAGGATCCCTAAGGGGACGGCCAGGAAAAAGGTGATGAGAAGCTCCAGGACGTTCAGCCCCAGCGTGATGGGGATCCGCTCCTTGATCTTGTCGATCACGAGCTTCCCGTCGGGCATATACGATCGCCCGAAGTCCAGCCGCCCGGCGCGCCACAGCCAGATCCCGAACTGCTCGTAGATGGGCTTGTCCAGCCCGTACAGCTTGCGCAGGGTCTCCCGCTGGATCTCCGACTGCCGCACCTGGAGATCCTGCTGAATCACGGTGGGCTCCCCTGGCGCCAGCTTCAGCATCAGGAACGACAGGACGAGGATGCCCAGAAACAGCGGGATGGAGATCAGCAGGCGGCGGATGGCGTAGGCGAGCACGGATCCCCCTCAGCGCGTGTACCGCTGGAGATTGGCGGGCACGTACCATTTGATGAAGTTGTAGCTGATCCCGGCCGGGGCGGGCTCAATGCCCCGCACCCTGGAGGAAACGACGGGCAAGTTATCCGGAACGTACAGGAAAACCAGCGGCTGCTCCTCGGCCATGATGTCCTGGAACTCCCAGTAGATCTCCTTGCGCTTGGCCTCGTCGAAGGTGCGCCGTCCAGCCTCCAGGAGTTCGTCAACCTTGGGATTCTTGTAGGAGATGTGATTCAACTGGTCCGGCCCCGTTTGGGTGGAGGCCCAGATATCGTATTGATCCGGGTCCAGCCCCAGGCCCCACCCCAGGATGATGGCCTCAAATTGCCGCTTGCGGATGAAGGTGTTGATGAAAGCCGCCCAGTCGACCACCTGGATCTTCACGTCAATGCCCACGGCCTTGAGGCGCCGCTGGATGATCTCGGCCGTCTGCTGGCGCACCGAATTTCCCTGGTTCGTCATGATGGTGAAGCTGAACGGTTTGCCGTCCTTCACCAAGACGCCGTCGCCGTTCATCCTCGTCCAGCCCAGCTCTGCCAAAAGAGTCTTGGCCCGGTCCGGATCGAACGGATAGGTCTTCACGTCGGGCTTGTACCACCACGTGCCAGGCTTGTACGGCCCTTGGGCCGCCTGCCCCAGCCCCAAGAGCACCCCCTGGATGATCTCCTGCTTGTTGATGGCGTAGGCCATCGCCTGGCGGACGCGCTTGTCCTGGAAGCGGGGATCCAGCAGGTTGAATCCCAGGTAGGCGTAGCCATTGGCCAGGTACCGGTACCTGTTGAAGCTCCTGCGAAAGGCCGGATAGTCGGTCTGTCGCCGGTACTGGATCGGCGTGAGGCCGGCCATGTCGATGTTCTTGGCCTTCAGCTCCAGGAAGATGGTGGACTGGTCTGGGATGATCCGATACACGACCCGCTTGATGTAGGGGCGGCCCTCGAAGTAGTCGGGGTTCGCCTCCAGAACGACCTTCTCCCCTGTCTTCCACTCCTGGAACAGGTACGGGCCGCTCCCGATGGGGTGCCGGTTCTGCGGCGTCGTGCGCAGGTCCACGCCCGCCTTCCACGGCGCCTCCAGGATGTGCCGGGGCAGGATCCAGATCCCCCAGGAGAGCAGGGCCGGCGAATACGGCTTCTCGTAGGTCACCCGATAGGTGTACGGATCCACCACCGCGGCGTGCCGGACTTGCCGGAAGGACTCCGCGTAGGCCGTCGGCGTTTTGGGGTCGATCATGTAGCGATACGTGAAGTCCACGTCGGCGGCGGTGAGTTCCACCCCATCGTGCCACCTCACGCCCTTGCGCACATGGAAGGTGATGGTCAACAGGTCCGGCGAGATGTCCCAACCCTCCGCCAGCTCCCCCTCCAGGCGCAGATTCCTGTCGGTTCGCACCAGGTTGGAGTAGATCAGGCCGCCGATCTCCTGGGAGGAAGAGTCGCTGGTGATGTTGGGGATGAGGCCGCTGATGTCCCCGATCGAGGCCTCGACCAAGGTATCGCCAAAGGCCGGGCCGCCTTCCCCGGCAACGGGCTCGGCGGCCGTCTCCGAACGCGCGCAGGCTTGGAGGGGCAGCAGCGTGAGGAGTGTGAGGAAGCGACGACGGGTCAGCACGGGCGGAGGCCACTCCCCCGGTCGAAGCGATCCGGTCACTACTTCTTCGGGGCCTCGGGCGCAGCGGGCGTCTGGCTCGCCGGCGCCTGCGAGGCGGGAGCGGGCGCCGAGGGCGCCGGCCTCGGGCGATCCTCGCCGACGACCGAGGCGCCTCCGCGCTGCGAGGCCAGGATGGTCAGGGAGAGCGACGTCAGCATGAAGAGGATGGCCAGGGCGCTGGTCACCTTCGACAGGAAGGTGGCGGCGCCGCGGCCGCCGAACACCGTCTGGCTCGAACCGCCGCCGAAGGCGGCCCCGATGTCCGCACCCTTGCCCGACTGCAAGAGCACGACCAGGATCAGGCCCATAGTCACCAGGAGATGAAACATCGACAGCACGAGATACATGCAACCTCCCCGTCAACGAGAGCGAGGGGCGGCAGCCCGCCGTCTCGCTAGCCGCGAAACTTCACGATCCGGGCGAAGGACGACGCATCCAGGCTGGCGCCACCCACCAGCCCGCCGTCCACATCCGGCTGCGCCATCAGGGCGGCGATGTTGTCCGGTTTGACGCTGCCGCCATACAGAATGCGGATGGCCGCCGCCACGTCCGGGCCAGCGATCTCCTTCACCAGCCCGCGCAGGAACCCATGGGCCTCCTGCGCCTGCGCCGGCGTCGCCGTCCGCCCGGTGCCGATGGCCCAGACGGGCTCGTAGGCGATCACCAGGCGGGGCGAGGTCAGATGACGGGCGAAGCCACCCCGGACCTGCCGCTCCAGGACCTTGAACGTCCGGCCCGCCTCCCGCTCCTCAAGCGTCTCCCCCAGACATCCGATGCAGGTGAGCCCGTGGGCCAGGACGGCCTCGATCTTCTTGTCGACCGTGCCATCGGTCTCGCCAAAGTGCTGCCGGCGCTCCGAGTGGCCCACGATGACATAGCGGCATCCCAGATCGGCGATCATCGGTGCCGCCACCTCGCCGGTGAAGGCGCCCTCCTTCTCCCAATAGCAGTCCTGGGCCCCGACGGCGATGGGCGACCCGGCCGCGGCGGCCAGGGCGGCGGCCAGCGCCGTAAAGGGCGGACACACCACGACCTCCACGCCGGTCACATCGGCCACCAGGCCTCGCAGGGCGTGGATCACTTCTCCTGCCTCGCGCGCCGTCTTATACATCTTCCAGTTGCCGGCAATGATGGGCACTCGCATTTGAGGCTCCGTCGCGTCGCAAATGAGAGCAGGGGCGAATCGGAGAACCGGGGATGGGATACCGCCCGACCCCCTCACCGATTCACCGTTTCGCCGACTCACCGTTTCATCGCTTGTCCGTCAGGGCCGCCACCCCCGGCAGCTCGATCCCCTCCAGGAATTCGAGGGACGCGCCGCCGCCCGTGGAGATGTGGGTCATCTTGTCCGCCACGCCCGCCTGGGTCACCGCGGCCACCGAGTCGCCTCCGCCCACGATGGAGGTGGCTCCCGAGGCGGCGATGGCCCGCGCCACCGCGAACGTCCCCTCGCGGAAGGGCGCCAGTTCGAAGACGCCCATGGGACCGTTCCAGACCACCGTCTTGGCCCCCTGGATCAGCTTCCCGAACGCCTCGCGGGCCTTGGGGCCGATGTCCAGCCCCATCCACCCGGGGGGGATGGCCGTGCTGTCGGCCGTCCGGGTGGCCGCCGTGGCCTCGGCCTTCTCGGCGATGATGTGATCCATGGGGAGCAGGAACGGCACCCCCTTGGCCCGCGCCCCGTTCAGGATCTCCTTGGCCACGTCCAGCTTGTCCGCCTCGAGGAGGGACGCGCCCACCTCCATTCCCTGCGCCTTCAGAAAGGTGTAGGCCATTCCGCCGCCGACCAAGAGGGCATCCACCTTGGTCACCAGGTTCTTCAGCACGCCGATCTTGTCCGACACCTTGGCCCCGCCCAGCACGGCCACGAAGGGCCGGGCGGGATTCGTCATGGCGCGCCCGAGGTACTCCAGTTCTTTGGCCATGAGGAACCCGCAGGCCGACACCGGCACGAACTTCGCCACGCCCACGGTGGAGGCGTGCGCCCGGTGCGCCGCCCCGAAGGCGTCGTTCACGAACACATCGCACAACTCCGCCAGGGCCCGGCTCATGGCCTCGTCGTTCTTCTCGTCCCCGGCATGGAACCGGCAATTCTCCAGCATCAGCACCTGGCCCGGCGGCAGAGCCGCCACCGCCGCCTTCACCGCGTCGCCGATGCAGTCGGGTGCCAGGGTGACCGGCTGCCCGAGCAGCTGGGACAGGCGGGCGGCCACCGGCGCCAGGCTCATGCTCGGCACCACCTTCCCCTTGGGGCGCCCCAGGTGCGAGATCAGCAGGACCTTGGCTCCGTGACCCATGGCGTGCCGGATCGTGGGAAGCGCCGCCCGGATCCTGGTATCGTCGGTCACCTCCTGCTTGTCGTTCAACGGGACGTTAAAGTCCACGCGGATGAGGACACGCTTCCCCTTCAGATTCAGATCGGCGATCGAGACTTTGGCCATCCTCACACCTCCGCGCCCGCCCCGGCGGCTTGACAATCAGGCGCACCCAGAAGGTCCCCGGCAGTCGGGAACATCCTGACCGCCGGATCGCCAGATTGCCCGATTGCCACGGCTCCCCCCGGCCGCTCGCCGACCGTCCTTCCCCCGATCGGGCGCCAGGATTGGTGGGCGCATCCCGCGAAAGCAGCGAGGCGACCGCGGCAGGGCTCGTCCGGCCCCGGCGGTCGCCTCCCGGCGTACCTGTGCCCCCCGGTTGCCCAGGGGATCCGTCGGCTATGTTTCCGCTACAGGCCCTTGGCGATGAACTTGATCAGATCGCGCACCCGGCACGAATAGCCCCACTCGTTGTCGTACCACGCCAGGACCTTCACCATGCTGCCGTCCATGACCGAGGTCGAGGGGCCGTCCACGATCGAGGACAGCGCATTCCCGTTGAAATCCACGGACACCAGCGGCTCCTCGCAGAAGCCCAGGATCCCCTTCAGTTCCCCTTCGGCCGCCTTGCGGAGGGCGTTGTTCACCTCCTCTACCGTGGCCACCTTCTCCACCTCGGCCACCAGGTCCACCAGGGAGACATTGGGCGTGGGCACCCGGATGGCCAGCCCGTGCATCTTCCCCTTCAGCTCGGGCAGGACCAGGCCGACCGCCTTGGCGGCGCCGGTGCTGGTGGGGATCATGGACATGGCCGCGGCCCGGGCCCGGCGCAGGTCCTTGTGGGGCAGATCCAGAATCTGCTGATCGTTGGTGTAGGAATGGATCGTGGTCATGGACCCGTGCTTGATCCCGAAGGCCTTCAGGACCACCTTGACCACCGGCGCCAGGCAGTTGGTGGTGCAGGAGGCGTTGGAGATGATGTGGTGCTTGGCCGGATCGTACCGGCCCTCGTTCACCCCCAGGACGATGGTGATGTCCTCCTCCTTCGCCGGGGCGGAGATGACGACCTTCTTCGCGCCCGCCTCCAGATGCTTGCTGGCGCCGGCTCGATCGGTGAAGCGGCCCGTGGATTCCACCACGACCTGCACCCCCAGATCCTTCCAGGGCAGGGCGGCCGGATCCTTGCTGGCGAAGACCTTCACCGGCTTGCCGTTCACGAGGAGGGCGCTGTCTTTCACCTCGACGCTGCCCTTGAAGGCGCCGTGGACCGAGTCATACTTCAGCAGGTGCCCCAGGGTCCGGGCGTCCGTGATATCATTGACCGCGACCGTCTCCAGCGCGGGGTCCTCGCAGGCCGCGCGGAAAAAGTTCCGGCCGATCCGACCGAAGCCGTTGATGCCTACTCGCGTCGCCATGTCTGACCTCCCTTATGCATCATGGCATCCATCAAGACTGAGTATGCAATGTAAGATGCGGGCATCCACCCCTCACGGGGGCAGCGCGGATGCTAGTCCACGCTGGCGGAAATGTCAAAGGATAACCAGCCCCTGACCGCCTGTCGTCCGGGGGGGTGGACAGCGGCCGTTCCCCTTGGCGACCCCGGCGCAGACCACGGGTTGGGACCGCCCGAATCACTCGACCCTCGCCAGGGTCAGAACGCCGACATCGGCGGCCCCCGCCCGCAGGCCACGGGCCGGGGCTGCCGCGGCTATTCCACACGCGCCAGCGTCAGGACCCCCACATCGGCGGCCCCCGCCCGCAGTAACGTCGCCGCACAGGCGTCGGCCGTGGCGCCCGTGGTGAACACGTCATCCACCAAGAGCAGGCGCCGGCCCGCCACCTCCTGCCGCGCGGCGAAGGCGTCGCGGACGTTTCTGCGGCGAGCGGCGAAGTCGCCGTGCTGCAGGGGTGTCGCCCGCACCCGGCGGAGCGCCCGGGGGAGCACCGGGAGCCCATGGCGCCGTCCCACGGCTCGTGCCAGCACCTCCGCCTGGTTGAACCCGCGTCGCCAGCGCCGCGCCCAGTAGAGGGGCACGGGCACCAGCCCATCCCACTCCTCTGGGGCAAGGTACTGCGGGGCTGCCTCCGCCAGCAGTTGTGCCAGGTGGAGGAGAAGGGAGAAGCGCCGGCCGTGCTTCACCAGCAGGATCGCCGCCCGGGCGATGCCGTCCTCGCGGTAGCGCAGCGCCGCACGGGCGATCCGGAAGTGATCCCGCGTCTCCCGGCAGCGCTGGCACAGGGGGACGTCCGTCCCCAGGATCCCGCCCGCGGCGGGAAAGGGCCAGCCGCACCGCGCGCACCCCTCCGCGGGCATCCGTTCCAGCCTGTCCCAGCAGCGCCCGCACAGGGCGCTCACGCGCCGGCTGTCCAGAGGCCGCCGGCAGATGTGGCAGGGCGTGGGGAAGAGGAGATGCAGGCAGGCGGCCAGGACGTCCCGGGGCGACATCCCTCGCGAGGGGCCGTCAGCGGGAGACATGGCCGGACTGCGGCCCGGTCGCGCGGGCGCCGGCCAGACACCGGTCCAACTCCTGAAGCAGGACGGCCACCGAGGGGAATCGTTTCGTCTGCTCTTTCATCATGGTCTTCAGGATGATGACGCCCAGCCAGCCCGGGATCTGCGGGTTCCGCTCCCGCGGGGAGGCGGGCGCGGTGTGGATGTGGTGGTACAGGATGTCTCCCTCCACGAAGGGGGGCCGGCCCGTGACCATGTGGTAGAGCGTGCAGCCAAGAGAGTACTGATCCGAGAGCGCCGAGATCTCCTCCCCCAGGATCTGCTCGGGCGCCATATAGAAAGGGGTGCCCCGTACCGTGGTCACCTTGGCCATGGCCTCGGTGAGGATGGCCGCCAGTCCGAAATCCATGAGCTTCACCACGCCGGCTGGCGTGATCATCATGTTGGCCGGCTTGATGTCGCGATGCACCACGTTGTTCCGGTGGGCATGGGCGAGCCCCAGGCAGGCTTGGCGGAAAATCCCCAGGCCCCGCGGCAATGGCAGGGTCGATGTCTCGTCCAGGATCTGCTGGAGCGACCGACCCTCCACGTACTCCATGGCGATGTAGACCTCGTCGGTCGAGTGGCCGGCGTCATAGATGGTCACGATGTTCTGGTGCTGCAACGAGGCGGCGATCCGGGCCTCCCGCAGGAAGTGCTCCAGGGCCTTCGGGTCCTCGCGGATGGCGTCGGGGAGGATCTTGTAGGCCACAGGGCGCCGCAGGATCGTATCCTCCGCCAGGTAGACGATCCCCATGCCGCCCCGGCCCAGTTCCTTGACGAGGCGGTAGCGCCGGGTCGGCGGGGTCACGATCTGGGTCGCCTCGCCGCCCGATACCGCCAGGGTGGCCTGGGTCACACGCTCCCGCAGGCTGGCCACCCGCCCCTGGACATCCAGGTAGCTCATCTGCTCCGCCATGACCTTCTCGAAGAGGGACAGGGCAGCCTTGAGATCCCCCTGGCGCTCGTAGATCATGGCGAGTTGGTAGGTCGGGTGGACGAAGTCCGGCGCGATGGGCTTGAGCGCCGCCGCCCTCTCGAATTTCTCCCTGGCCGGACCATAGAGCTCACACTGCAGGAACAGGTCCCCCAGCATGATCGTGGCATCCAGATACTGCTCGGACTCCGGGCTCACCTGCTGGAGGAGGGCAATCCCCTCATCGGCGGCCTGCGCCTCGATCAGCAGGCTTCCCGCCCCGAAGAAGTCACCGGCCGCTTGCAGGACCCGCGCCGCGTCCCGGAGCGCCCCCGCCTGCTGGTAATAGCGCGCCGCCTCCTTCGGGTTCCCCAATCGCTCCAGGGCGGCGGCGGCCAGCGCCGGCTCGCCGGCCGCGGCGTGCATCTCGGCGGCCCGCTCGTCATCCCCGTGCTGCTCGTGCATCGCGGCCGCCTTGGCGTAGTCCTTGACCCGCTCGTACATCTCCGCGGCCCGCCACCATGCCCCGGCCGCCTCGAACTCCCGGGCCGCGTCGCGCTCGCGGTTGTCCGCGACCAGCCGCTCACCTTGCACGATGTGGAGCCGGTCCTCCGCCCCCTGGGCCTGACAGGTGGCGATGGCGCGGTCGTACTGGCGGTGGCGCAGGAACAGGTCCAACCCCGTCTCCCAATCCCCCGCCTGGCAGTAGTACTCGGCCGCCTCGATCTCCAGCCCGTGCTCGCGCAGCACGGCCGCCGCCTTAGCCGGCTGCCCGCCCTGGGCGTACAGCTCGCCGCAGCGGCGCGCCAGGGTCTTCCGGGACCGGACGGCCTCCGGCATCAATTCCGCTCCGCGCACCACCAGCCGGCGCAGGGCACGCTCGAACAGCTGGGCTGCCTGCCCGGGCTGGCCCAGCTTGCACAGGATCTCCCCGCCGCGGTCGAACACCTCGTGCTTGACGTACAGCTCTACGGCTCGCTCCGCCTCCCCCGCGCGCTCGTAGGCCTCGGCCGCCTTGATCTCCTGTCCGCCCTTCTGGAACAGGCCGGCGGCCCGGGCGGAGTTGCCGAGGCGGTTGTACAGCTCGGCCGCCTTGAGGAACTCATTCGCCTGCTCGTACAGCCGGGCCGCCTTCGCCGCCTGGTTCAGCCGTTCCCACAGGCTGGCCGCCTCGGCGAAGGCCCGCCCCCGTTCGTACGCTTCGGCGGCGGCTTCCCAGTCCTCGGCCGCCTCGTAGAACCGCCCGGACTGTACGTCCTCACCTCGCCGGGCGGCGCGGCGGGCTTCTCGGAGATTCTCGGACTTGGATGGGGCCGCGGCGTACCTCCTCCCGTCACCCTGCCACAGGAGATGCCAGACCCGGCTCGCCAGCCAGAGCAGGACGATCCCGCTCACGGCATAGACCGCGTACCTCCGGACGGCGGGATCGTTGAGCAGCGCCTGTACCTCAGCCAGCCGTTTCCACAGCTCCTCGGGGATGGAGCCTCCTCCATCCTCGGCCTGCGCCCAGGCCGGCCCGGCCGACAGAAACGACCAAGTAAGGAACCAAAGACAGATGGCTCGTGGAGTGAAGCGCCGGCAGCCGGAGTGGAGCCGCAGCGCGGAATCGCGGAGAGTGCGGGTCAGGGCGCGTTTCCCGCGATCAGAGGGGGGGCGGGGGGGGAGGACAGCTATGGGGGTGGGGCCTGAACTGTGGCGCCCTTTCGATCCGCACATGCGGCACCCCCGAGAGCCAGGGCGGCGGCCGGCCGGAGCCGCCGCCGTGGCGCCAGCGACCAGAGCCGGGGGGGCGCTCGAGATCAGCTCTCGGCCTTCGCCCGCTCTTCCTCTTCCTGGCACGCGATGCAGAGCCTGGCGAAGGGCAGCGCCTCCAATCGCCGTTCGTTGATCGTTTCGCCGCACGACTCGCAGAGGCCGTACCTGTCCTGCCGGATCTTGTCCAGGGCCTCGTCCACCTGCCTGAGCATCCGGCGCTCGGCATCGCCGATGGAGAGGAGGAACTCCTTGGTGTAGGCGCTGCTCGCCTGGTCCGCGATGTCCTGGATTCCGTCGGTGTTGGTCTCGAGGCTTCCGACGTTGCTGCCGCGAACCTCGCTGATCAATTCCTTCCGCTTGGCCAGCAAGCGCTGCTTGAATTTCTCCAGCTTGGGTCCCTTGAGCGACATCCTCAGTCCCCTCCCGTGGCGGGGGCTCTTTTTCAACCGGGAATATAAATCCTCGCGGAGGCTAGGCCGTGGCTGCTCCTCCGCGAGGTCGGTATCGGCGTCCGCGATGATCCCGCAACCCGCGCGAGGGGTCGCGGCCTCCCCCGCGCGCCAAAGGACCCGCCCACACCGGACCGCGGCCGGCTGTCCTGCCCGGCCCCCCCGGCGCCGCGGAGCGATCAGCCGAAGAGTTGCTGCTTCGGCGCATCTGCCCAGAGACGCTCGAGGTCGTAGAATTCGCGGGCTTGGTCCGCGAAAATATGAACCACGACATCATGGTAGTCAAGCAAAATCCATTGCGCCTCGCCCATCCCCTCCCGGTGCGACATCTCGACCCTTGCCCTCGCGAGCCGTTCCTCCACTTTCTCGGCAATCGCCCGCACCTGACGGGCCGAGCCGGCGCTCACAATCAGGAAGTGGTCGGTGAATGTGCACAGGCCCCGCAGGTCCAGGATCGCCAGGTAACTGGGCTTGACTGTCCCTGCGGCGTCGGCCGCCAGCTTCACCACCTCGGTGGAATCTATGGCCGTCCCTCCCTCTTGTTGGCGATTCAGCCCACCCTGAGGGTACCCGGCAATCCGGCGCTCAGGGGTTCCGGGTTGCCGGGTACCCCTTGGGTGCGCCGGATTGCCAGATTGCCTAGGCGCGGGAGCGGCCGGGCTGCGGCCCCTGGTAGAGCCGGTTCTTGGCCATGTAGGCCGCCACCGTGTCCGGCACCAGGTGCCGGATGCTCCGCCCCTGCTCGACCAGTTGACGGATCTCCCGGGAGGCGATGTCCAAGGAGACCACTTCCACCAGGAGCACCTGTCGCGGCTCGAACTCCCGCTCCACCCGCTCGGGATCGATGTCCGAGATCTTCAGGTAGCGGAACGTGGGATTCCCCAGGATCCTCCGCTGCTCGGCCGTCAGCAGGCGCTCCACCTCGTCGAGGCGCCAGCCCGGTCGCGCCGTCACGATGACCCGCGCCAGGCTGACCAGTTCCCGGGCCTGCCGCCATCCGGACATCCCCAGGAAGGCGTCCACCCCCATGACGAAGTAGAGGCTGGTGTCCGGCCCGGACACCTTCTGGAATTCCCGCACCGTCTCCACGGAGTAGGATTTTCCCGGCCGGGTGATCTCGATGGACGAGACCGTGAAATACGGCGTGAAGACCGTGGCCAGCGAGACCATCTCGTACCGGTGCAGCGCCGAGGCCACCACCACCTCGTCCTTGTGGGGCGGGCGGGCCGCCGGGACGAAGATGATCCGGTCCAGGCCGAAGGCCCAGTAGATCTCCTCGGCCGCCCGGAGATGCCCCAGGTGGATCGGATCGAATGTCCCGCCCATGATGCCCAGGCGCATGGCTGCTCCGGGTGCCGGGCCGGTCGTCACGTCCGGGAATCGCGGACGTGCCCCTCGCCCAGGACGATGAATTTCTGGCAGGTCAACTCGGTCAAGCCCATGGGGCCCCGGGCATGCAGCTTCTGTGTGCTGATGCCCATCTCCGCGCCCATCCCGAACTCGTAGCCGTCGGTGAACCGGGTCGAGGCGTTGACGAAGACGGCGCCGGCGTCCACCGCGCGCAGGAAGCGCATGGCACGCGCATGATCGGCCGTGACGATGGCCTCCGCCAGCCCCGAGCTGTGCCGGGCGATGTGGCGGAGTGCCTCTTCGAACGATTCCACCACCCGGATGGACAGGACGAGGTCGAGGTACTCCGTGTCCCAGTCCTCCTCGGTGGCCGGTCGGAGCCCCGGGACGATGGCCCGGGTCCTCGGGCACCCCCGCACCTCGACGCCGGCCTCCACGAGGCGCGCGACGAAGCCCGGCAGGAAGCGGGCCGCCACCTCGCCGTGGACCAGGAGGGTCTCCATGGCGTTGCAGACCCCGGGGCGCTCGACCTTGGCGTTGTAGGCGATCTCCGCCGCCATGGCGAGATCGGCGCCGGCGTCCACATAGGTGTGGCACAGCCCCTTGTCATGGGCGATCACCGGGATGCGCGAGCCCTCGCGCACCGCGCGGATCAGCTCCTCCCCGCCCCTCGGGATGATCAGATCGATCAGCCCGTTTAGCCCGAGCATCTCTTTCACCACGGACCGGTCGGGCGTCGGCACCACCGCCAGGCAAGCTTCCGGCAATCCCGCCGAGGCCACCGACGCCGCCAGGATGCCGCCGAGGGCGGCATTGGTGCGGAGCGCCTCCCGCCCTCCCCGCAGGATGACCGCGTTCCCCGACTTCAAACAGAGGCCGGCGGCATCGGCCGTGACGTTGGGCCGGGACTCGTAGATGATCCCGATCACCCCCAGGGGGACCCGCATGCGCCCGATCGTGAGGCCGTTGGGCCGGCGCCACATGCCGGTGATCTCCCCCACGGGATCGGGCAGCTCCGCGATCTGCCGGAGGCCCCGGGCCATCGCCTCCAGCCGGGGGGCGGTCAGGCTGAGGCGATCCACGAAGGCGATGGGATGGCCCTCGGACTTGGCCGATGCCACATCCTCGGCGTTGGCCACGAGGATCCGGTCGCGGGAATCCAGGAGGCCGCCAGCCATGGCGTGGAGCGCGGCGTTCTTCTTCTCTCCGGCGGCGCCGGCCAGCACGTGGCCGGCCTCCCGCGCCGCCCGGGCCATCACCCGGATGTCAAAGTCGCTCATCCTACGACCCCTGGAAACCGCATCCCCCTTACCCGATCCCCGCCCCGCATCCCCTGAAAACGCGAAGGCTCACAGGATCCCATTGGTCATTGGGATTTGGTCATTGGTCATTGAGCATTTGTCATTGGTCATTCTCATGGCCCGTCAGGATCACCAGGTTGTCACGGTGCACGACCTCATCATACGGTTTACTGCCGAGGACGGCCGTGATCTCGTGGGACTTCAAGCCCTTGATCTTCTCCACCTCATCCCGGCTGTAGTTGGCCAATCCCCGGGCGAACTCTCGACTCTCCGCATCCACCAAGCTGATTACGTCGCCGGCGCGAAAGGTCCGCCGAGTGGCGCGGATGCCCGAGGGAAGCAGGCTCTTCCCCCCGGCGACCAGCGCCCGCTTCGCCCCGGCGTCTACCACGATCCCGCCGCGGGGCTGGCTGGCAAAGGCCAGCCAGCGCTTCCGGCTCTGCATCCGGCTGCGCGACGGGACGAAGAAGGTGCCGACCGCCGCGCCGCAGACAATGGCGTCCAGCACCTCCGGGCGAAATCCGCTCGCCACCACCGTGGGGATTCCGGCCGTCGCCGCCCGCCGGGCCGCCTGCACCTTCGAACTCATGCCCCCGATGCTGGCGGCGCTGCCCGCATCCTCGGCGCAAAAGGAGGTCACGGCATCCTGCGGACGCACCAGCGGGATGAGCCGCGCCGACTTGTCCCGGCGTGGATCGCCGGTGAACAACCCCTCGGTGTCGGTGAGGATCACCAGGAGATCCGCCTCGGCCAGGTTGGCCACCAGCGCCGAAAGCGTGTCGTTGTCGCCGAACTGTATCTCCTGGACGGCCACCGTGTCGTTCTCGTTAACGATGGGAACGACGCTGAGTCGCAGGAGCGTGAAGAGCGTGTTGCGGGCGTTCAGATACCGGCCCCGGTGGCGGAGGTCCTCCTGCGTGAGGAGGATCTGCGCCACGCGTAGCCCACAGGGCTGGAATGCCTCTTCGTAGGCTCGCATGAGATGGCCCTGCCCCACGGCGGCCGCGGCCTGCTTGAGCGGCAGGTCGCGGGGTCGCTCGGTGAGACCCAGGGCCTCCATCCCAGCCAGGATGGCCCCCGACGACACCAGGATCACCTCCATCCCTCGTGTCCGGAGCGAAGCCAGGGACGCCGCCAACCCGCAGACCATCGGTCGGTCGAGCCCGATCCCCCCGCGAGACAGGACTCCCGATCCCACCTTCACGACCACGCGCTTCGCGTGATCCAGCCATTCCTGGCGATCAGCGTGAGGCGACGCTTTGCGCGAGGTCATGGGATGTCTGTTGCGCGGCCCGGAGCTTTTTCGCGATCTCCTCCACCAGGGCCGGGGTTCCCTCACCCGTCAGGGCGGAGACGGGGACCAGCGGGATCTCGCGCGAGGCGCACAGGACCCCCAGGCGCGCCAGCCCCTCCTCATGGGGGAGATCGATCTTGTTTCCGGCGGCGATGCGGGGGAGGTCCAGGAGGGCGGGATTGTACTTGGCCAGTTCCTCCTCGACTGTCGCGAGGGCCGTCACCGGATCGCCGCCTGCCTCCGACACGTCCACGACGTGCACCAGCAGGCGGGTGCGCTCGATGTGGCGCAGGAAGCGGATGCCCAGGCCGGCCCCGGCCGCGGCTCCCTCGATGAGGCCGGGGAGGTCGGCCACGACGAAACCGCCGAAGGGCGGAATGTCCACCACGCCCAGATTCGGGGTGAGGGTCGTGAAGGGGTAGGCCGCGATCTTGGGCCGCGCGGCCGAGAAGGCGGCCAAGAGGGACGACTTACCCGCGTTGGGGAGTCCCACCAGGCCGACGTCCGCGATGAGCTTGAGTTCGAGGAGGATGGTCCGGACTTCCCCCGACGTTCCGGGCTCGGCAAAGCGGGGGGCCTGCCGGGTGGCCGTGGCGAAGCGGGCGTTGCCGCGGCCGCCCTTGCCGCCCCGGGCCGCGAGGGCCCGCTGCCCCTCCACCACGAGATCCGCCAGGATCTCGCCGGTGTCGGCGTCGCGAACGACCGTGCCCAGGGGAACCTTGACGATCAGGTTCTGGCCGGATGCGCCGTGCTGGTCTTTGCCGCGCCCGTGTTCACCGCGCTCCCCGCGGTACAGTTGCTGGTACTTCTGATCGATCAGGGTCTGGTAGGAGCGGCTGGCTTCGATGTAGATGCTCCCCCCGTTCCCCCCATCCCCGCCGTTGGGCCCGCCGCGGGGCACGAACTTTTCACGACGGAAGCTCACGCAGCCGCGACCGCCCCCCCCGGCCTGGACCACGATACGGGCGGTGTCAATAAACATTGTCGAATGCGGAATGCCGATTGCGGAATGCGGAATGTCAATTCCGCATTCCCAATTGTGGTTACGGCGCGGAGGTGATGCAAACGAACCGATTGCCGCCCCGTTGCTCGATGCGGACGATGCCGCCGACCTTGGCGAACAGGGTATCGTCGCCGCCGATGCCGACGTTCTTCCCGGGCTTGAAGTGGGTGCCCCGCTGCCGGACGAGAATGCTCCCTCCCGTCACCGTCTGCCCGGCGAAGGCCTTCATCCCGAGGCGACGACCGGCGCTGTCCCGGCCGTTCCGCGAGCTGCCTACACCCTTCTTGTGTGCCATGCTGCCCTCTTTCTGTTCCCGCGTGCCCCCGGCGGCCGCTACGCGACGATTTCTCCGATGCGGACCTCGGTCAATTCCTGGCGGTGACCCGTCTTGCGGCGGTACTTCTTGCGCTTCTTGAACTTGAAGACGTCGATCTTCTCGCCCCGAGTCTGGGCCACGATCTGGGAGATCACCTTGGCACCGGAGAGGGTGGGCTTGCCGACCCGCACCGTGGCGCCGTCCGAGACCAGGAGCACCCGGGTGAGTTCCACCTGGCTGCCCACATCGCCCGGGATGCGCTCCAGGGCGACGACAGCGCCGGGCTCGACCCGGTATTGTTTCCCACCCGATTCGATGATGGCGTACACGGGCACTCCTTCCCTTCAGGCGCGACAACTCACTCGTAACGCTAAGGTGCTTGAAAATCCGAAATCCGCAATTCGAAATCCGAAATAGCTTGAGAGGCCTCCCTGAAAAAACGACCCCGCCTCTCGCCGAGACGGGGAACGTTGTATAACACGCGGGCCCTGCAGTGTCAAGCTTTTCCGCCCTTCGCGGAAGCGTCAACGGGTCAAGTTGTCAAACAGTCAAGTAGTCAGCTCGACCCCGAGTTCCCGCCTCGCCACCCACGATTTGACCGCTCGACCAATCGACCATTCGACGGAACCTACCCCTCCAGCAGCGAGTACTTGCCGGGCGGGTACGTCTCCTCGGGGAGAATCTCGATCTCGCCCCCCAGGCCCTGCTGCAGCCGCTCGATGATCTCGGCCTCCTCGGCCTTCATCCATTCGGTGAGGTCGGGGGCCGCCCGGACCTTGATCCGGGGGAGCCCCTTGCGCGCCATCCGCCATTCCACCTCGCGCAGCGCCTGGTGAGCGATCGAGGCAGTCGAGCGCACCCAGCCCAGGCCGCCGCAGGCCGCGCAGGTTTGGCTGAGGGACTGGTTCAGGCCTTGCCGCACGCGCTTGCGCGTCATCTCGACCAGGCCCAGGTCCGACAGCAGCGACACGTTGGTGGGAGAGCGGTCGGCCTTGAGCGCCTCTTTGAGGTCGGCCATCACCTTGTCCCGGTTCTCCTGCCGGGCCATGTCGATGAAGTCGATGATGATGATCCCACCCAGGTCCCGCAGGCGGACCTGCCGCGCGATCTCCCGGGCCGCCTCACGGTTGGTCTTGAGGATGGTCTCCTCGAAATCATGCTTGCCCACGTACTTGCCCGTGTTGATGTCCACCGACACGAGGGCCTCGGTCTGCTCGATGACCAGGTAGCCCCCGGACTTGAGCCACACCTTGCTCCGCAGGGCCTTCTCGATCTCCTTCTCGATGCCGAAGCTCTTGTAGATCGGCTCGTCCTCCGTATAAAGAAAAAGGAGTTGACGGAGTTCAGGAAATAGGGACTCGGTGTACTCCATGCAGCGCTCGTACTCGACGGCCGAATCCACCACCAGCCGCGTCACGTCCTTGGTGATCAAGTCGCGGAAGATGCGGAAGACCAGATCCAGGTCCTTCTGGACCAGGGCCGGGGCCTTGACCGTCTCCGCCTTGGTCTTGATCTGGCGCCACGTGGAGCGGAGGAACTCGAAGTCGGCCTGGATCTCCGCCTTGGAACGCCCGATGCCGGCCGTCCGGACGATGATCCCCTCCCGCGGGACGTTGACCTCCTCGATGATCTGCTTGAGGCGGGACCGCTCGGCCTCGTTCTCGATCTTTCGCGACACCCCGATGTGGGATTCGGTCGGCATGTACACCAGGTAGCGCCCCGGCAGCGTGACGTGGGAGGTGATGCGGGCCCCCTTGGTCCCCAGCGGCTCCCGCGCCACCTGCACCAGGACCTCCTGGCCCTCCTGGACCAACTCCTCGATGGACGCGTGGGAGGGCCGCCGCGGCCGGTTGCGCTTCTCCCCGCGGCGGGGGGGCGGCTCCTCCAGCTCGGGCGCCTCCTCCTCCCCGTTCCCCTCGCCGAGGGTCAGGAGCTGCTCGTAGTCCTCCATCTCCTCGTAGATGTCCCGAACGTACAGGAAGGCGTCCCGGGCCAGCCCGATGTCCACGAAGGCCGCCTGCATCCCCGGCAGGATCTTCAGGATCCGGCCCTTGTAGATGTTGCCCGCCAGGCTCTGGGTGTGGGTGTTGTCGATCAGGAGTTCGACCAGGGTGCCGTCCTCGATGACCGCCACCCGGGTCTCGACCAGGGAGGAGTTGACGATGATCTCGCGTTTCATTGGTAGACCTTCCGCCTCTCCGAAGGAGTCCGGAGTCCTCCGGACCGGCGAGAAGCCTACCCCTGGCCCTCGAGGGCGAGAGCCGTCCGCGTGATCCGCAGGGACGAGACCATCCGATCCAGTTCGCCGGGGGGGACCCGTCGTCCCAGGAAACTCCGCAGGACAGCCTGGGGTTTCACGCTCCCCCCCAAGCCGGCCCGGAGGGTGAGGTCCCACTGGGGGCACCCGCCCTCCGACCTGGCGGTGAATTCCTGGACGAATGGGCGGGCGTCGAGGACCACCGTCTGGCCCTTCTTGGACACCTCGACGGGGATGGGACCCTGCGCCAGGAAGTCGGCGCAGGCCCCGGCATTGCCGAGGGCGGCGAGGGTGGTGGGGTCCCAGCCGTTCGGCAGCAACCGAACCTGATACGCGGCACCTCGTACCCCGGCGGAAAGCGACGGCCCGTGCAGGGGCGCTTCCCAGGTCCGGAGAATCTTGAGTTCGGGCGGCAGTTGCGCGTTCCAGCGCGCCTGGACATCCGCCGGCTCCACCCGCGAGGTCAGCTCCACCTCCCCGAGTTCCCTCAGGCCCTCGACGCCCACGGCCAGCGCCTGGGCCACGGAGACCTTCGGCTGGGGGTTGAAGCCCTGCGTGTAGTGGAGCGGCACGCCGGCGCGCCGCAATGCGCGCTGCAACGCCCGCATCAGTTCGAGGTGGGAGAGATAACGAAGCTCCCCCACCTTCTGGAATTCGAACCGGATCTTCTGGACCGGTTGCACGGCGTGGTCAGCGCGGGGTGGCACTCGGGCGCTCCGTCCAGCTGGCACTCCGGCAACCTGGCACTCCGGCAACCTGGCACTCTCGCACTCTGGTTCTTCCTGAGCGCCGAGTACCCCCTGGGTGTGCCCGGGCGCCTGATCGCCCGGCCTTTGGGTGCCTGATTGCCCGGCCATGGCGCCCGGCGCTTGATTCTCGGCGCTCGGCGCTCGGCGCTCGGCGCTCGGCGCTATCTCAATCATGCCGATCTCTTGGGCCCAGGTTCGCCAGTTGGGAACGCAGATCTCCCCGCAATTGCTGCAGGGCCCCACATGACAGTCCGGGGTTCCCTTCACCTGCTGGGCCTTCTTGTACTCTCGCTTCATGAACTGTTTCGAGACCCCGCAGTCGATGTGATCCCAGGGCAGCGGCGAATCCAGCTCGCGGGGCCGGTTGGCGATGGCGAAGGGGTCCACGCCCGCATCCGCCAGCGCCTCCATCCAGGTGTCGAACTTGAGCTGCTCCGTCCATCCGTCGAAGCGGCATCCCCGCTGCTGTCCCAGGGCGATGGCGGCACCCACCTCCCGGCCACCCAGCGTCAACACGGCCTCCAGGAAGGACGACTCCACATGATGCCACTTGAAATCTATCCGCGCCTCGCGCAGGCGCGCCCGCAGGTACGCCTGCTTTTCCTTGAGGACGGGCATCGGCTCCTGCGCGAACCACTGGAAGGGTGTGTGCGGCTTGGGTACGAAAGAACTGGCGCTCACGGTCAGGCCGAATCCCCGCGGGCTCTCCCGGCGGGCGATGCGGGCCGATTCCTTGGCCACCCGAACCAGCTCGTCCAGATCCGCCTGCGTCTCGGTGGGCAGCCCGATCATGAAATAGAACTTCACCGACTCCCAACCGGCCCGGGCCGCGTTCTGAACCGCGGTGAAGATCTGATCCTCGTCGAAGCCTTCCTTGTTGATCACCTTCCGCAACCGGGCCGAGCCGGCCTCGGGCGCGATGGTGAACCCCGTCTTCCTCACCTTTCCGATCTCCCGGGCGATCTCGCTGTTGCGATTCAACGCCTCGACGCGAAGCGAGGGGAGACTCAGGGAGGTCTTGTCCGGGACCAGGCTGGCCATGAGCCGTGGCACCAGGTCCCGGAGGCACGACAAATCGGCGATAGAGAGGGACGACAGGGACACCTCTTCGTAGCCGGTCCCGACGCGCGCCCGGTCCACCATCGCCCGGATTCTTTCGGCCGAATGCTCCCGGATCGGGCGGTAGATGTAGCCGGCCTGGCAGAAGCGACAGCCCTGCGCGCAGCCGCGCATCACCTCGATGTTGGCCCGGTCGTGCACGATCTCCATGTAGGGAATGGGGAAACGCCCGTAATCCACCCCGTCGAGCTTCAGGGCGGTCCGCTTGCGCACCACCTCGCCCGGCTCGTGCAGGGCGGGGACGTACATCCCGGCAATCCCCTTCACCGCCCGCAGGAGATCCGCGCGCGATCCCCCCGCCCCCTTCCACTCGCGCACGACGCCGCACAGCTCCAGGGCGGCCTCCTCGCCGTCGCCGATGAGGAAGGCGTCGATGAAGTCTGCCAGCGGCTCCGGCGCAAAGGCCACCGGGCCTCCGGCCACGACAAGCGGGTGCCGCTCGTCCCGGCCGGACGAGCGGAGGGGGATGCCGGCGAGATCGAGCATGTTCAGGATGGTTGCGAAGGACAGCTCGTACTGGAGGGTGAATCCCAGGATGTCGAAGCCGGCCAGGGGAAGGGCGGACTCGTGACTGCACAGCGGGATGCCGTGCCGCCGGAAAAGCGTCTCGGCGTCCACCCAGGGGGCGTACGCCCGCTCTGCCAGGATCTCCGGCCGGGCGTTCAACAGTTGATAGAGGATCTTGAGGCCCAGGTGCGACATCCCGATCTCATAGGCATCGGGAAACGCGAGAGCCATCCGGACGTCGACCTTCGCCGGGTCTTTCGCCGCCGTGTTCCACTCCCCGGCGATGTATCGAGAGGGCTTGCTGACGAAGGGCAGGATGTGTTCTGCGATAATGCTCTGTTGCGAAGCCAGGCGCCCTGGCATAATTCACTCCTTTTCGCCGGGCATCATAGCCCACGGTGCCGTGGATTGCAACCGGGAAGCCTATGTTGAGCCAAGGAGATCCGGCCTGACGCATCCGGCTGGAATAGGCAAGATGCCGTCGGTCAGCGGCCGGTCCCAAGGGGAACCGACAGAATGCGGACGAGTGATGAAGTGAAGACTGCTGGCCCGCGGTGGGTGTGAGATTCATGAGGCAATGCGGTCAGGCGACAAACCGCGAAAGGGAGCGGCACCGGGATCTTTCAGATCCGATGGGCGGGGGTCCGAAATCGCAGGAGATTTTCGGTGCGGAAGCGCCGGCGGCATCGCGGCGGGCTGGGCTCTTCTTGTGCCCGTCCGCCCCGATGCCCCTTGCTGTCCAGAGGGTGTTAGGCGTGGCCTATTTGCAGCTGGCGTTCCGCCTTGGCCAGATCGGCAAAGTTGGCCCGGCTCAGAACGCTCATCATCTTTTCCTGGGCCTCTTCCCAGATGGCGTGCGCGGGACAGAGTTTGTCGCGGCTGCACTCGCCCTCGGCCAACAGGCAGACGTTCAGATAGATCGGGCCCTCGATGGCCTCGATCACATCCTTGACCGTGATGTCGGAGGCCGGCCGCGCCAGCGAGAAGCCGCCCTTGGCGCCCCGGTGCGATTTGACGACCCCAGCCTTCGCCAGCGCCTGGAAGATCTTGGCCAGGAACCGAGGTGGAACGTCCTGTGCCTTGGCGATGGCAGAAAGCATGCTGACCCTGCCCTCGTCCTGCTGAGAAAGATAAAGGACCCCGCGAATGCCGTACTCACCGCCACGCGTCAATTTCATCGGGGAACCTCCTGGATCAGATATTGGGGACAAAAGAAACCTTGTGCGCGCCCTCGAGGCGTTTCAGCAAACAGCATACCAGGAGGGATGTTTCGATAAGTGTTCATATCTCGGATGCGAAGCCGTCTGCAAAAACCGCTAACAAGTTATTATTTACTGTGGGTTAGGATGAAAGCCATTTCTGCCGGCCGAACAGTCGGCCTGGGGAAAGCGGGACATTTTTGATCTTCCGCGGGTAAGCTTTGCGGGAAATACCCCAATCTATGTCTCAATTCCCGCACTCGTCGTCTTGGAAAGGGCCCCTCCAAGTGGAGCCACGGGATGCCTTACCACACGACCCGAAGGATCAGCCGAATTGCGAAAATCGCCAGGGCGGCTGCCAGGAGACGACGGATGGGCTCTCCCGGCATCCGTGTGGAGAGCAGTGCCCCACCCTGCGCTCCGATCAGGACCCCCAAGCCCATGCTCGCCGCCGCGGTCAGATGGACCTGACCCTGCCGCAGGAAAACCAGGGATCCGGTGAGGCTGGTGATCGCCAGCACAAAATGAGACGTCGCTGTGGCGGCGTGCACCGGGACGTTCAGCACTACAATCAGGAATGGCACGTGGATGATTCCGCCGCCCACCCCGAAGAGGCTGGAGAGAATGCCCACCATGAAACTGATGACGACCCCAAGACGGAGGGTGGGAGATCTGGACGACTGAATGTCCCGCGGACCTTCCCCCTCCCCGGCCTTGCGGG